>Ga0210059_1002140_pt1 | contig 30669 bp, 23 predicted proteins | sample Ectturendosymbi2_FD_188042 | JGI IMG/M metagenome (GOLD analysis project Ga0210059, IMG submission 188042) | Ecteinascidia turbinata endosymbiont from Florida, USA - Sample 2 (SPAdes) (version 2) | ecosystem: Host-associated > Tunicates > Ascidians > Unclassified | place: Key West, Florida...
TGTCAGTTATTTTGCTATTCAGAATAAAAAGATAAAGTTTCGTAATTACTTCTTTGATGTGTGTGGTGTAAATTAAAACATTTTAGTTTGATACAGGTACCCACAACAAGCTATAGGACGGGTAGAACTTTAGCCATTGAAAATTTTTAGACTTGGTCTTTGACCTCAATTATTTTCTTTTTCTCACCCTAATCCAAACCCTAACCAGACACACTTGCCTAAACACGAATCCCTAAACCCTAATCATCAGTTTTCTCAGCGTATTAGATGTATAAAATAATACTTTGTGTATGCGTACATGGCATGAATTCAGAAATTTCGTAAGTCAGAAATTTAGCTTGACACCGGATCCAGTCAACCCAAGTCCAATGCTCACTGCTCATCTGATGAGTATTGGACTGGACTTGGATTGGACCCGGATTTAAAATGCTCCATAAAGTTAGGATTAGGACCGGATTTGGAATGAGTTAATGGAAAAGAATTACGTAAATTTTGTCATTTGAAAACTGTATTTTGTTACTTTTTTGAATTTAATTTGGACTCGGATTTTAAATTCTCAAACTTTTTGGACCTAGGTTAAACCTGGACTGATTTTTTAAAATTCAGGACTGGATCTGGATCGCAAAATATGACAGACCGCTCATCCCTGCAGTGATGTAGTCGAGACCGTAACCTCCAAGACAGAGCTTGTGACAACTTCGAGATTGAGACTTCATCAAAAAATCCGAGACTTGAATGTTTGAGACTGATCTTCGACATTTGAAAATTTGTCAGTTTTACCGAAATTTTTTAAAAGATTTAAAAAATTTCTTTCCACTAACCTAGACGAAAATATTTGAATTTCTGGCATATTTTTTACCTGTTTTGGTTCTTCCTTACCTGCAGTGCAGATGCAGCAGAAAGGAATCAGGTTGAATTTCAGGAGCTTTGACAAGACATATATTTGGAGTATTTTAAGTCACAAGATAATAAGCTTCAGACGGAGACCTGTAGCGACCATAGGTCTCGGTCTGACTCTGAAGGTAGCCGTCAATACGGAGACAAGACATAAAACCTTCAATACCGAGACTCCCAAAAATGTGTCTCATCGAGACGACTCTCGAGATTGAGACCAAATCTTCGACTTTACCACTACGTAATGAACTTTGTTAATGTCTTTTGTTCGGTGAAACTGAAACTAGTTACATTTTTATCGTAAAATTCTTTGTTTTAATTACTTTGTAGATCAGTGGTACCATTTCCATAGCCTGTAGCAACGTTGTTAAGATTTATTTGAAAATAATTTTTAAGTTGTTTCAGTTTTTTATGTGAAGCCTTGTCCAAATGCTAAAACACTGTGACTGTTGATCTCGTGGCGGGAAACACTGTTGTAAGCAAAAACATTCCGCAAGACGACAAGACAAGTAGCTCCATGTAATTGTAACATGTAGCCTATCCCAATTAGTTCTTGTGAAACGATTTGATCGTGTCTGTTACAATACAACAGTATGTTAAAGTTGACAGATGGAATCAGTGTAGGAGTGTGGCAAAGTTTGTACCTTTGGACTGATACGAAATGGCAGTGGCTATCAGATATTTGTAAAGTTAATCATAGTCCACCTGTGACGTAACAGTAACGCACGACGAGAGTGCAGTAGACTTGGCGGAAATGAACTAAACGTAAAAGATAAAAACCCTAAACATAACCGTAGCCCTAACCCTAACCTAACGCTGACCTAATACTAACCCCTAAAGGTACAGAACAGTAGCAGGTAAAGTCGTAAACCTGAAAAAAGCAGAAGTTGGCAAGGTGAGAGTCGAACCGAAAACCACATTGGCATAGCAGCCGTAACGCATAACCACTAGGCTACGAGATCCACGCAGTTTGAATGACGAACTTACCCTTTTATAATAAAAGGGTAGGCCTAATTTTATTTGAAATGTCAGGCAAGGCGTATCCGTACTCGCTTCCAAGTATTGAAGTAATAATTCTTTGTAATCAATTATCAAAATGAAGGCGTAATACTAATAGGCAATTATTCATCACTGTGCTTTATGAATTATCTCATGAGTACAGTTAATTTGATATTCCTTCTTTTGAAGTTGATGTTTAGCTTGCAGATAGGCTAGTATTAGTGCTTCAAGTGATTGTGATATATAGGCTGTGTCTATTTTACTTGATGAGGCAAAAGCAGTGTGCTGGAGCTATTTTTCATTTAGACAAACACGACAATTGGTTGAAGTGCCAGTGGTCACAATCACGTGATAAGTTTCATTTGGAATGCATGATTTGCTTAGTTGACTGATCATGGCTCAGACCGAATTGCATGGATGAGTGTTGCCATGGTTTCAGTGCGGGCAAGCTGTTAGCAACTTCATGTTTGCCTTGTGTGAACTGTAGGTTAAACCTTAACCTGTTGTGTCTTTGCATATCATACTTTGTCATGTGAACACTTTTGCAGCCCCAACACACCATTTCCACCCACCATGAAATAATAATTAAAGGCTTAGGCTAGATCATGATCTTAGTTGTAGATAATATATCCAGAGTTTTCTGATTCATTGGTAGTGTTTAAATGACCAATTCAGTTTTTTTGCTTCAGAAGGACTAAAAACCTTATCAAGTGATATTGCTGACATTTGTGAAGTATCTGAATAATTCTTGCATGTTAGCTGCTTTTTAGAGTAAAGGTTTAAATTAGTGATTAATTTTTTCAGCCTCTAAACACTAACCTTTAAAGCTGCCAAATCTTTCCAAGAGACCAGTCAGTGCACTTACGAACACAACAGCGTGGAAGTATGAAAAATCCAGATTACGAGGTGTGAAAAGAGCAGATTTTATCTGGTATTGGTGAAAATCCAGATTAAAAAATCCAGATAAACTCAAGATCTTTATAAAGAAAAATGTTAGAAATCATTTGTACCATCGATTTTATCCAGTTTTGGCAGAGAGCTAGATTAACCGAGTTTTATTGTATTACTTTCAAAGCGATGACATTAAAGCCAAAACCTATGTCATGGGTGTGCTATGCCTGATATATCACATAAGCAGCATGACCTGTAACCCTGAAATCATCCCTAGTACATAAAATGAAGCTGATGTTTTATATCACCTCCATAATGTGGAGGTTTTCTTTTCCATTACATCCATGTAGTTAAAACAATTTCTCTTTGAAACAAGTAGTAATTTCAAGTAGAAATTCTTTTAGTAGTGATGAAGTCTTGAGACTCATTTTAAGACCCATTTTTGTGGGTTTTGGTCTTGAAGGTTTCATGTCTTGGTCTCAAAGGCTACAGGTCTTAGTCTGAAACAAATGATTTCCAGATTAGGATACACCAAAGGTGTGTCTTGTTAAAACTTAACACTTTGAGAACCGGCGTGTGATATATTCGTACTTCGATTTCGGCCTAAAAAGCAGCAGTTTTTGGTTGCCTTACCAACGTTGTAGCTGCTCCGCTGATTGAGCTAGAGAGCTGTTTAAGGGCTCAAACAGATCAGCCAGTCTTCTAGTCCGCACTCGAAAAAAATTTTCTTGTTGGGAATTGCAATTTTGTTGTGACTGACGTCATAAGTGAAGTGGTTTTGGGGTCATTTTGGCTCATGTTGCCTGGCCCAGGGCCCAACCGCTAGGACAAAGTGTTTCGCTGAAGTTTTCATTGGAAACTAGGCTCCAGTCCTACTCTTTTGAGCCTTTGATCGACTTTCTAGCATTCCTGGTTCAAAAGTTATGATCTAAAATAGACAAATTAACTAATCAGTCAAATATTTTTACTAACTTACATCATAACTTTTAAACCCGAAACCCCAGCAGGTCATCCAAAGTATCAAAAGACTCGGATTGTAGCCTAGTTTCCAGTAAAAACTTCAGTGAAATACTACCACCTAACAGTTGGTGCCCAGGGCAAGGCAAAGTGGGCCAAGGTGGCCTAAAAGTCCTCCACTTATGACGTCACTCACAAAAAAACTGCATCCCCCAAGCAAAAAAATTTTTTTCGAGTGCGGACTAAAAGACTTGCCACGTCTTTTGAGACTTTTACTGGGTCTGTAGAGCATACTGGACCGGAGAAATTCCCGCGCAAAGCCATGTGCGTTTAGGCGTTTTTTTTCCGAAAATCCCCGAAACCATGCGGACGCCAAAGAGTTAAAGCTCCTGAAATTAACCTGTTTCCTGTCTGCTGTATCTGCAGCAAAGGAAAAACCAAAACAGGTAGGAAGTATGCTAGAAATTTAAAAAAATTTAAATCTAGAAGTGGTGGTAAAAAAACCTGAAACTTCTTACTTAGACAACAGGTTTCAGTGTACTGAAATAGCAGATAATAAATCTTTTCTTTTGAATGTAACATGTAGTGTGCCCCAGGGATCAGTTGTTGGCCTTTACTGTTCCTTATATATGTTAAAGACATTGTGAAAGCCTTCAACTTCAATACTGTTTTATATGCCAATGATATCAATCTTCATATTTTGGTGAAAAATCTAAAAACTGGTTAACCATTAGCTCAAAAATTTGATCACTGGGTTAGTGCTAACAAATTATGTATTAAATAATCCAAAAGAAATTTCATGCTCATGAACAACCATAACAATATAAATTTTTCAGTTTCAATTAATCATCACCAATATCAAAACAAAATAGCTTAAAATATCTTGGCATTATACTTGATAAACCTGATTTGAAGCCTCAAATTGAAAAGTTGTTTACACAATTCTCCAAATTATATAAAATGTTGTCCAAGTTAAAACACTATACCAACATTTCCATGCTCAAATCTGTCTAGTTTATGCTTTTCCATTCCTATTTAACTTATTCTATACTTAACTAGTGCAGGGCCAATAATATTACTCTACTCCCTTGAATTAGATTACAGAGTAAGGTTGTGAGAACCACTGGATATGACAAAACTAAAACAGCTATAATCTATTGTAAGCACAAAATTTTAGAGTTACCAGACCTATTTAAATTGTCAGTTGCCAAATTTGTACTCCTTTTATAATGGTGGATTACCTAATCATTTTGATAAATACTTTACTGAAATTGCATCAGTCCAAAAATATCAAACAAAACTTGCTTGTTTGGAAAAATATTATTTATATACCTTATGGAATGAAAATGTCTCTGGGTCAGCTTTATTTAAAGTATATTGGTCCCAAAATTTGGTCTGATATTCCTGAAAACTTGTAACCTTTTTGGAAAACAATATGAAAACGCATTGCTATCTTCCCCTAAATTCCTGTTGATCTTCGTTTTATATGTTTACCACTTCATGTAATATTGTTAATGCCCCTCTTTTTCCTCCTCTCATTTACCTCTAGAGTTGCTCACCTTACCCCTTGTACATAGGTATGGCTGTTGTTTTTTGTTTTGTTTATTTTTACCTGATGTTGATTTGATGCATTTTTATTACTTTTTTACTACTTGTAAAACGTCTTCAATTAAAAAATTAGTTTGTGTTAGCTACAGGACTGGCTGAGAACTTGACCTAGATGGTCTTTCGCCAACCCTTTGTGATTCAACATGTTAGAACATGAACATTAAACTGCGAAACCTAAAATTTCTGTTTGTATATTCTCATCAACATGAAATTAATTTGTGATCTTTGTCATTTTTCCTCTTGCTGCATTCGGGTTATTTCATGATTTGAGTCACAAAAATGCATGAATAAACCATAACATAACATTTTTTTAAGAAATTAAAAAATTTGTAGCAAAACTGACAAATTTTCAAGTCTTGACTCTCGGGGCATAACGAGGTTAGATGGCGCCCGGGGCAATAAGCAAGTTTGGCTTACCCATGTTCAAACCTGAAGGTCTTTCGAAAGCAAATGTAATGTTGAAAAAAGTACTTGTGACATTGTTGGGCTTTTTTGACACTCCCCGCAGTGATTCTGTGCCTGGAGAATTGCCCCCTCGTTGTGCCTCTAGTCTCAACTCTCAAACATTGAAATCTCGGTCTTGGCCTTGGATTTTTTTAAGTCTAGGTCTCAAAACTTTAACTAGTTCCTTGAGGTTGCTGCCGTGACTACGTCATTGGCAATTAGTCTACACCAAGACGATGGAGTCAAATCAATCAGAAAAGTGTGAAAAATAGAAAAGCAAGTAGTTCCTGAATGGTGTCATGTTAATCAGAGTGCATTGTGATTATTGCAATCCGGTAAAATTGTCAAAAGCAAAATGACTGATAAAATGTATCAATGCTGTACAAAACTGAAATAATTGTCCAATAGTAAGTATATTTGTGACTGGGAAAAAATTGTTTCCTTTTCCTCGTGGTAGTTTAATGTTGTCTCCTTTTTTAAGAATTCAATTTAACTATTATTGGAGTGTCTGTTGTCAAATATGTGTGATTGGGATGAAGATGACACTATTTTTTCAAATGCCACAAAAATCAATCATTGTCCATTAAAGATGCCTTTACCAAGTAAGTCACTGTGTATGCATGTTCTTAGCGAAGCACTGTTGCAATCGTATTGCATGAATGGCAAGCATGCAAAGCTTCACTCTGTGGCAGCAAGTAACAATAGAGATCACCCAACCAAATCACTCTTTGTTGCCATGAGGCTCAACAACCATTAGCAAGTATAATCATCTTTTCACTAGGTTCACAAGCAGCGTTTGAGATCACGCTATGAATACTTGTTTGCATCAAGTACATGAAGGCCTTATTCTTAGTGCACATCCTGTTCATGGTGCATTGGGCATGCGATGCCGTGCTGACCAAGTGACCTCAACAGTACATTAAGTCAGCTTTCGTTATTGGAAAAAGAAGTGTATAGTTGTAGGTAGTTTGTTTAATGCAAATTTCACTTTCTGGCAGATCAACTGAGTTTTTTGTTTATTGCATCAAATTTCATTTTCAGACAGATCGACTGAGTTTCTTGGGCAGAGTAGAAGAAGTGATGATACAAGTGGAGGCAAGCCCTACACTAAAAAAGTCTTACATAAAAAACAAGTTGTTACCAAAGGTAAGAAAAAAACAATATTTCATTATCAACAGGGTATTATTTGCAAATATCATAGAGACAAATTAAATGGGTTAATTGATGACTTTAGTACTTCTGAGACAACTGCTAAGTGCCAACTATGACAACTGCCAACCAATCTGTGAAGTGTAGTTGTAAGAACAACCATTTGCATACTATGCTTCATAGAAGCTATTCTCCAGGTGGCAGTTGTCCTAATTTTGATTAAAAAAATTGGTAAGGTCTGGATTTAAGTTTTTTGTGAGTGACATTGTAAATAGGGGTAGGTTTAGGCCTTAACCCCATTCCTAAAAATCAATTTTTTGTTTTTTTAAAAGAAACTAGGTGAAAATCAGCATCTTCAGAGCCTTTTATGGGCCTCATAGCGTTTGTGGTTAGGAATTTATGGCCAAAGATTGATAACTAATTTCCTATGGGATTAATTAATTGATTTTGTTGGTTTGCTCACCAACCTTACATTCTAGAATCTTGGATGGCTGCAATAACATCAGTTGTGGGTTATGGCTACAGTGACGTCTGCTTTATCAACATTTTTATGGTTTAAGCAACTATATTTGACGCAAGTGTACAGTATGAGACAAAATCACTCAAAAACACCAGTTTTGGTAGAGGCATTCTATGTAAAAGAAGCTGCTTTAAACAGGTTTGTTTCTTATGTTCAGGTTTGCCAATGTCCTTACACAAAAATGGGTTATATTTCACGTATAGCTCAGAAGAGTTCTTAAATATACCTCACAGCATTTTTATAATCTGTAACTGTTTCATACTAAACTGAGTGGTTTTGTTTTCAAACAGGATGTAAAAAGTGCCTGTGAGTCAGCAGTCTTTTCTGATATTTTTCAGTGGAAAAACTTCTACCATATGTATCCTCAGTTGTCTGTAGGTTGGCATAGTCCAAGAATTTTACTCAAGTATTGAAGCATAAACAGTACAGTGCATTGGCTTTTTCACTCTTATTTGCTCTCAGCACATCGTAACACAATGAGAAACATCTCAAGTGGCAAAAAAACACTTGTTCTGATACAAAAGCATAATCCAGACTTCCGTGAGACCCATCAACACAATCTGAAAACAAAGTTGTGAGTCATGTGAAATGTTCCTACAGGCTACATTTGGCTTGGTATCTACCAAAAGTTGCAGGTAAAGGTGGCAGAAAACCGCCAGGTTTTTAGCTATCAAACCCAGGTTAAAAGAGTAGAATGAGGTAAATTTACATATGTGACATACGGCCATTTGGTAGGAATGTATAAATGAATAATCGATGCGAGTGTTACAAAATGTTTTTCTGGAACCAAACCAAGTTTATTTGTAGTCATTAGTCCATCACATGTGTGAGAATGCGAATCTATCATGTACATACGTACCTCAATGCATAAGAAACATTGAACTGTAACACTAAGATAAAGGTGGTTGTTTATGAACATAACCAGGTGTATCCACAGCAACAATATAAACCTGGTTTTGTTTTTTTGTGATATCCATGCCACATGATCATATTATAATTTCTGTATATTTGTGCATTATGCAACAAGTGACAAAGCCACATGTGTTGAAGCTATTGGTATTGAGACACATGCAGACAAAACCATTGACCATGTCATAGCTTGATTAGTTACATGTTTTGTCTTTGAAGTTGAGTTTTTGCCTTGACAATGACTGAAGCAGAAAACAACTAAATTTTCATTCATCAACATGCAATCTAAGTCATAAACAAAGCCAGAACACTTAGTACAGAAGTACAACCACTGGCCTACTCATGGAACAGTGATTGGGTTGTTTGACTTCAACATGAAAATTTGGAATTTGGTGAGCTTGTAGCTGTTTTTTTTTCAGTCGTAGGCTGAAATTCTTTTGAAATGACTGAAAAAAGTAAGTCATTTTGGTCAGAATGTCTGAAAATATAGGCTAATGAACACTGTTATGGTGAGTTTTAATACAACTGTGAGAAAAACGACCAAAATGTCTCAGTGAACAAAAACAGGTTTGCAGTAAAAAAATGTTTTGATTCTTGTGTTATCATAAAGCAGTGCACCTATGCAGGGTCTTAACTCTATGAGCATTTAATCTTTTTTGCATTTATTCTTTTCAGGCTTCCATGTTATCTATTTCTGGTGTCAACCACTGGCAAGGTTTAAACTGTAATACAATAATTGTATATAATTGTAACAAAACAATTGGTGTTCTTTTTTGCCCCAAAAATTATAAACAACCTGCTCCATCAAATGTTTTTCTGAACGGTGTACGCGTACAATTTTGTGGCCATGTGAATACCTTGGTGTGTTGATACGTGCCTCACTGAAGGATGATTGTGATACACAAAGACAAATGAAATCACTACATTGTGCAGCAAACAAGTTCCGAGGCACATTTGATCAGTGTTCTCCTGCAGTAAAAAACACTTTATTTCGTGCCTATTGCATGCCAATATATGCTTGCTAACTGTGGAGCAAATACACACTAGTATGAAGCGCTTGCGCACTGCATACAATAATGCCTACCGAATTATGCATTACATACCCAGAAATGAAAGTATTCATCCACACCAAGTTAGCCATTGTGTCACGACTTTTGATGCCTTATTGAGAAATAATATTTATCGCTTCTTGCAATGTTGTGCTTCTTCAACTAACTTTTTCATGCTTTTTACAAATCTTCGTTTTTCCTTGTTTAATGCTGATGATGACAGTGACCAACTGATATGATTTTTGATGCATTGGACCAGTGTACGTGTCTCATCAATAATGTTTTTGTATAACAACGAAAAGCTCACGTACGCTGCTTTAAAAATCAGGATTATTAATTGACTGCTTCAAAACTTTATTTCGCTGCTGATCTCATGATAAATGTATTGTAAAGCATTTGAAACCTTGATTGAAACAGTTGCATGTATCTGTACGCCAATGTGCACCCCCATCAGACTCATCTTTAACTTCTTGCTCCTTTTCACGGTTAGCTGTTTACCTCAAATTTTGATGTAGGAATGCATTCGTTTCTCTCACACTGCTGGATACCTGTATTATGGTGGGTGTATGACATTGATGCTACAATTTGGGTGATGTTAAAAATTTTTTTTCTGCCATGTCATCATGTGCAAACACCTGTCCTGTAATGAGTTAGGGCTAACCATTTTTTTGTGCTTATGCGTCGTTTACTATGCCGACAATATGGACCCTGTATCTGCAATAAATCATTATTATTATTATTATTATAAAGCATTGGAATGTGCATTGCCACAGACGATTTTCTGTTTGTGCATGAGAAATATCTAGGACCTTACCATTGTTTCGTACAGATGAGGTATCTACAAGTCTGTCATTACGATATCAATTTACTTTGTTCAACAGTATTGGTATTAAAACAAGATAAATATAACTCTCAAGGAAAACGCTTTCAAAACTGGGAAATTTTATTTGGTTTTGATCAAGATTATTGAACTGTGAAGCTTTCTTATCGTTCGTGCCATTTAGGTAGCTACGTGTTTTTTGAAATAAATAAAACAGCCCGGGCAGGTAATCTGGCCACTACTCAGACCACTGCCCACCAAAGAGAAACAACGTTTGTTGTAGTGCTGGTTAGTCATATTGTTGCATGGAATTTACAAGTTCATGCGGATTTTTCTTGTTCACTGTTGACTTACCTTATTTAATATTCAAGAAGGTAATGCACGTTGAAATGCATTAGATTAGATATTAATTTACAAGTTGTTTATTGAAGTAAAACATCAGCATTCACAATTAATATTGTTTTCAGTGGGGAAGCACTGAGAAATACTTTTATGATCATAGTTTTGGATAACAAATTCTCTATGTTTTCTACGGGCTTTTGGAGAATGGCTCATCACTTGTATAAATTTTCTTAGCAGTGCCTGGTTTATGAGGCTCTGTGAAGGTCAGCCTTTTAGCTTCACAAATTTTAGTACTGTCGTTGAAACTAACCACAGTCCGTGTCTTTCTTTACTTGTTTTCAAGTGCCAACGTTTCGCCTGTAAGATCTGTCTTGCATTTATCAGACTGATGACGCTTTGAAAAACGCGAAACTAGTTTCTCTGTTAATAAACTGTGATCGATTTACTTCCCGCCATGTTTGTGGCTTATAACACTTGTATTTCTTTCTCAGATTCCCAACATTTCGAGGAGATGGTTGTCCACCCAAGCCAATGTGGCAGAATAATTGGTATAAATATATATTGAACTTTAGTACGATGTTTGTGGTGTTTGCTGCCGTTAAATACTGTTTTCTACTCAGGTAGAAATGGTTCAAGAATAAAAGAGCTGGAAGATGAAACAAACACTATGATAAAGGTGATTTTAACGGTGTATGTATGCAAAGGGTTCACTAAAGAGTTATTTGTCATTTACCAATGCTTACCTTTTTGGTGTTCCTCAAGATTTCGTTTTCGGACCAATTTTTCATTGTATACGCATTTGAAATGTGCTTAGTGTATATTCATAATCTTTATTTAATATGGGTACATGAATGTCTCCGTTAGCAGGTGATACCATTTTGCTACACTCGCCCAACTGTCCCATAGAATTGCACGATGCTATCTCACATGACTTGTGCTTGTATCTTGATTACATCAATTCTCGCTTTGAATAATTTTGTGTAAAGTTCCATAACAGTGTTCAGCAAGGGATGAGCAGTAAATATCTTAAGAAAATGTCGCACTTTGTTTCCCAACATGCCTTGCTAATTTTATGTCGCAGCTTCATTCTACTTTGCCTGTTCACAGTGATATCCTTTGCGATTATTGTTCTTAAGCTCGTTTTTTTTGAGGAAAATGTTAGGTACCCTGTGTGGATCTGTAGGGACCCGATTTTCTCTGATTTTAAGAACCCGATGATAATTTTCTCTGATTCTAGGACCCGATTTGAAATTCTAGGAACCCGCATCGAGTCCCTAAAACGCTTTAAAAAAAAACCTGCTTAAGCTGCTGGCGACGTACTCGAAACCTTGCAAATTACTGCGGTTTAGTTGATGTTAGTGTGCATGAAAACTACTTCTCGTTTCTTTTGATTATAATGCTGTGAGCAAAATTCACTGTCAATGGTATCCCTTCGCATTTGGCGAAGGGCTCGTAACTTAACATCAGTGGTAACTCTAACGAAATGCGTTTTCCACTGCGTTTCCCTGCATTGTTTCCAATTAAGTACAGCAGGTATGTTAAGTTTCCATTTTGGGATCTACCTTCATGCGGTACTTGTTCACCGATTTTAATTAGCGCTTTGGTTGTCGCCCTGAAAAACTGCAGTGTAGCGATTTTCTTGCAACGCGAAGGATTTTTGGCGAAGAGCGGTCTCGCACAGGCAAATATTCATAATGGTTCGTCAAGGTATTGTAGCCGCTCAATTTTTTGAGAACATAACCTTTATCAAGAAACAGTAAACGCATAATAAGAAGAAGCAAATACTAGAGATCGACCGATATATCGGCCAATATTTGGGTTTTACCGATATATCGGTATCGGCCAAAATAGCCGATTTTATTGGCGTCAGTAGGTGTTGACAAAACGCTGTTATATTCCTCGCGCATCCAGACAACTTGCGCAAGAAAACACAACGAAGGAAGTCATGACAGTTCTCTTGCAGCAACGCTAGCAGGTGTGGTTTCATAAACAAACGGACAAGATAAGCCATGGAGCATGCTTCGGCCGTCGCAGCCGAAACAAAAGCATCAACACGAAGTTTCGCAATGCTTGAAGCTACCGCGTGCAGGTGTTGTGTACGAATAAACTCCCGTTGTACTTCCGGAAGTTTTCGCAGCACGAAAAGTTTGACTGTAACTTACGGTGTAGAAGTCCAATCGATGCCTAGTTTAGCGCAGATTAATTAAAAAAAAACTTGCATGAAAAATGAACTGCGTCATGTTAAGCTACATTTATGGCGTAATGAATATGATTACAAATGCAATCGTTACTCATTAGTGACGACAACTGTCGCTGTGAAGCAGTGGCACGTAACTATGGGCGCCGTTCGTAAAAATATTATATCTGACAGATTTAGCACAAAAACTGCTATCTCTGCGCATATTTAGCTATCTCTGCGCGCATTTAGCTATGTCTGCACGCATTTAGCTATCTCTGCGCTGAGATAGCTATCTCTGCGCAGGGATAGCTAAATGCGCGCAGAGATAGATAGCTAAATATGCGCAGAAATAGCAGTTTTTGTGCTAAATCTGTCAGATATAATATTGTTACGAACGGGCCCCAAACGTAACATCTTAAAACGATTCTACTTTCCTTAACTTGATGTATCACGCTATAATTGCGCTGGTTTATACTGTACGCAAGCTAAAATATCGTGTTCGTGGGTGAAGTTAATCGACATTTTCCACGAGGCATGGTAATGATAATTGTGATGTCACAATCCAAGCTGTTGCAACGTGACACCAGCGTTTATAGATGTTGCACACAAGTTACGGAAGCGCTACTCACAGCATTTCACACATCGTTGATGTGGTGTTCGTCGTTTAGTCCGATAGCAGCGCGGTAGGCAGTATTCATTGTTGCGTCACAATTGCTGTTGTCCGTTGTTAAACAAGACCAGCAAAAGCAGTGTTTATGACGGATCAGAAAAACCGTGGCATTATTGCACAATCATCGGATGCATAATGCGCACATGTGCACTTTAACTATTGTCATGGCGACTTGTTCTTACAGAATTTCTTCTGGTGGACGGGCGGTAATCGGTTATAACCTAATGCTGGTTTTGTTTAGGATAGGTTGTAGATGACCAGCTCACTTACTGCGGGCTACTTGGTGAAAATGCAGATAAACTTTGATTTCTGCATTAAACTGTTGATATGGAACTACTGAGTATTGACAAATGAGTTGAGGTAATTAATTTCATACCAACGCCAGTACTTCAGTTGCATGAATTAATACAACTAGTTTGCTTTTTTAAGGACATGCAGTTATGTAATGTTACATTACATCAAAAAAGACTTGGATTGACTTTTCAAATTGAAAACCCACTGATTTGCAGAAGAATCTGAAAGGTTGTTTTGTGAAATGTATGCAAAAACAAGATTTCACAAGATTTAAGTAATACAGTAACTGTTAACAAACATACTATCATAAACCAAGAAAGTTACTCTTTTGGAAAAATTTTCATTTTTGGCAATGTTTAATTGAATACAGTGCTGTTCTCATTTTAACCTCCTTCACTTGATGCTCCGTTTTGTACTTCCTTTTTCATTGTTCACCATCTTTCAAGTTTCAAGCACTGTTTTTGCTTTTTTTGGTTTTAGCACCGTAGGCAGTTTTCTTACATTCAGTGTTCTGTTCTTATTGTTTTGTTATTTTTAACATTCTTTTTTATTCATGGCACTGTGTTTATTCATTGCAAGCAGTGTATACTATGCTAACAACTTACCAAACATTGAAATTGCTGCAATTTCAAAAATTTCAGCTCACAAATCCTGATTGTTTAAGTTTTTGAGAAAAAGGTATGGCATAAAATACATCACACTTTTGATAATGAAGCAGAAAACAAGATTTAAAAATTTTGGAAATATTGGCTATTGGCCCATGAATGGCCGATATATCGGTATCGGCCTTAAAAAAGGCATATCGGTCGATGTCTAGCAACTACTCTTCCAGATTACCGTTTTCGTAGCTATAGGAAAAATAACTGTTAATTTCGTCGTTTGGTTCGTTCTATCTGGTTCCTCAAATTTACTGAGCTAGCCGTAAGACTGCAGACGTTCTCAGACAGCTCGTATTTATAGCGTGATTGCATTGAGTTACAGTAAGAGCAAGCTAAGCAGTAGCGACAAGAGGCAACTTATATGCCTATTGGTTCGCGTATCTTGACGTCATATTTACATGCAACTATTAGCATTCAGCATCCCTTTTTCTTTCAAAAGCTAGTCACGATGAGATATCAGCATAATTTGATCGCGTGGTTTAAAACAAAACAACGCTGAGGAGAAAAAGCTTGGCATTATGAAGTTTGTTAAGCACATTAGTGACTCGATCATGTTTCAATCATGGTCAAATTTTGCCTTAACCGCCATGGTTGAACCACTTCCACTTACAAGGATATCAGCAATAGAGAACACACCATTTAGATTAAGCAATCCATCATTCAGGCTCTTCTGAAAATTTTCGCTGCTGTCTTTCAAACCAAAATGGTAACGGCGTTATCATAGTGGTCAATTTGCAAGATGCCTCATCCAGCTTCAGATATAAAAAAGAAGTTCACACATGAAACTTACTAAGTATTGTAGCATGACTCACTTTTGGAAGTATGTTGTCAAGTGTGGTCAATTTAAGTATACTGTCATCGTTTCAGAGAGGAATTCAACACATGAGGGTCTAAACCAGTGGTTCTTGACGGGGTCCTCAGTAAGAAATCTGGGAGTCTCCCAAAGGAATACCAAAGTGTTTTTTTTAACCCTCATATGCACAAACAACAACCAACACCACTTTGATTAATGACATAACCACATACGAGGAGTCGCCAAGCTAACGTCTTCAGGAATAGGGATTCCCCTGGTTGGAAAGGTTAAGAACCCCTTGTAGACATGTGTGTAAGCTTTTATTAGGCATTTCAACAATTACTATTTGACTTACGAAGTCTGTCAGTTGGTCAATCAGAGTTTAAACCTTGCGCTCAAACAGTGCATCTAAAGTACTATTCACTTTACTTTCACAAACAATTGGCACTTTTGTTCGCGGCATTTTTTAGGCACAACAGTGTTCATTTCCAACGCTAAAGTGTCCCGAATCACATAAGTCTGAAACGTGCGCAGCATGAGCAATAAAATCACCGTCATTCACACAAATCAAGGTCAAGTGTAACAATATCTGTGGACAAACGTAATAAATAAATAAACAAACGAGTTTTTCGCAGCGTATAAAGTGGACCCCGTACAAATCACTATCCTTAGGGTTGCACATCTACCATGTTGTTTTCATGGTCGTCTAATTCCACATAGTCAACCTGCGAAAGCTTGGCTGATCATCCCCACAGATAAGATAGGAAGACTTGTTCTGGCTTGAAAAATTTCTGGCAGATAGTGTTCACACCGCAGCTCCATTGTCAAGTGAGAATCGGACGTCAGAATTGTTCACTCTCAAAATAGCAGTCGATCGACGTGTTTTTTTGTGTTTGCGCTGACATCTTCGTCAGATGGGCAACTTGCATATGTATTTCGAACAATGTGAATCCTTTATTTTGTATTTCGTGGATAAATGACTTCAGGCAATTCGAATATGTTTTGCCTTGTTGGATCGCACTGCAGTGAGAAAAAAACGATTAACTTTGCGTGGAACTCTGGACTCTTTATTATCTTCTCGTCGATATATTCCTGCACATCGTTCATGACCGATGGTCGGCTGCATTCAAGGTCATCGCAGCGGTTGATGTTGTTGTGTCATGCTTACTGGCAAAAAGTTAGATCTCCACTTGTCGTTTCCAGTCAGCAAAAGTACGAGCGATATTGTTGTGCTGCAAATTATGTGATGCTGTCCTGTAAATTAGGCATTTTTGGAGAGTTAACGTACCAATGTGCGGTCAAGTAAGCTGGATAACAGCAGCTTAGTCTAATCTGATCCATTCTTGAAACGTTCGCAACGAATGACAAATGTGTTCAGCAAGCTAGCATGGTAATTTCTTCGTTGAGTTCGTTCTATCTCCATTTGACGACAGATGACGAAAAAGTACAGCTTGTAGTTTAATGTTAACAAATCTTTTTTTTTAGTATTCATGATGCCCTGACCCACAAAAGTTCCCAGCCCAAGTGCTAAAAAAGTCCCTTAAATGAAATCTTGGAAGAATATTGGGCATGAAGTACATCAGTTACTTGCAAACTTACCAATTTTTGGGGCAAACCATCCTGCTAATTCGCAACAAAAGACCTCAATCGGCTAGTTCCATGAAAAACTAAAAGGTGTCATTCTCAGCAACGAAAGGGATATCCTCAACAAATGTATTTCGCAGATCTTTTGAAAACACCCGGGATATGGTTTTGGGGAGGAACATACCATCACTGCGAAAGAAGTCTTTCTAGCAGTCAAAACACTGAAGGCTGGGAGGATTGCAGGTTGTGATGAAATCCGACACGAAATGTCCACAGCCGTGAATAGACAAGGCGTTCTTTGGCTTAGTCGTGCCTGTGGAGGTGCCTGGAGTTCCGGACGGGCATTGAGGAATTGGCAAACTGGAGTGATCATCCTCGTGCACAAAAAGGGTGACAAGAGGAAATGCACGAACTACCTGACCATTTCCCTCTTTAGCATTCCACGAAAAGTGTAATCCAAGTGTCTTGAAAAAGGATGCCCAGAGATAATTGAATCTGAGGAAGATTCCCAGTGCGGTTTTCGTCGTGACCGTAGCACTACAGATAAAATATTCATTCTCCAACAGATTTTCAAGAAATCTTCCGAATATGCCGAAGATGTCTGCGCTGGTTTTGTCGACCTCGAAAAACCATACGTCCGGGCCTATCAAGAAAAGTTTTGGGAATTTTACGTTACTACGGTGTTGACCTGTCATTGGCCGTCAATTCATTGTACAGTATCCCTACTCGGAAAGTTGTTCCCGTGTCAACGGCTTCAAAGTACAGTCGTTTTCCGTGAGGGTTCCATATAGACAAAGGCGTGTGGTCTCGTTCCCCGTAAATTTCTATTTTAATTGGAGAGACCGTCACAGCCAAAATCAATGAGGCTGTCACTGTTGAAAGATGCGCGATCAACTATCTGCGTTTTGCAGACGACTTAGTGCTGCTTACATCTTCTGAACAGGATTTTCAACATGCATTTGTTGGTCAACATGCGTTGTGTTTTGGTAAAGCTTCCTTACATCAACCTGTTCAGTGTCTGTCGTATTTTCGGAAAAGGAAGAACAACAAAAGGTGACAAAACTGCGAGAAATCCGACAAAACTGCGACTAAGAAGTGTTATTGAGTTTTTTCCAAAAATTTAAGACATGTTTTGGCGAAGCCAACAAGTTTTCAGATTCGGTCTCGGAAGTTTCAAACAAGCCTCGGAGGTTAAGATCTCAACTACATCCCTAGCCGGTAATGGTGATCCACACGTCGTCGAATGGGATGTCCTTATTGCGCCATATCGTCTTCATTAATCTTGAAAAGGAAAAATTTCCAAAAAGCTGTGTCTTCTGTGTCTCTCGTCTCACACGTACTGATTGTCGCGTACTTCCTAGGTTTTACTCACAGCACACTGTAATCTTGTGCGGAACCTGAATTTCATCTAGAGCCTTTTTTAATGTATGTTTTTTCGTGAAAATGTGTTTTATTTGACGTTGAACCGACTTTCGTTGCTGCGAAAGTAAGTTGCACCGTTGTTTTCTGTAAAATATAGTGTACAAGATAATCTTTTCTATTGTACCAAACTTTGGTGACTTTTCATTGGGGGTTGGTCTGCAGCTGCAAATTGCAAATGGGGGCTTGGGAGGGCCGTGCTGTAGTGTAATCAACGGATTGCCTGTTTGAAAACGGTACTGACGTGTGGTGGAAACATTCGTTAAAATGTATAGCAGTTTGAAGGTGGACTTAAAAAGCTGCTCACGTATGCAATAGAAAAGGATAGACATATTTTCAAAGCTTAGGATAAGTATTAATGGATTGATGCGGCTTACTGTGGTTGACGCTTGAGAGAAGCCTGCGATTGCCTGTTTGCGTGTCACTTTTTACTAGAGTAGCCTTTTTGAATGTGGATGATGTCAGCAAGTACACCCGCAACCGGCAAGACTCGTGTTTTTTTAGAAGCAGTTGTCGACTCAGTTGTTACGGGCTACTGAAGTGTAACATATCACACTGCTACGCTTCTGTGTTTTAGATACAAAAAGACAGAGGCAGTCATATTTCCGTGCCGGTGGTTATATTTGGAAATCCTGGTGATTGTGCAAAGGCTAGAGAGCTTATTGAAAGCTTTATCGACATTCGTCCTGCTTGTCCAGAGCTTGGAGGTAATGAAACGTCCATACCATGGTAATTAATTGCTCAGCAATGAAAGCGTGAATTTAGAATTGTATTGTATGGCCTTGTTACTAACCATCATGCAACGGCTTAGCTCATATTTATATGTTGCTAAGGTGACAAGAATCTGCCGGACGAAAACATTACAAATGAGTGAGTAGTCCTCAATCAAGTAAATTGGTGTGTAAATTTATGCTTATTTTAAAGACAATTATTTCATTCGTAGAGGATTCATTGACTGGGCCAAAGTAAATGTTCAGTCTCGAGAGCAGACGGCTGCAAGGTGGGCAAAACTTCCTCCAGTGAAGAAGAGTTTCTACATCGAAGATGACGAAGTTGCTGATATGTCTCAGTTAGAAGTCGAAGAGTGGAGGTTAACCTATGTGTAGTAGACTTTCAGTCAGCAGTTATTACGTCATTAATACTATTTTCAACACTCATATTTCAATGTTCTTTGCAGGTTATGCAATTTCAACATTTCTGTCGTTGACCTGTCGAATGACAAACGTCCTATTTTAAATCCTGTGCTCACGTTCCAGCAAGCCTTCATGCATTATCCTGAAATTATTCGGGAAATCGTAAAACAAGGTTTTGAAAAACCTTCGCCGATACAGGTGATAATTTTTCGTACTTATATCTGCTCCAGATGCAAACCATTTTCTAATAGTTCGAGTTTACAGTCTCAGATGTGGCCGCTGGTTTTGCGAGGTTACGATGTCATCGGCATCGCCCAAACAGGCACTGGCAAAACCTTAGCCTTTCTCCTTCCTGCGTTCATCCACATTGATCTGCAACCAACGTGAGTTGCTTTCTTAATTGCTGCTAATTCATTTCTTCGGTACATCTAACCATGTTCTTTTCAGTCCAAGAAAAGACCGTTCAGGACCAAGCGCTGTGGTGCTCACACCAACAAGAGAACTGGCTTTACAAATTGAGCAGGAAATCAAGAAATACTCCTATCGTGGCATAAGATGGTAATGCTTGGGCCAAGATGCTTCATTTGAATTGCTGTTCGGTGATGAAGTTTATATTTTCTTAGCGTATGTGTGTACGGAGGAGGTGACAGGAGACATCAAATTCAGCTCATCACAAGGGGGGTTGAAATCATTGTGGCAACACCAGGTCGATTCAATGATCTTCTCGGATGCAATATAATTTCATTGGACAGTGTAACGTTTTTGGTTAGTTATATGTAATAGTTTAGGTATGCTGTTCATACTGGCTTTTGTACTCCTTCCGGGAGTGTCACGAGTGGTCAGTGGCGCCCATTTCCACTTGCTTGCGCCATTCCCAGTGGATGACGCGACTTTTTTGGTGTTGAATGCTGCATTGTTGGCGAGTAACTGGCAACACCGTGCATGAACCGTTCCGTTCCACCCATCACTGCCGAACACGCAACTGGACAGGCCGCAAATACCGTTTCTCAAGTCTTTGATGTGCCGACCGTTTTGTCGTTCGCATTGTAACTGAGTTTCAACAAAACAAATTCTGATTCCATGTTTCGCAAGACTTTCAGTTGGTTGAATAATACCTGCGCGCAGTGGCAATTCTAGAATGAAAAAACTGGGGGGCCAACATAAATGTCTCCCCTTCATGGTGATTTTTTGTTGTAAGGAAGACTGATTTGCTGTGATTAACCCTATCAAACCCAACATAGGTTTGTTTGTGAATATCGTCAGAACCGTCGCCAGAAAGTCATCAAATCGTTTAAAATTTTGCTGGCTGAAGGTTAACTGCTGTGTATGTCAATCAAACGAAGTTGAACGTGAAATTAAGCACAAAACTGGGGGGAATGACCCACCCAGTCCCTCCCCTTAGAACCGCCACTGCCTGCACGGTAAACCATCAGCGCTGTTTGACTTGTGTTTTGTTCGATTTTGCGTCTTCGCTAATCTTACAACAACGGATAGGGGAATTTCTGTGTGGAGTTAGAGAAATGATTTTTTAAAGAATGATCGACCTCTGCTGTTTGATGTTCTTTCAGTAGCTGTTGGTGATTTTCTTCTGTATGTTTTTGTTGTAGGTATGTGTATTTTTTCAGCTCTATTTTTTTGCCGTGGTGAACAGGTTCTGGACGAAGCAGACAGAATGTTGGACATGGGTTTCGAACCTCAGATCATGAAGATATTGCTGGACATACGACCAGACAGGCAAACTCTCATGACATCTGCCACATGGCCGTCCGGAGTAAGAAGACTTGCGCAAAGTTACATGAAAGACCCATTCCAAATCAATGTTGGTTCGCTGGACCTTGCAGTAAGTGGTGTTGTTGGCGCTTGTGCAAAACCTAACACGCCATCTTGTATTTTGAATAAATCAGTAAAGTAGTATTTTGAATAAATCAGTGAAATCAGTGAAGTACCAGAGATGTTTCGGAACTGCTATTAAGAGTACAGTATTAAAATATGTTTTATGTAATTCTGGTGTTTTTAGATTCTTCTTTTTATCAATCCTTGTGTGAATAAATGTTTGGGAACATACAAAAAGAGTGCAAAAGTACACAACGCAGAAGCTCATGTCCTTTAGGACGGTGAAAGTAGTTGCACGACGGATGTAACTGTACAAACTGGTTCTAAACATCAGACCAGTTCTTTTTGTGCTTTTCGAAGTTATTAGCAAAAATAGTCCATTTCAAAAATTAGGTGATTCAAAGCCAAAACCTACGAGTGTTTAACCTGCCATTAGTTTTAGCAAAATATCAACGATGTTACCAAAGCATTTGTGCAAATGTAACTGCGTTAGGAATATATACGAAGGAGCACACTAGCTATGCGCTAAAACAAAGAATCAAAAACAAAAAATCAGTGTCTAGGAAATTTTTAAAACCAGCTGTTCAGTAGGGATTATTGGTGATTTTCAAATTTTCGCTGATGTTCTCCGACAAGGGTGTGTGCTGTCATCACTGCTCTTCAGAGTCTAATATATGAAGTGGACAAACAGTCACAGCCGTGTCGATAAGAGTGTCACTGTTGGAAGCTGCAAGATCAGCCTTTTTGCGGACGATTTAGTACTGCTTGCATCCTCTGAAAGTGATCTTCAACATGCACTTGATCGGTTTTCAGCTGCGTGCGACCAAGTTGGAATGAAAATTAGCACGAAAAAAAGCGATGTGTATCACGTCTTTCTAGAAACCGAAGCCAGTGTGCGCAGCAAGTAAGCGGCAATGCATTGCCGCATGTCGAGAAGTTCAAGTACCTAAGGGTGGCATTCACAAGTGCCCGAAGGCAGAACAAGCAGATTGATACACGAATTGGTAAAGCAAACGCAGTTCTGCGTGAGCCTTATAATTCCATGGTCACAAAAGGGAAGCTTTCGAAAACGGCAAAGCTTTCAGTTATTTCGGGTGATGACTGAAAGAGTGCTATGTAAAGTGCAAGCGGCAGAGATAGGATTTTTGTGATGAGTATGTTCACAGCATGACACTTCGTGACAGAACGCACAGCTGCGAAATTCGTAAAGCCGTAAATGTTGAGCCACTTCTCCAAATAGAGTTCTCATCGGCCACGTGACGAGAATGCCCTTGGAACGATTAGCGGGGTGAATCATGTTGGCAACACCTACGGGAAAGTGGCTCAGAGGTCGTCCAAAAAACATCCAATGTGATTACATCTCCATCATGGATTGATCCCATCTTAGTGTGGATGGGATCCAGCAGAACTACGTAAGATTGCTGTTGACCGTGATGCATTTCGCGTCCTCAGGCTGCTGCCCCCGCGACCCTCCCGAGAGAAAAAAAACGGTATGAAAGTAAATGAAAAAGGGTGATTTATGTCACTCTTTGACAAATCGCCTGCAAGTTGAACACAGATTTATTTCTACTGTTGCGGTCGCTTCCCTGTGTAGGAACTATTGTGGCAAGCTGTTCGGGATCCTTTTGCGAGGTTGCATTTTGTTAACCCCTACAGTCTCGTAGTTAGGATCTCTTGGCAAAAAGAAATAGCCACTGATTTTGTTAAGTAAGCATTCCAATTGGGTTAAATTGTACATATTACAAGGCTCACAGCGCAATAGCGTATTTGAAAGATCTAATACATCTTCAGTAGCCACAGCAATACAAAATAATTCGTAGGCATTTCCAGAATGTGACGATTAGACTGAATCTACACAACTCAGAAACAGAAAAGTTAGCATGTTGTAGAATTCGAGAAAGTTAAAAAGGGGAAGATGCGATTTTAAACTATTCATTAGCTAGGGAATATTAAAAAATGGATGCTAATATCATCATTTACTCAAGTTGTAAACTTGTCGCATCTACAATATAACTTAACGCAAAAGTTAAGATCCAACTTCAAGAAAGCAGTTGAGTATAGCACACGACGCAGCTATAATAGATGAAAGACAAGGAACCCAGATTATGACAAGCCAGATGGGAACACTACATTTATAACAAAAACGCGCATTGATAGCAAGATATTTACAAAACTTCGATCATTTGGGTCAGAATCTTGATATTTAACTTCAAAAATAAACGAAACTGCAACTTGCTGAATAGCCAACAAAACAGTAATTTGTTGAATCAGTATGAGTTATAGAGATTACATCAAGGAACCACCCTTCATTGTCGGCGTAAAGGCGATATTCACTGCCAACCACTTTCCACTGAATTTTTTCCTTGTTTGTATAGCGTTGAAGCTGTCTTTATAAGTGCTTTTCCTTTGAACCTGCATTGCCCTCGGTAAGTGCCTTTTGATGTTAACTTTCGTTTTCCTGGCATCCTGTGCTAGTTTTAGTATAGAGTGTTTATCTCTCATGCTTGCGAGTTTAACCACAATAGGGCGGTATAGTTTTGGTTATCTGAGGAATGTTCTTCATTCTCCGAGTCGCTAGCTTTTTCCGACTTGACCGCAGAGATTCTACGTGGTAGTCTGTGAGCATTATTGAAGTCTATTGCATCCACTTGCGTAGGGGGAACACGCATTTCTTCAATCAAAAACCGTCGGACTACTCCTACTGACTGGGCATAGTTTTCGATGCCGCCTATAGAAATCCCCAGTTCGTTCAGCACGTAACCTCGCCAGCACATCTGAAGATTTGGGAACTACGGGCAAGGGATGTCTGGTGGTTCACCCCGCTACGGAAAACGTGTTTCGCTGTTCACTGAAGATGCAAAATTGCATCATATAAAAAATTCCATCCGGCTTTAACCTGTAGACTTTTCCAGCTGGTCCAGAGCAGCTGGGGGTTGAGACCTTCTGGTGTTTCTATCAGGCACAACTTCAAAACGTCAGCATTCACTCAGAATGCTGGACAGCGAATAACAATTGCACTCGGATTTACCCGCAGTTGTATTTTCAGCCACCCAACCTATTTTTCCTGTTTGATCCTCCAAGTCACACTGAGCCAGTGCTGACCGGACAGATGCCCTTTTCATGCTAAGTAAATTCAACATAGCTGTATGCATAAATATTGGTAACTTTTTCAACTGCCCACCCTTTTGGCTCCACCCTGTCGAATCTTCAGAGCTAAAAATTTTTGTAATTGCAAAAGACACCGTAGATTTTTATCCCTTTTTATGGCACCTTTTTGTACTCATTTTTATGAGCTGGAGATGCTGCTCGCAGTATTGTTAGTATTCACTGCTTTGGATAGTTAACCACAGGGCAAGACCTACTTAAGATTTCTTAAGTAGACCGTGCCACAGGGTTCATGGAACTTGATGCCGGAAGTGCTCAAGAAGATCCTTGCCTGGGATTCACGCTGAATAAATAATTGATCGTTTACGAAATGGCTTGGTTTACTTGAAAGGATAGATTCATACATTATTTTGGTATAAGACTATTGGTTAGCATCAAATCAACACTGACTGCAGCAGCCGTCAACTATAGTTACTCATCTAAGTATAAATTGCATCTTCAATGATTAAACCTGAACTTTTTCTTTTGAGCGAGTTCTTCTTTTATCCACTGTGTACACGTATCTTTGGCCCTAAGGGTTTCAAAGATCACATTTAGGTGTAACAGTAATCCTAAAACATGGGTTCGATTCATTGCTACACCAAGGACGGTATTCACAAGTCTTCGCTTGCTTGACCTCCCTAATAGACTCCTGATATTAATAAATTTTAAGATCATAACACACAAATAATATGCTTTAATCATTTTTTATTAATTGAATTTCCCGACCATTTGTAAAGTACAATAATGATTACTCACCAATTATGCAGGGCATAAAGGCGATCAGACTCTCTCGAATCAAATTCACAGACATAAGTCAATTTCTAAGACCATCTTTACAACCAGGAAGATTATCTCAAGTTCTAGAAGTATTATCCAACCTGAAACGTATTGGTACTTTAACCTATCGTCAAATGAATGTATTGCATTTAGTGATCAGCCTTTTGGATAAGTCTGATCGTGACAAGCGTTTCCAGTATGAAGTGTTTCATTAATCAAATGGATCTTAGTTGATTTCCGAAGTAACTGTCACCTTTTTAACGTCTTTCATTTGCCAGCGTTGAGGAGTTTTAATGTCAACAATGGTGGTTTTAGTTGGGAACGTTTGGAAACCGTTTAGTTTGTCATTTCCAATATATATTTCAGGGTGGCATAATTTAATTCGGATAAACCAATTTTATTGTTCAGAGTGACAGAACTCTGTTCGGACAAGCCACTCTTGTTTGACTGAAAACAAGTCGTTCTAAGTGACTTTGTTTTAGTCAGAAACTCAGGTCATCTGAAAGATCGCACTTCACCAGCGCTCAGAGTCAGAGACACTACTTACAGCCGCACCGTCGAGCTAAGATTGGCCGGAGGCAGAGTTTCGTTTTACTGCTGAAGTCAAAACTTTAGGAGTTTTAAACTACCGAAGGAGATCAGAACTGTCTGCCGAAGCTAGGTTGTCCAATCTGATCTTCACTGCGAAAACCAGCCTTTTTATACCCAAGATCATCGGAAAGTCCCGAAAGTTATGTGCGTAGTGTTGCGTACAGGATACTGCGTCATAATGCTTAGCAACGTCGCCATCTTGAAACGTCATATTGCTTAGCAGCGCCGCCATTGATTGTCTGGCGTTTCACGTGCTTAGTTCGCAACAGGAAGTGAGAGTAAAAGTGTTATCTGAACGTGAACAGAATGAGAGCAGAATGAGGTTTTTGTTCAAGTTCAACATGTAGTTCATGCTTGCTTCTTGATGCTTGGCTGATTTCGAAGTTCATCAGTATTTCTTTGTCTTCTTAGTGTTGGTGGTGAATCCAGTCTTCTTTGTTGTTGAATATTGTTTTGTTTTGTAATACGTTATTTAGATGTGGTAGGCTATATGCCTGCTACAACTGCTTGACCGCGCCAGATTTCGGGGCAGATGTTGAGCAGCCATTCAATTGTCTCATCATCCACAACCGTCAGGCCGTGCAGTCTGTGGGGAGGTCGATGGGTTGGACATTGGAGGACAACATGGTCGACGGTTTGTTCTTCTGCGCCACACTCACAGGCCGCAGAGGAGGCCATACCCCATTTGTACAAGCAGGAGCGGAAACGTCCGACACCGGTGCGGAGGCGGTTAATCCGGACCCACGATGTTCTCGGAAGGGTCACACCAGGAGGGCGGGTGCTGTGGAGTTGTTCGGATTTGCTATGCAAGGTGATTTTGGGTTTTTGGTTGATTAGCAGAAAGTGTATGGGCTGCATTTCAGATGCGCCTTGAGCACATGCTTGACTTAGGTTTTCACAGCCTCACATTAGGAACACCGTACAATCTCGTTTTGGAGTAGGTCTACAGTTTTGAATTGCGTCAGAATTGAAACAGGTTTTAAAAGTCAAGCTCAAATTCGTGCTTGAGATCAAATGTCAAGGAGGCTTCTGAAAAATCCCCTTAACCCTGCTCAGGTAACCTTAAACTATTTAACAAGTCAGGAAACGCTGGGTGTAATCAACCCGCATTCTCATAATGTGGTCCTGGGACACGTGACATGCGTTATTTCCCTGCCAAAATACTTTTTTACTTCCATATGTCCATTCGCAACAAGATTTTATTTGCGCAGTGAAATATACATATCATGTAAATTTTGTGCAGTATCGGTGGTCATATCTGGCCAAATAGGTTTTGCACTAAAATTTGCATTGAAATGTCAAATAGGTAAGTGGTCCGAAATTTGATACATATCAGGTAACCATAGGTGGTATGTACCCTTACACCTCCATATAGGCTTTCAGGGACATTTTGTTGAAATAACTCTGGCACCATTCTATTAGTCTCTGAAAATCAGGAAAAGTCATGGAAGCACAGGTTTCTAACATTATAAAATTTACAAAAAAGAAAGGGGGTTCGGGGCCGGCACTGGTTACCTGAGCAGGGTTTAACATCAAAATTAATACTGACTTAAATACTGCCCTACGGTTTAATTGTAAAGCACGTAGAGTAACACCCAGTGTTTCAGCAAATCCTAAGATATGGCTGGTTGCACTTAATCATTGAAAATTAATTCGAGCAAATGGTAATCCATCGCAGCATCGTTCTGGTAGTGAGCGAGGTCAAATAAGTGTGTTAAGTAATTCCAGGAATATCAACTGCTGCTCCTACTTGATGAGGCACTCCTTTCTCTAATACATATGTTATGATCACTTATGGGTATTTCTGTTCTTGATATATTGAGCCAATGCGACTGGGACAATTACAGTTGGTAAATTATGACGTTTTTGAAGACCACCACCACTGTGGTGCAAAACAAACGTTATTTTTTCTTTGAATGACCGTGAAAGCAATGTTATGCGTGTGAGATAAGGCAGACTTCAGTGGATCAGCAAATGATCTGAATGTTGTTACTTGGCGTCGGGTTAATGTGTCCTTTTAATTTTAAAGATACCAATGCCACACCATCCATTCACCCCATAACATGTCACTGCAGTAATAGCAATATGCGGAAGTCTCACAATTGGATTGTAGGAAGCGAAATGTCGTACGTCAGAACAGTTCGCGTCACTGTGTAAGATATGGTGCTGTTCAGTTTGTATAAAATCTTTGTTGGGAGGGGTTGCAGCACCCCCGCGATTCACAGTCACGAGCTGCCACTGAACACAACCTCGGCTATTGCGTGTAAGCAAGCGATTTAATTTTGCTAGCAGTTTTTGCTTTTGTTGTTACCGCATCGTCACTTTGAGCGTTGACCGACCAGTGCCATGGCTGAATTCTTTCAGCTCGGAAACGTACTAGAACAATTGCAGATACTGTAATATCTTTTTACGACTTAAAGTGCATCGTTGTTTGCAAACATCCTTGTCTTTCGATATCTGTGGACCGCCTCCAACACGTTCTGTGTTTCACATTTAGGTTTTCAACCCTTACTAGCGGGTTGAAAACCTAAAAGTGAAACACAGAACGTGTTGGAGGCGGTCCACAGATATCGAAAGACAGGATGCCCTTTTCAAGGGTGGAAACCTCCACCCCTCTCTGGCAAGCTAAATATAAAAACCGAGACCCCACTTAGCGTATGTTTCGAAGTTTAGTGATTGTTTTTCACTAAGTTGTTTCCAAATGATTTCGGGTTTTAGTATAGATATCCATATCCGCATACACTTTCATTTCTCAACTTTTTTCTGAGTGTTGGCAAGTGGGCCCACTACGGTGACCAGTGCTGGGCCCCTTCTGCTGTTTCCCACCCTGGCTGAAGCCTCTAATTATGCCACTGGTCTACAACTTGATTTTCCTGAATAGTTTCTTACTAGACCATAGTAAAAATGCTCACAGTCAACGTGGATTCAGCAACGTTTCCTACACAACTGCCAGCTTCAACTTACCAAGGCAAATTTTGACAACGAAACTATCCACAAGGCATTTCGCAATGGTTGGCTTAAATAACAGGAAGCTGTGGGTCGTGGGAAGATCAATTTCTTGGATGTATTAGATAAATATGAATGTTGAAAGAGGAAATGTGTGAAATCAGTTCTGGTGTGTTTATATGCCCTATAACAAAGGTCCTCAGTCAGGTTCGGGGCCCCCTTTTTACCAGAGCCCCCGGTCGGGGGGTACAGGGGGCCCTTCCTTGCGGCCTGTCCAGGCTCATGTTCGGCGTTGATGGATGGGTGCAAGAGAAAGCTTCACGCGCGGTGCTGTCATTGACTCGCCACTGGAGCAGCATTCACTGCGAAGGCAGCCGCGTGACCCACGGCGCAGAGATGGGCGTCCGCAGACCACTCGTGACAATCGAAAACAGTTCAAGGAACACGAATCACGGTCAGCTGTTTTCTTACATACATCCCTGTGCACAAGCATGAGAGATTGATATTCCGAGGACCAAGTAGTTACTATGGCATCAACACCTTCCTCAGCCTGTACCGATCGAAATCTACCATGCACTTGCTTTTCCTCTTATGAACGCAATGAAAAGAACCAGAAAGGAGTCATCTGACGATCAATCCAAATCAGGCAACATCCACAAAACCGAAAACTCCCTTTTAGTGAGAATCGAACGCAGAATCTACGAACCGGACCCGACCACTTCGCAGCTTCGAAGTCCATGATTTTCAACTAATGTTCCACGATCGTCAGTTGCTCCACAAAACATTTACCACGGGATTATTCACAACTACTGTAGCAGTTTGAATCTTTCATACGTATCGAGAGTAACACCGTGGCTCAAAAAAGGTTGAGAAACACTGCATTAGGCAGAGATTTGCAATGTATCCATTACAAGCGACTGTAAGAGAAAGCTTGTTGGATCGCACCTGAGATTGGCCAAACGTACATGGAGAAAAGTTGCTGGGAATGAAGCTTCGATTCTCATGCGTTTGAGGCAAGCGCAAATGCCGCACGCGAGCAACATTTTCTATCTGTCCAGCGCAGCCCGGCAACCACGGATTTGGCAACCGGGCAATTGCTACCCTCCGAAATTATCAAAATCATGTTTAGTTGTTTCGTACAAGTTACGAACATTTTGCCCTCACCGAAAATAGTGCAAAAAGTTGCAATCATTTTCCCCACCCCCGGAAACTATCACTTGACTGCGACTCTGGTCCAACGTATGATTAACAAAATTGGCAAAAACTCTCATCCGACCGCACCAGCCTTTTGTAAAACAAGCGTAAAATGATACCATCGCCATCGCTGCAAAAGCGCTTTTGGTGTTTTCCTGTTGGAAGAACGCACAGTGTTGACGTTTCCATATATTTCGTACTCAACTTTTTAAGCAGATGCGCCGCAGTAGAATTTAAGCTGAGGCATCTGCACCCAACACAACGGCTTCTTGTGGACATGGCGTAGACCAGCCGTATATGTTGGTCGAGAAGAAACAGATCAAAGCCAGGGAGCAAAACGAAACGCGAGGAGATGTTTGCTCCGACGACTTCCTGGAACTATCGGCAATCCTCCGCAAAACGACAAACCTTCACTTAAACTGCCAGCTAGCCAATCACTACACGTTTGACGTTGCCTGCAGCCAGGGGCGCACGCAGGAATTTTTTAAGAGGGGTGCTGAAATTTTGAGAAAAATATTTTGCTCTCACTAAAGTACAGACTACCTTATTTACTATAACATTTATGTCATATATGCTATTTCAATTTTAACACATCGACACTTTTCTTGACAAGGTCCAGCCGCGACGTCTGTTTTTCTTTGCCCGTTTTCCCCCGTTACCGTGATTTTGTTAATCTGTTAAAGTACGATGCAATGTAGTGTGGCACTTCTCTGCAAAATTTTGACATTGTCTATGAAAGTCTGTAACATGCTCAGTATCCCGAGATATTGTTTTTAAAAGCACTCTTATGTTATATAGTAGCATTACTTCATACCACTTCCAGCGAATTCTGGTGTCTCAGTCGGCTATTATTTGTCACGAAATATTA
>Ga0210059_1002141_pt1 | contig 30653 bp, 18 predicted proteins | sample Ectturendosymbi2_FD_188042 | JGI IMG/M metagenome (GOLD analysis project Ga0210059, IMG submission 188042) | Ecteinascidia turbinata endosymbiont from Florida, USA - Sample 2 (SPAdes) (version 2) | ecosystem: Host-associated > Tunicates > Ascidians > Unclassified | place: Key West, Florida...
GAGTACTTTTTTCTGTAAAATTAAAAGACTAACTTCTGCTTGATCGCATTTTGCAAAAGTGAGAGATGAACGTGCATTTACATCGATTCAAAACAAGTTACCGTATTCCTGGAAAGTGCAAGTAGGGTTTATGAATTCATCTGAAAAGAATTATCACTTTAATACAGCTGAAGTTCGGAGTCGGCCCGGAGTCGGATAATCGAAATTGCCAGGAGTCGGAGTCGGATGACGGGACTTCCGACTCCGCAGCCCTGGTTAGGAGTAAAGGTCGCCACGTTAATAGTTGTAACGGACTAGCAATTTTTTGCCGACATGATACTAATTAGACTCTGTTACAGGTGTCTCAGTCACCAGACAGGCTGTTAACAGTACGTCGACACAATTAGTTATTGGACTGAAAGCTACTTTCGGTGCAAGTTGAGCGACTTTGCATGTGGTGAAAAATAAGATATACTTTTCTTAATTCTGTTTTAACAAAAGTTTATGCTCGATCAGCCCAGAATTGCAATGAGTACCATGCAAAAATAAAGCGAATGTTTTCATCATGTACTTTAAGTAGGTGCTGCAAAAAGTGTGATGTGGTCGAGTCCCAAGCCTGTCTAGTTCGAGTCGAGTCATAAAATCTTTTGAGTCAGTGGCATGTCACATAGAATCAGACGTGTTTTTCATTTTTTCATTGCATCCCGATTGCTGATAATAAACATTCGATGCCACTGTGTTCGAAAAGTGCGCATGAAACCTGCGAACGCATTTTTTCAGGCAAACTGTAAGGTTTATACTTATACATACAATGTGGTGACAACTGGTTTCACTCTTGCCTGTTTTTTTAATGGCCATGCATTACGATTAAGATACTTACAGGCAAAAGTTATGCACAGAGCAACATAGCATAAGACTACTGCACAAGATATGTCGTGTTATTTACTTTATATCGTTTGTGCTCAACTGAAAAGACTCGAGCTACAATTATGTTTTTGACGTGCGGGACATGGATTCAAACATGTAATTAACGTACAGATGCATAATTAAAAAACGAGCTCTGTAAAAAAGTTTATCATTCAAGTTTACATCATAAATAAAAAAGACACTTGAAACGGGATAATACAGGTTTTTTCTTTGTGACCATTTTGTTTTTAGTAGTTGAATGAGATACTAGTAGTACGAGAAAGAAGGGAAACAGTTTTCGAAAATGTAATTAATGAGCCTAACGTGCATACATATGCAGTCACATTCCTTCATGTGCAGAAACAAATAGGTACTGGTTTTTTTAAATTCATCTGATTTTGGAATCACAAAATATTTTCTTCCTGACCTTAATTTCTTTTGTTAGTTATTGAACACATTTGCTTGCTGATAGTTCAAGAGTTTTATGTGACTACGCTTTGATGCCATTCCGAGCGTGCCTCACTTGCTGTCGCTATTTCGATGTTTTCCGGTTGCGGGCAGCTGAACTCCGCGTGCAGGTCTTAAATTGATTGCGGCGGTGCAATGATGTGGACATTAGTGGCGCAACCATTTTGCACCAAGGGGTTTTTAGAGGTGTTGGTTGTAATCTTAGCGGGGTGGTACACTGTAATTGGTAGCCGATTTGGTAGTTGCAACAGTAGGGAATTTTGTACGTTCGAGTTTCTTGATCGGTTGTGCAACCCTTGAAGCTTGTATCTTTCTTGCCTACAGAGTGTAATGATGTTATCAATAAGTGTAGTGATTCAGGTCTGTCTTCACATTCTAAACCCTGACGTCAATCATTTTGACACATGCTGCTTAATTGGATGAAGCGTCACCCTAACAATGCATAGGCGTGGCCAAGCGCAACGCAAGTTTGTCAATCCAAGGGAAATCTTGTAGCTTAGGGATAAAATTTCGCACATCTTAGCGTCATGTCACCGCAGATAATAAGATGCCTTTAGAACTTCAGAAAAACTGCTTTTGTCGAATCACATGCAATTATGGCATTGGATTCGCTTGAAATAAAATGTACTACGCTCAGTAGCTGACTGTCCCGCCTAATCTTTGCTTACTAGGTGAATGCATTCAGACGCAAAAGCATCGCATACACAATCTAACGCAGTGAAAGTATCTGGAAAACCTTTGTCTATTGCTTGTTTTAATGAAGCATTTATTTGTGCTGTAGGTTAGTTTCACCAATAAAACCCAAAAATAGCCCAAAAAAACTTTTTTAGTGGTTTTGTGAACTTTTGTGTGACATATTTGCAGATGAATTTTTTGATCCAATTTTTTGTTAGACAGTGTGTCTCCTAACCATCGAAGGTAGTCCAATAAAAAAAAGTTGTTAATTGTGAATACTTTTGTTCACCAATGTTGATTTTTTTACCCCGAATTTTCCATGGCCACGGGGGCCAAAAAAGTCAATTGTTTTTTTGCCTCATAAAGAATTGTGAATACTTGTAAAGCAAAAATTCAATTCCTCATTGCAAGTATAGTAACTGTGGAAGATTTTTGAAAACCTCTTGAGAAGTATTATCTACATACATACACGCTTCCATTGAAACAATTGAATTGGCTAGAAAGGAAAATGCATCTATCATAAAGCTTCCTGCACACTGCACAGATTTGTTGCAGCCTCTCGATGTAAACTGTTTTGACCCACTGAAGTACTATGAAAAAGCATTACTTCAACACATCCAACAAGCAGGAGGATGACAACCACTATGAAAGGCATAGTTTGTGAACATGCTATGCAGTGTATGGCGGCATGGTTTAAATGCACAAAACAAAATTTCTGGGCTTAGAAGTACCGGTGTTTTTCCTGTTGACAAAACCAACTACAAGCTATCACGTTTAGACAAATTCAAGCTCCAACTGTCTTGAAATAAAAAGAATCATGAGTTGCCCAAAAAAGCGAATACAAGTTAAAATGAATGGAAGTATACTGACAAATACAAGGTTCAAGGAACAAGTAGAGCTGTTCGAGATAGAAAACACAATAAAACAGAAAAACTAACAAAAGCAAATTGTTTCAGACAGTGATGAAGGTGAAGAGATTGCATGGCATGATTAGTCAGATGATGATGAAGACTTTGAGGATAGTGACAAAGGAATTGCAGAGGATGAAAGGGCAAACAACAAGTCACTATTTCAAACTTAGACATTGGAAAATACTTTGCAGTGTACTGGAATCTTCCACAGACATATTACTGGGAAAAGTTGGGAAAGTATTTTGGGATGACGTGGACAAACAAGCAGAGAAAGCAGAATTTAAATTTTTACAGAAGAGTGGGATAGATGGAGAAATATGCTAAGATTGACCTTCTACTGAAGATACATATAGAGATTGTTGACACTGCCAACTGTTTTTAGGGGTCAGCATTAGCCCAACTGAAGAGTGGTAGGCGTGGATGATCAAATTTTGTTATCAAAAAAGAGAACAAAGTGCAAAAAATTGCCCATTTCTCTAGAAGTATGGTGTATACAAGGCTAATGTACTATTTGCAAATGAGTAATGTTGTTGCAGTTGTGTCAAGTTACTGCAAAGTATGGTTCAGTGAAGTTGCCTTTTTTCCCCACGTATGCTTTCTTTGCCTCTTTTTCAGGTGAAAAAAAGCAAGACTAATTTGTATAAAATTTTTTTAATAATGTGCAGAGGTAAGCCAAAATTTTCCAAAAGGTACGTTGCCCACCAGCCTTACTAGGAAACATAACTTTTTTTTCAATGCACAGAGCATGATCCATATCAAACTTCATACATTTGGCTTTTTTTGCCCCAACTGACTATATTTCTTGTGTCTGGCACAGCAGATCGCGAGACTGGCGTTAAACCTAAATCCTGTTCCTAACAAAATTGGTTAATGACACGCTAGATATTAGTTGGTGGATGATGCTGAGCAGTTTGGTCTGAAACGATTCCCATGTCCAGCTGTGCTGACCCACACTGCCTAACTGTATTATCAAACAATGTGTTTGTGGCGAACTTATGCCAGTATCTGTGTTCATGCCAGGACGTGACCATCCCACAGAATTCATGGTGGTTTAGCTGTACTCCGCTGTATTTCTGCATATGTAAGACATGCGGATGTTAGCAGGGGCGCAACCAGATGATATTGTCGGGGGGTAGGGCAAAATTATTGTAACTTTTTGTACTGGGCTTGCGTGTTATTCTCATTCAGTCCATTAGGAGTGCTAATTTGTAGCTTGTTTTTCAGTGATTTCATGTGTGGCATCCTGGGCTGGCATGTCATACGCTTTCTTAAGCATCCAGCGTTCTCTGAGAAATTCACAAGAGAAAGCGCAGATCTCTATCTGTGGAAGCATCGTCTTAGTTTTTTATCGGGCGGGAACCATTTTATCTCGGGTGAGTCACCAGCTTCTGTTATTCTAAGCAAACGCTCCATCCTTCCTTTAAAAATTGTGGAGGTAGTTAAGCCTGTGAATGACAAGCGCTCGTGTGAAGGCTGGTTTCGACTGGTTCGTCACTATTCAAACCTTTGCAGGTACGAAAAAGAAAAACAATTTCCTCTGTTCAGACTTACAAACCTTTGCAAATGCGCATTGCTCGATCTTATCGACCGCGCACTCAAATTTGCAGTTGATTTGAGATTCAACTTTTCATGGAAACGTGGTGTTTTTGTCTCACAGACGGTTCTCGCAGATACCGCCTTGAAATCGAAATGTTTGTGGGAATTTGCCTGCTTTGTCTTTTGCTAAACTTTAGCAGATAAAACATTCGCGGTAATGAAGTCTGACATTATTGAACAACGATTTTTTGTGAATTCACATTACCACTGAATTGTTAACGCAAAGTTCTTTTGTAACTACATTTCCGTTAATTAGGAGCCACAGCAGCTTAACCCTGTGCCGTTAGTGTCATCTTATTTACTTTTTTTGTCTTTCATATAAAATATACCTTGTAATCGCACTCCCAGAAAAGGTAGAATAGTTAAATTTTGCTGCGACTGTTGGAAAACTTAAGTTTGTTACTTGATTTTTAGCTGAACTTTAAAATGCAACATTTCATAATCTAGTGATGAACTACATGGTTTCAGTAAATAGACTCGTGGGCTGTTGCGTATCATATCACAGTACTTTTTATGCAACGCTGAGATACTAGAAGATGCTGGGCTGCCCACAGGCGTGACAAAAAGGATGCTGAGTCCGAAAAAAGAATAGCTGCTCCAGAACTTAAACAACAAAGCTAATCGTTTGCAGTTTAAGAACTGGTAAAGTGACTCCGTTCAGAATCGTATTTGTAGATAAATGGTCGATTCCAATGTGAAGTGTTTGCAAAGCGGTGAAGGCTATTATGCCTTCGTCATCCCTGACTTTGGCGTTGTATGTCAGTAACAAAATTTGAGGTTTTGATGTTTAAGACATAACTTGTAAATCAGCATATCGTCGCATCATTGCGCGAATATTGTTGCTTTGTGAATATTGCTGACAAGCGAGCGACATTTGGCATGCAGTCGAGGCAAGCAACTGTGGATCGCCTGATATCTGGGGTCTGGCGTAACAGTTGTGTACATTGTATTCATGTCAAGGTTTTCGCTCTTGCTCTCCTCCTAAACATACATGTTTGGGCGTGGATTGGTCTGTTCATTGTTCACTGGTTCTTGATGACATGCTGGATCACATCTCAGAAGACAAACTTCTGCAAAACAAGAGGAAAAGAAATTTTTTATGATGTAGTTGTTGGGTGAGAGCGGGTTAATTTTCGATTAGAAATATGTTGCTAGAGCAACAGTAGTTTTTCTTTTCCACAAGTTTCGAGAACTCGTAGTGTGGTAATCTTATGCCCCATGAAATAATTTGCCCGTTGCGGTGTCGTTTTTCCGCGGTGATAAGCGCAGTGGATATTCACTTGCACCCGGTGCAGTTTAATCATCAGTGGTTTTAAATTTTTTAAAATCGTTTGGAGTAATTGAATTTCTCGCTGATTTCGAAAATGTTTGAGAAAGCGATTGTTTGTATCATGCATGTGTATAGGCCAGAACTTTGTCAGTCAGGTAACTCCTTACGGTAAACCTGTTTTTTTCGCTGAGACATTTCGGTCATTTGTCCCGTAATAGTATTTACACTCGCCTTAAACAGTATTTACTAGCCTACCTTTTTGGACATGATGCCCAAATTGACATAATTTTTTGGGGTCATTTCAAAAAAATTTCTGGCAATGACCAAAAAAGACTCAGCGATAAACACTTGTGGATGCTGGCGTTGGCATGGCTACAAGGTTACCTACGTCTTGTTGCCAAATGGCAATTAAAACAACGGCAACCATTCGCGAGTTTCTGTAAAATAACCAATTCATTTTGCTCAACCGTTTATTTGCTTCTTATAGTTTATGACTTTTTGTTTTACAGATTTTGTTATAATTTTGCTTACGTCAACGTCCACAACACAGACACACAACGAAAAATCTTTAAAAACAACAAACGACGTTTAACATTCTTCTACATTTTAATGTTCGTTGAAAATTGTACACTGGCCGGTCTGTGGTGGAAATTCCGGCACGGGGACGAGAATTTGATAGACGCCTTGATCGGCCAATCCAGTGAAGAACTAACAACTGCGGACCCATTGGCCAACAGCGGGCTGCCTCCGGACGTCGCCAGTGGCATCATCGCCATCATTCCTGTTTCGTTCATGCTGGGTATATCTTTTATGATCATCTACTATGTGTTCTTCCACCCAACTGTGAGTAGTTCTCTCTGTTGTTGCTCGGAAGACAACGAAGTTGCCTCGCTTGCGGAGAAGGAAGAAGAGCCGCTTACATCGCCTATCCAGGCAAGCGACAGGGATCAGAATGAAGCAGCGCGCCGCCGATCAGCGAGTTTGCCCCCCAGTATGAACACACCGTCAACGGAGATGAACCAGGAAGCTGATATAAAACGACCTTCGTCTGTAGTGATCGAGGCCAGCAGCGCTACTGAGTTGTTGCCTTTTCAACGTCAACGTCCAAGCTCGGTCGAGCGAAGTGCAGCCCATTGTTCGTGCTACTCGCTGAGAAACGAATCGGAAGTTTTTCAGTCTCTCACACCGGAAAAAAAGACGCACCCGTCCAGGACTCGGTCGTTCGATCACAGTGGCTCCGATCGCGCCGGCTCGCGCATGCGCGCAACGCGCAGCATGAGTTCCGAGCAAAAACAGGTGCGCATACAACACCTGACAAAACAGAAGAAAACAATCGAAAGAGTGCTGGAAAAGCAGCTGAGTCTGAACTTTAGAGAACAGCCCTACGCTGAGACTTGTTTTAGAAGACCGACCTCACCGCAGTCGCCAATCGAAGAGATGTTTAACCGCGAAGGAAGAGCCCGACAACTGCGCGGGAAAAAAGAAGCTGGAACAAATGGACGGTTTTCCGTTCCCGGTGAAGGTTCAGGGGAAGGCCTTGAAGCATTCCAACCGACGCTAGACAGCGTAGCGCAGCGCGGTGACGTCAGCAGGTGCACTGCTCCAACCTCTGATGAACCTCTCTCGTTTCTTGGTGGCGGTGAAGAGCAAAATAAACACCCAATACCGGTGAAACAACCGGAATGCGCTGAACAGACAACCCATCAATCAAGGAACGGTAAAGCCAGCTTCTGCAAGTTTCAGCAAAGAACTGAAGGAAACGCCGTAAAGTTAGAAACGACAAGTGGTCGTGAATACACCCGAAGTGGAACTTTTCCCAGATACTCGAAAAGATCAGATGTCGCTTCGCGATCGCTGCGCAGGCAGGTGCTCAATCCTATCCGTGAAAACGCACAGAACACTCCTGTGACGAGCGCCTCGCTATCCAATATTGCAGCGCGTCCTTCGGAGTCGTGGAAAGTGGGAAACGTTCCCAGAGCTGCAAGCTTTGCGGTCGCCAAAAACGAGACTGTTATTTCGATAGAAAGTGCGCTGTGAATTTCAGTACCCGCTGACGTCTTTTGATTTGCTTTCATTCAAAAAGCGTCTTCGCGGCTCTTGCCTGACCTTGTGCGGACACCTTTGTTCCAACAGCGTCGTCGCAGGTCGTTTCTGTCCGGTGCTTGCTTGTCCGAGCGTTTTGATAACGAGACGAATGTTCGTCACTCCCGCAGCAAACGGTTAACTTATAGAAATATCGTAATTTGCGTTCGATCGTTTTCTATGTACTTCGCGTTCCTCTGTGCGTTTGATATCCGCGAATTTCTGGAGCCATACGTTTCGTTGTTTTCTACCTGTGAGAGTTTTAGTGAAACAAAAGTTTATCGCTGTGATGTTGTTATTTAACCCGGTTCTCTTCCGCCGCGTTTTGCTGTCAGTGTGCAGCTAAGAAAAACAACAGCTTACTTTTTCGACTGTTTCGAATTGCCGTGTATTGAAATTAGCAGATAAGTTTTACGTTTCATGGCTTCTCTATCGCTCATGTTGCCACATCTTCAAAAAATGTCGCAATTCTTGCCACGAAGTTTTCGTACAAAGTTTTAGTGACGTACTTCTTTCCAGAGGCTTTCAAAGTCATGATTCCTCTGTTTATTACAGTTGTTTCTATTTGTTGGTTCTTGGTGCACACGTCTGTATCATTCCCTTTTGTTCCATGTATACTATCTTGGTGTAACATTCTTTTTTTCTGCACGTTTGTTAAGAAATACCACTACCTTGCTCGGCAGTGCCGCTAGATCACCAGAGCAACGTCCATGTAAAATGTCAGGGCTTCGGAAAGATTTAGTATACGATCATGCGTCGCTGTTGAACCTGCTTTCGAAACGGTGGGTGGCAATATCTGTGAAGTGCAAGTCTTTTTTATTCGCTAGTTCAGCAATACTGTTGTTTCAAAACTGCCCATTCTTCAAGACGCCTCCTAACAACGCATTTCATTTGCCGTTCAAGGACGTTAAAGTACAGTAGAAATTGTCTAATTCGTCATCGTTTAATTCGCATAATTCGTTACTTTTTCGTTGGTCCCGTCAGAATTCCTATCTTTTGTGCACATTTCTGTGCGTCTAATTCGTCAATTTGCTCAATTCGTCACCTCTTTTTGTCCCTTAGAAGCGTTTTGTTCAGCTAATACGTCATTTGCAGTTTCGCTTTTGATGTCTAAGCAGCTAGTACGCGTGGGATTTCGAACAAATTAAGGTCTTTATCTGAGAACTGTTGCACCTCGCAATTTGTTCATCGAATTTATACACAAGGTGCGAAGCGCGACCCGACTCCCCATTGAGAGAACGCGGGAAGTCTTTGCAGTTTGTTAAAAATTTGAAAGGTGCTAGATTTAAATGGAAGAGTCCAGGTAGAGTAGAGGAATTACTTGTGTTCAACCACAACGTCATAAACTTGTATTTTACTGCAAATAAGAGCACAATGTATACGAGTTACTATGATAAAGTATACGAGCTTCTCTGATAGAATTTTCACCTGTTTGCATAATTCGTCACTTCGCCTAAATCGTCACGTTTTTCTAATCCCCTTGAGGTGACGAATTAGGCAAATTCTACTGGTATTGTCGTTTCTTATGTTCGTGCATCTAATGTTTTCACGGAAGACGCTATCTCTGTTTTCAAATGAAAACTGTGGCCCATGTTTTGCAGGTAGTGTGACGTGGACGTTGTGTTGTTCAGGTTGCAAAGCTGTTCTCTCTGTAAATGCGCTACAGTTCATTCATCTATCATTTCTGCCGAAGTCATTTGGGTTTAAAACTAAGCAATATAGTATCAACTCAGACCTTGCGTGCAATCATTGTGCTTTTGTTTTCATGTATGCGCGCGTCTTTATTCCGCAATTATGCGCCACTAAACTGTTTCCGAGATGATCTTTCTCTTAAACCTAAATTAACTTGTTGTAGATCTGATTACAGCGTGAGATGAAGAAAAAATTTTGGCCTCGTGTTGTTGCTACTGTTCAACGTTTTAGGTGACATTTTCAAAAGAACTCAATTTTTAACGCCTGGTGTCATTTTTTGGGCAATGAATTTTCCTGAAAACCGTTTAAAACTTGAAATGCCTGGTTAAGGGACAGACATATTACAGTCCGGAAGTTTTTGAACTCCTGAATCTGTCACAAGTAGGATGCCACGCCGAGTAAACGTTAGTCGTCGGCGCATTCATTTTAAAGGAGTAAAGTATCCTCGAAGAATTTGCAGAAGTCCTATCGCTTTCAAATCAAATACGATGGGGTTGCAAGTTTGTACTACTGTAGTTTGTACATAATTATGGAAACAGTTAAAACATATTATTTAAGTATGCCTTTGAGCGGGTTAAACAGCAGCCGGTTTTGAGTCTACGAGAAGAAATGACAGCCATAAACGTGATGGTAGGAAGTTGTATGAAGCTCAGACGTTGCCTTTCGCTTACCAGCTGCAAAGAAACTTCATCCCGCAACAACCATATTTTGCCGAAATTATTGTAAGTCGAAAATAATGCACAGAGCGTACGGTTCACAGACAAGGGGCACATAACAATACACAGCATACATTTTGCGTTGTTCGCTCGCAGATCTCAGAAAAACACCGAAAACCCGACAAATTCGACCAGGATGCCAACAGCTAACGTCATTAAAAAAGATTTCCCCAACATTCAAGTACGTAAGTGCTTCAAAAAAGTGACCGAACTGTAGCGGAGCGGTATCCAAGAAAAAATGGAAGTGTTTGGACTAATAACTGGCCATAGAAAACCTGTTAACGGCAGGAACGCCGGAGAGCAGGGAAGTTACGGAGTATCACCCCTTGCCCTTTGAAAAGGGAGCAACCGGAGTGGAGGTGTCTTCAGTGCAATATCATAGGTAATTTTATTGTTTATCAATACCGAATTGAAACAATTTTATTGCAGCTATTCGCGCGCCAAGAAAATCAGAAGGGTTTTCTATAATTTCTGTTGTTATTTTTGAGATCAACATTGCAGCTAAACAGAAACAAGCGCAATTGGTTACGATATTTTGTCTTTATATAATTTTCCACGGCCATTTTAGCTGCCCATGCCGTCTCTAGCGCAAAAGCGATTGGAGTGATCCTTGGCCGAGCGACAACGCGTTGATAGTTTTCCCCGAAAATACCGAGCGTCAGCGAAGCGCCCTAAAACCGACGTGAGTTATCTACGGGCTTGCCAGTGATATCTAGAACTCGGGGATGGGATACTCCAAAACAAGGTGCCCAAATGAAGAGTTACTGCAGTTTGTCACAAATGTCAGGTACTCTGATCTTGAGGAATTCAGCAGGCGTGCAAGGCACTGGAACACTCTTAGTGTGTGCCCACCAGAACCGTCGCTAGAAAGTTTTCAATAGGGGTGCTTTGCAGTTCAGCGGGGGTTTGACATTATAAATATAACCAAAACTCCACTTATTTATAGTGTTTCACCTACCAATGTGGAGGGGCTAAGCCCACCCGTGGCGACGAGACTGGTGCCCACCGTACATTCAGGGGAGCCGAAGGATCATGTTGGGGCAGGCCCATAACCAGCTTGAGACACTAGGTGGGCCGAAGGGTTTTCTGAGAGGGGCCCAAAGATTTTTAAACTATGTCGAACATATTTTCTAGGGGGAAAAAATTAGAGGGGTTCGCCCCCTGTTTGGGGTGAGGGAATTGTTATTTTGCTTGGACAGTTTCAACAGGAAAGTTGCTGTTTAGGACCGTCGGCAAACATCGAAGGAATTACCTTATTTTTTCATACATCCGGGGCAACAACAGGGAAGATCCGAGGACCCAAATTAGGGGGGAAATTTTTCCCCTATACCTCGTGGAGTGTTTTTTAGTGCAGGAGAGCACTGATCGAAAGTGCCTCGGAGCTTGTTTGGTGCACAGCATGGAGATTTCACTTGTCTTTGAATATCATCATCATCCTTCAGTGAGACATTTCGCAACAAACCAAAGTATTTCACTTGGTCAAAAAATCGTACGCGTATACCATTTAGAAAAGCATTTGATGGAGCAGGTTGTTTATCATTTTTGGTGCAAAAAAGAACATCAATTTTTTGTTACAATTAAAGCTGATGGGTCCCTTTAAGGTACACATCTGTTGGCAAAAAAATTAAATAAACATTTTGCCAACAGATGGACTCGAGACAGTTACTTATATTACATGATTTGTTTAAAAAATTGGTTGTAAATCGTGTTGGCACTATTTGTCGAAGCACTATGAATTTTTTTTTTCATTCTTTTATCAACATAAGTGCATGCAAACAAAAGGTGATTGAAATGTTTCAACTTATTAAGGTATGGTATTGATCGATGTGCATTCATCTCTGAATTAGTATGGGATACGAAGATGCTCTGGCAGACAGGAGCGCCAATTCCAGAGAATATGAGTGTCAATTTCGGAGGATTATAAATTAAATTGCTTGGTTTTAGAGTTTTAGTACTTTATTTGTCAAGTGGCCTCGGCCAGGAGACTGCAAGGTAACTTTGTGGTTTTCAAGTCAAGCTTACCCCTGCCATTGTCTTTGTCCAATAGTTTTAAACTACGTCCAAAACATTTTTCTAAGGGGGGCGTCACTCAAACGAACTTGCACGTGAAATTAAGAAAAAACTGGGGGAACCAAGCAAATATCTGAGGGGGCGATGGCCCGCCCTTAGAATCGCCACTGGTTGCCACACGCTTAGCCAGGTGGGGGCAAAACGCGCCGTGATTCCCCCAACTGTGGACTCCAAATATTCAAATCTTGAGTAAAAATTGTTATAACCGCCTAAAACCAATTATTCATTCCACCAAGCTGTAGATAGCTAGTATTCTGCCAAAATTTCTGCGTTGGAGCTAAGGGGCAGTGGCGTGCAGGGGTTTGGTGATACCCGGGGCGCTTGCTTGATTGTATGCCCCCTAACAAATGATAGTATTCAGTGGCGTATCTAGGGTACGGCAGGCAAGGCACGTGCCATAGGCGCCACTCTCACGAGAGCGCAAAAATTGCTTGGCAAAAATTCATATCTGTAGGCCTATTTGCAGTTTCTTGAACCTCTGTTTTGCGCGCCATGCATTCATAAACTGCAAAGCTGCGTCAACACAGCGCCCTTTCCTAATGCATTAAGTCGGGCATGTTACGCCAGCGCCACTAAGCATTACGACAAAACTGGTTTTGTGACAAAGCACGAGGGTCAGACATTGTGACAGGACACGAACGCTCTCTTGCCATATCTACGAGGCCTCGTTCTTCTCACGCTGCAAGAAAAGATAAGCCAGTCCGTACTGCTGCATTTCTTTCAGGCCAGTAGATATTAGTTAGAATCTGGTTGAGATGAGTTTAAATCCGTAGCTGTGAGAATCTGACTGTTATGCAAATAATTGCTGTTGAGGTCGTACAGACAGTGGCGTACGAGGCGGGGAGCGGGGGGGCAGCCGCCACCGGCTTGAAAAATTCAGGGCAAACTCTGTTTTCAGGGCAAGCTCAACTTGCTCAAAAATCCTGAAAGATAAAAAATATTTCAATACAGTGAAAATTTTCAGGGCAAATTCTGTTTTCAGGGCAAGCGCAGGTTGTTCAAAATTCTGAATGATAAAAAATATATATTCAATACAGTGAATTCAGGGCACACTCTGTTTTTCAGGGAAAGCACAAGTTGCTCGAAAGTCCTGAATGTAAAAACTATATTCAATACAGTGATAAATTTCAGGGAAAACTCTGTTTTCAGAGCAAGCGCAAGTTCCTCAAAAATCCTTATTTCAATGCAGTGAAAATTTTCAGGGCAAACTATGTTTTTCAAGGCAAGCGCAAGTTGTTCAAAATTCTGAAGGATAAAAATACATTCAATACAGTGAATTCAGGGCACACTCTGTTTTTCAGGGCAAGCAACAATTGCTCAAACATCCTGAATGTAAAAAGTATATTAAATACAGCGAAAAATTTCATTTCCTCAAAAATCCTGAAAGATAAAAATATTTCAGTGCAGTGAAAATTTTCAGGGAAACTCTATTTTTCAGGGCATGCGCAAGTTGTTCAAAATTCGGAGTGATTAAAAAATATATATATTCAATACAGTGAATTCAGGGCACACTCTGTTTTTCAGGGCAAGCCACAAGTTGCTCAAAAGTCCTGAAAGATAAAAAATATTTCAACACAGTGAAAAGTTTCAGGGCAATTCTGTTTTTCAGAGCAAGAAAGTTGTTCAAAAATCTGAATGATAAAAAATCAGTGACGGACCGTCAGGGGAGGCAAGGAAAGGAGTTCCTCCCCTAGCATAATCATGAAATGTGCAAAACGAAATAGGGATCCAAAACAACAAATTGCCTAAAAATTTGTCCTTTCATGTTGAAAAGGTGCAATTATTGTATGATTCTAATCATCTTCATAGTTAATACATCTGACTTTGCGTATTTCTTCTTCAAGTCAGGGGACAGTCACGAAGGGAGGCAGCGACTGCTTGTACTCCTCTTACCGGGTGACGTTCGCATTGAGCAGTTTGTCACAAACTGTAGTGATGAGCGCTTGCAGTGCAATCACCTACCTTTATGTCAGCTCTGCAACCTTCATTGTCAGTAACAGTGTAATGTTTGTATACATTTTCATATATGTACTCCTTCTACTATATGCTCTGGCATTCCACAGACTGGCACTTACTTGACGTTGTGCATAATGTACTGAATATGCAGCGTTATGTCATATCAGTAACTGGTCAAACATGAGGCTTCAGTGGTAAGGCGGCGAAGGGAGGCAGCCAATATCTCTGCCTCAATGAAAACGTTTCATTGTTATGACATAGTTACGCAATTCTATCCTAGTGATATGGCATCATTGGCGTGACCGACAAGTCGCGTTGGGAAAACTTCTTATGAAAATGTGTGGACTACAACAGGTTTTTGTTGCATGAAAAATCTACCAAGAAGTCTCAGCAGACATGCCAGGTCAAAAAATAACATTCAAACACAAAACTGCTTTAAAAACTTTTGGAAGCGCAATGATATACTTTTACTTTGAACGAACAGCGGAGACTAATATAAGCGTTCACAATGCTAAGGTAAGGGAAAATCGAGAGATTTTGAAAGACCTCATTAATGTAAATTGCTTCCCAGCCAAACAGCAATTAGCAGTGTGTAGTAACGATGAGAGTGCGATTTCCTCTAATCGTGGCAACTACGTGGAACTTTTACATACTCATGCTGCGAAAGATGAAAAATTAGCTAGACATTTAGAGAGTAGAGACCTCCACTGTGTTTTCTGGCTTCTCAAACATGATTCAGAACGATTTAATTGCAGCAATAGGTGCTGTGGTTGGTTGTGATATAAAGGAGATAAGTGCAGCCCCATTTGTTGCTGCAGAAGCAGATGAGTCAGCGGATGTCACAAACAAAGCTCAGATCTCTGCCATTATGTAGCTAAAAGCGAGGTGGCTTGTGAAGTGAAGGAAGCGTTCTTGGGATTTGATGATGTGAGTAAGGGGTCGTCCATAAATGACGTCATACCCTAACGGGGGGGAGGGGTCACCAGATTTGTGACAAATTGTGACAAGGGGGAGGGGGCGAGTCAGCAGTTTTGTGATGTCACACGAGTCGTTTTGATATGCATGCTGCACGCAGTAATACCAGAAAGGACAGGTGTGGAGGCCAAAATGTTTCTGTTCCATTTACAATAATTTTCTGTTGCAGCCAATGAGGAAACTTTTGTCGATATTGTTAATGGGTTAATTGTTTTTGTAGTATATTTCCGATAGTCAGTCAATCTTTGTTGGATTTAGAGCTAATGGTTAACTATATTGTTGGACTGTCAATGTAGCCAAAGCTCATTCGATAAAATTTATTGACTCCCAACTCCATATACTGGACCAAACAGTTTTAGATTTCGACACCCCATTCTGTGCAAGATTTTTAGCTGTTTGGCAAGCATTCCACAGTTTCATTCTCAATTTCTGCCAAATCACTATAGGCTAGCTCTGGAATACCTGAAGTTAAAAGCGGGCTTCATCCTTCCATCTCTATGTGGAGGTGCATAATTAAGCTTTCCACTCATCCTGAAAACTTCAGAATCATTTCCTATAATTTACATTTTTATTTTTGAGGTCAAAATTGTTGCAACATTTGCGATTGCTACCACCACGTTCGAGGGGCTTTTGACCTGAACCCAATTACAGTAAACAGTTTGAAACTCGTGACTCATAAAAACATTACCATGCTTCTTCAAAATGGTTCCCATTCAAAGAAGACCCGTTGAAAACAGACCACTCATAACAGACCATTCAAAATAGATCATGTTCATATCAGACCATGTTCATAACAGACCCGTTCGTAACAGATCACGTTGATAACGGACCCCTCTTAATGTCTATTGCAGTGTGGACGCTAAAAGTCTAAACCATTTTGCCTAACACACTTTGTCCTTTCCGGCCCTAGGTATGAACAGAGTTTGTTATGAATGTGGCGTCTTTGTCTTTTCGTATAACTAGAATATGTCTTTGGAAATCATCGCAAATGCGGAGAATGTGAAAAGTGCAGTTGCAAGATGAAGATAATCTGGATACAAGTGAAATTATAATTCCAGAAAAAAAAGTTGCACTGGTAGTGGAATGCCAGTTTACACCAGAACTGAACATTTTTCCTCTCCATGGGAAAATGCATGAAGCTAAGTAAACATTTAGGTGGGGGGAAGCTTGGCTTACTTTCGTTTTCAACAGATACGGATAGCTGGAATTAGTGGTGGTATCCAACCGGCACAAAGCGGTTCTTGAAATTACGAGAAGTCAGCTAATTGATTGTTGAATTGTGTGTGTTATATCTTGCTTGACTTCAATTCAAAAATTATTTCATGTGACCCAACAATTTCAGTGATTCGTTTGTTTTCTGTAGTAGGATGTTTTGTTTTGCAGACCAGTGAGTGTTTTCGTTGAGTGTCGCTGACTTATAACCATTCGATAGTTGTAACAGTTTGTTGAAACGCCGTAACCTCTGCGAAAAACATAAGCAGGTGTGGACCTCAAAAACCCACTGAGATTTTTCATTTTTTGGTCTACGGTTCGGTGTTTACTACGCACAGATCTCAACAAAAAGTGAAGCCTCCCGTAAGTCACGCGCCGATCTCGAAGGAAACAGATTTTAGAAAAATTCATTTCATCTTAGCCTATGCAGAAACCATCATCAAATGTTTCTCAAAAGGAGTTAATTACCGTCCTGTGTTGCATTTGCACGCCATACTTGTTTTCTGTGCGGTATTGTGAAATCGTTCTTGCAGACAGACTACACTCACACTGCAAAAAGTTCCTTTGATTTATTTTTGCTTCAATATTGCAAAGCGACCACTACGGTAAATCCATGCACAGGACTATAACCGCAATCAGTCATTGCCAGCATTCGCACAACGTAATTCATTAATTTCGGTCTTCAACAAAGTAGAAAACACTTTGCTGCTTAATTTTTGATCAGCAATGTATGCAGTATTTTGGATGTTTTACGAATAGAATGTTGGTCTTGCCACAAAGTGCACAAATCAAATCTATGAAACAGAGGAAAATTTTTGTCTAGGCAGACACGAAATAGATGGAAATTTGTAATTGCAAATGTAAGGGGGGGGTTTGTAAATTGTTACGTTATGTTTGAAGGGAGGGTTAAATACTTGTGACGAAATGTGACAAGGCGTGGGTAGGGGGTAGATTTTTGTCCAAAATAATGTGAAGTCATTTATGGACGGCCCCTAATGACAGACGAGCCGCTGCTATATTTGTAGTTGTCCTTCCTGTTTCCATTTATTCAAGTTTGCTTATTTTGCATGGAGAACAGCCAGTACTATTTAGTCAGATTGTGAAGAAAATTGGCTAGTGTTGCTGCGCACCAGTGCGCGGCTTTAACCTGCCGCGCTGTGTGCAGACGTGTTGCCATAGTTCTCCAGTTGCTTCATTCAAGCTTCCAAGTGTGGATGTGCGTTTTGGGGCGAATGAAGTACCCGGGGATGCTGTCATATTCTAGTAACAAAAGGGAGGACCATTAAGATACGTCTACGGATTAACATAGTCGTGCAAATATGCTCCGTGTTGCTTCTAATTGCTTGTTGTGGCCTCACCGTATCCTTGCAGTGAGTCGGTCACTCTTGTGCTTCGTATCGATCATGTTTTGTTCTCCCTTCGCCAATGCGTTGAACCTCCGGTTCGATTTTATTTTAGGCGGGGGAGGATGAAGTGAAGTGATGCGTTGTTGCCCACTGGTGATCTGCAGCACTGCGCGCAGTCGTGCGTTTACTTTGCATATTTCATTGAAGTTCTCTGCAGCTGCCGATCATACCGATGGTCTGCATTCTCGATTGGATCACTGCATGCATTCTGAACGTATGCATAAGTTGTAAGACTGTTTCAACTTTTCAGTAAAGTCGTTAAACAAGTAGGGGACAAGTCACTTCAGTTTGGTCCTCCTATATGTTACTTTTTTTCTAATCTAGAATCGCCATTGTGCTCTTTGTGTATAACAAATTATGATATGGGATAGAAAGCATAGGCAGAAGTCATTCTGCAAGCAGCCAGTTGAGTGGTGAATTTATGCTACTCCATTCTATTTATACACTCCCAAATTTGACTTTGAAAAAGACAGTGCCTCCCCAGTTACGAACCTCACCGCATGTCACTGCAAAGAATATATATTCAATACAGCGAATTCAGGGCAAGCGCAAGTTCCTCAAAAATCCTGAGTGTAAAAAGTATATTGAATACAGTGAAAAATTTCAGGGCAAACTCTGTTTTTCAGGGTAAGCGCAGAGTTCCTCAAAAATCCTGAATGGTAAGAAATGTATTCAATATAGTGAAAATTTTGCGGGAAAACTCTGTTTTTGAAGGCAAGCGCAAGTTGCTCAAAAATCCTGAACAGTGAAAATCTTCTCAATACAGTGTATTCAGTGTATATTCACTTGGGGTGATTCGTGTAATTTGGACTAGTGTAGTGTGTAATCTGGCCGAAAGTCGTGACTGGTTATAATGAAATTGATCTGGACCAAGTCCTCGTTTTTTAATGCCAGGTTTTTCGTGCTTTTTTTGGAACCCTTCTGTTATCTTTTGCAGCATTGATCTTTAACATCAAATTTTAGCTGACTCGCTAAGGTAGGGAAATTTTGAAGTAAGTTTCGTGAATGCAGTGTGTAATTTGGACCAACCCTGGTGGCGGTTTGTGTAATATGGACAAGTGTTACAAATGACAATTATTGTATAAAGTACTTGGAAAGTGTTTTATGGGCTACATTTACAGGAATATCGTACAGTACTGTACATGGTACAATCACAGTATACGAATACGATACAATACGGTATACGATACAATACAGAAAACAAGATTTAAAAATTTTGCAAATATCGGTTATCGGTATCAGCCCATGAATGGCCGATATATCAGTATCGGCCCCCAGAAAGCCATATCGGTCGATCTCTATGTGTATTGTCCAGTTACAAATTTTAGGAGGCATTTTTGTCTGTGGTGAAATTGTACAAATGCATGCAATCCACAAAAGTAACTATGCAGTAATAAAACAGTATGGCAAAAAAACAATAAAATGGAATCGGTAAAGTGAAAAAAATAACAAAACACAATTCAGTTTATAGAAGTTATCAAGCACACCTAACGTGATAGGTGCACTTGATAATTTTTACACAGATTATCCATTCCTAGATTGATATAAGACAACGCAGGATGGAAGGACATTCTCAATATTTTTCAAAAATCGGCTTTTGGTCTTGATTATCATTTTTGAGAATGCTGCTTCACACAAATATTTGTGCAAAAGCTAAGAGTTTATGAATGGCTAGATCAAAAATGACTGGGCATTCATTTATTGTTATTTTTCAAAAATGACATAAAGTCTGTTTTAAAAATTCCAGTTGCAAACTTTTGTCGTTTAATAACTCCACAAACTCATCCTGGGCTTGACAGGTGTGTCGCCACCACAAATTTGAATTATGTAATGTGTATTACCGTGGGCCAAAAAAATCTCAAAACAAGACCTTAGATCGTAGCAAAGTACTCAAAAATAGGTTTTCAAATAAATTTCGGTGGTTGGTAGTGACAACCACATGACAAAGGTCACCAGCAGGTCAAAATTAATAAATTAAGCCAAAAATTCATAAACTGCTAAGTTTGGCGCTGTTGAAGTTTTGTTTGAAAATTTATTTTCCAACTTGGTTCAATATCAAAAAGAAAATAAGATTGCCAATGGGGCAAAAAATTTTTTCAAACTTATTGAAACAGTGCATAAGTGACATTTCAATTAAAGTGCCACAGTGATACACATACTTTGCACATTCAGAAAGTGTAATTCTTGGAATGTTAGCTGAAGATGGTGACATTTGTCGAAGAGCCATGGATAAGATTTTAGAATTGCTCAGTGAAACATCAGCAACCACCGGAATGGAATCATCTACCTTAGAAAGCAATAGAAAAGAGATTGCCTGATAATCTAAGGTTTCAAAGATCAATGTAGAAGCCACACACTTATGAGCTTATAAATCCTGACAACATCAACGATATTTCTCAACCACCAGTCATGATGGATTTGGGTGATACTTTGAAATGCAGGCCAAACCTCTGGTCTTGCAGCATCCGTGTCACAACCAACATGTGGAAAGACATGTTAAACTGGTAACTAAAGCGGCTTCTGTTGTGACCAGATATGCAAAGCGAGATAGCGTGATCCACCAAAAGATTCAACCTAGGCTGCTGATGAGCAAATTTGACTCAAAACAACAATTTGTTTAAAACTTACATTTTACATATAGAACTAGTAGTTATGGTAACACAAACAAAAACTACAACATGTGTTGTACAGTTTGCCTGTGTGGTTGTGAAAGACAATTTTATATGAACTTTGATTTGCCTGCAATTACACTGAACTTAAAACTAATATTGCAGTCTCAATCTGTTGACTGCTAACTTATGTGTGAGAGACTGAGAGCACCAAATTTAAATACCAATTCCATATAATTCCTCCTCAGATAAGGCAATTAAGTTTGACGTGTTGAAAAGGTGACTAAATGTAAAAAAAAACAAGCATTCAAGCAACATAAGTATAAGCAATATAACACAAATGTGCAAAAAAACGGTTAAAAATTTATTTTTTCCGAAAGCAACAAATGCTGTTGATGAAAAAATGTTCTCAAGAAGCAGATGGAAGCTTGGTACTTTTGTGCATTTTGAGACCAAAATGAACTTTGTAGCTAAGTATATCAAATATTATGTCAGTTTTATGAGATTTGACCTTTCTGTGACCTTTGCCACATAGTTACATGGCTGTTGTTAGGGGCAACCATCTAAAAATGGTTAAAAATATGTTTTAGCTGATTTGCCAGAATTTCAGAACTCCTTTTTTTGATTTAAAAAAATTTTTTTGGCCCACCCTATTGCGTATGGTTTGCACATCCAACTTTTCCTGAATCACAGTCCACAGTACTTCTGAAACTGCACATGAAGCTTTTAACTTTATTCTAAAAGCACAGTGTGCTCTGAAAGCAGTTAGCCTAGACCCAGAGTTCTAAAAACACAAGCATGTCTTCGTGTCAGAATGAATGCAACAAGGTCAATATGTTAAAACCATCATAGTGTAACAACGCGTAACTTGTTGTGCTTGGTTGATTATATCACTTGATAGCTCACGCAGACATCCTAGTAAACAACTGACAGTATGAAGCACAGTATTGCCCCTAAAAATGTAGTAGAAATAAATTCACTGCAGGCCTACTTCTGGTTTTCTTGCAAAGTTTTTAAAAATTTGTATATTTGATTTGTCAAGCCATTTGTTTCATGACCCCAAATGGGGTCATGACCCATAGTTTGAGAAGCCCTGCTCAAAGGGATACCTGTTGGAATGAATGAGGTTTTATTTATTGGAACATGAAATGGACTCATGGCTACAACCCAGAAAACTTTGCCACATCAAGAAAAACACTGCAGATTTTCAACAATTTTGCAATTGTATGAGTGGTTCGTTGTAGAAATGTAGATTGTCAGTAAATTTAAAAGCTACGATTTTGCAATAACTTACAGACTAGTCTTGGTTTTCACATCACTTCTACCCACTGTGATACTTTTATAGATGTAGCAATCCATCAAATAACTACCTTTTGTTGACAATGTCATGGAAACAGCCTATGCTGGTGCATGAAAATTGCAGCAGTTTGAGTAACAAGTTGACAGTAAGCTGTGACTTTACAGGCATGTAAAAATTAGCACAAACCATTAACAAGAAATGCATATCCAGTCGTTGAATTCACTGAGCAAAATCATGTAATTTCTTCAAAAACAACTCTTTTTTATTCACAAATACATTCTGGGTCTGCTTTTAAATGGTTCTTTAAGTTCCATACTCTTCCAAGACATTCAACTATTTCATTGTCCCTGATAGCTAGCCTGAGAGGTTAGTTCAAAATCTAGTTTGTATGCAACATGGATTAAAAAGTTAAAAGTTAGTCAATCTGACATTGGGAAAAACATACTGAAAGGTGGATTACAAGATAGCAATTGTACTTGGATTTAGGAAAAGGCATCTAACTGATTGTGCCTCTGTTCATGCTTCATTGCAACACACTTTACATTGCATCAGACATGTCAGCACCATGTCTTTGCCACCTTGAAATGAAACATGGAGCTTCAAACAAAAACCATCAAATGCTCTTATTAAAGAAGATCACACTTGATGTCCAAGGTGATATGATAGATGGTGTAGACCAGGGGTGGACAACAAGCGGCCCACAGGCCACATTTGGCCTGCCACAGCATTTTCAGTGACCCATGGAAGCATTCAGCAAAAATCTGAAATTTGTTGAAAGTGTTTGAGGTTACATTTGTCTCACCAAATCCTTTCACTGATAAAGTTTATTTGCAATAACTGCAATTGTAACAAAACCTTTCTGTGTGTACCATTATTGTTTTTGTTTTATTTATTTTATGATCAAATTAGAAGGTACGACCCTCTGCTAAATGCAGCCTTCCCGAAGTGGCCCCTGAGCCAAAAGAATTGTCCACTCCTGGTGTAGACTGTAGATGCAAAAAAGGTATCATGTCAGTCTGATTTTGTTTCCTACCACCAAGATGTACAACTTTAAATTGCTTGTACAGACAGTCGAAATGTTTGTACAAAAATTATATTACTTTTTTTGTTTGGCAAGTGACCAACAAGTATCCAGTGGATCAAAAAGAGATTATGCATTTTGATTTATTGCTTTTCAATTCACGTAATGCACCATCTGTGGTCTCTAGTATTTGTACCATCTTAACTGTCTTGTTTGCCCTCAGTGCTTTGGATTTGTTAGTCATTAAAATCTTTTGTTTGATAAAGTGTTTCTCAGGCTTGGAACTGGTGTGATTTAGATGCAGGGATAATTGTTGATTAATGTACGAAAACCTCTTGGAGCTAATTTGTGAAAGTTAATTCATGTGACCAGGTTACTCTACCCTTTACAAAGTTATTTCACATTGGACACATTTGAGTAAAAAATGGCCAACAATGCGCTTGAAATTTTATTATAGTCATCAGAAATCTTAACAATCTTATGATAAGTTATTTCAGCAATCGTGGTTGTCTTAGCACTTATGGCTCTTACTGGATTCCATGGCAAGCACATACTGGAGATTTTGTTTGTAACTTTTGCATCACGCTATGGAACCATTGTGTCTACATCACTGTCAACTTTTGGGAAAAATTGTGACTTTTTTATGATGTTCCCTTTGAAGTGAAGTCAGCAACAGATAAGTGCTTCAAGCTTGAAGCAAATTTTTTCCAAAGAGCTTAGGTGATGACCAAAAAATCACAAGAACCACTTCAACTAGTCACTTCTCTGTACCAGATTATACAGTCACTGTGTTCATCCCCACCTTACTGATTTTGAAGAGATTCCTAACACCATGATTGCAGACAATATTCTTAAATTACCATAGACTACTTACGCTGAACACCATGCAACACATCTTTTTTGCTAAACAGCAATAAATTAATGCCTGGCTGTCTTGTTCACATTCCTCACCTAAAAATGCTCACTTTAAGCATGATTTCTTATTGGCAACTGATGTATTTTCCAGTCTGGTTTATAGCTATCTCATTAATTTTGAGTTGTGATCTATGTGATTACATTGTATAACGGTGTATGATACAATGCACACAGCAATTTTGTAGTCATGGCCTTCACCTCCAGGACCTAGGCTTTATTCTAAGAGTTGAGCCCTAGATTATATTTTTTATTCAATGATATTTTCAAACCTTTTCAGTAGAGATCAACCAATATGGCTTTTTTGGGGCCGATGCCGATATATCGGCCATTCATGGACCAATACCGATATTTCCAAAATTTTTAAACCTATTCTTTGCTTCATTATCACAAATATTATGTATTCCAAGGGTCACCAACGTGGTGCCTGCCCACAAGCACCATGTAGGTCACCCACGGGCCTGTTCTAAAAATAACATTAGCATGATCAATGTCTTCACCAATACTAAACTAATTGAAGGTAAATTGAGCAAAAATTTTATTTCAGAAGTATGTATTAATACACACTTGTATCAAACTAGTAGCCCTCCGCATTAATCGGTACACAAGTAGCTCGCAGTTTCAATAATGTTGGTGACCCCTGGTGTATTCTATGCCTTACCTTTTTTTTTCAAAAACTTCAAAAATCAAGATCAATGAGTTAAAAATTTAAATTTGGCAATTTCAATTTTTGCTATGAATTGTAATTAATCTGATTAATGATGATGCTTTTGTTTCGGCTGCGATGGCTGACGCGTGTCATCTTGTTTGCTAGTTTATGAAAACGCACCTGCTAGTGTTGCTGCAAGATGACTGTCTTGACTTGCTTTGTTGTGCCTCCTTGCACACGTTATCTGCATGGATGAGGAATATAATAGCATTTTGTCAATACCTAGTGAGGCCAATAAGATCGGCTGTTTTGGCCGATAGCGATATATTGGCAAAACCCAAATATCGGCCAATTATATCAGTCTCTCTTTTTTTAATCTGTTGAGGAATGATACCCACACCTTTTTCTAATCTTTTACAAATTTGAGTGTTTTTATGTGACCAAACAGGTTGAGCAAGCAGTACATTTTAACAATCAGGTTTTCCAGACAAATTTAGGCATTGTGTAAAAAAATGTCTGGTCTAAATGAGGCATTGAAAGTCTTGAAACAAAGGGTCAAAAAAACATTTGTTTTCTTCATGACTAATTCAACATTGACATCCTTGGCTGGCTATACACAGTTAACCCCATATAGCCAGTTATGTAAGGTCAGCTGTTACTATTGTTAGGCATGTCGAGCTGGAGCCAACGATCGTGATTCATAGTCACATGACTCAGGGCATAGTTTTAATGTTATATACTTATGGTTAAGGCTCAGGATTTAGTAGTTTTGGTGCTGTTCCACTTGGATAATGTAGAAATGTAACTCTTCATTTAAAACGCAATAAATTCAACTCAAATACATATATGAAAGATACACCACCATAGTTCAAATCATCAAAAATACATAATAACCTATGTGCCCCCAAAACCTAACCTAACTGAAACCCTAAAGCAGTGGTTCTCAAAATGGGTTTGATCGAACCCCTAGGGTTCAACAGAGCTGTTTCAAGGGTTCAACAGAGCCGTTTCAAGGGTTCAACAAAGGTTATCTGATTTCAGTAACCCACATTTACTTTGTTTTATTAGGCAAAAATGGGGTTCAACAAAAGCTTGGAAAACTATGTAAGGGTTTGGCGTGTTTGTTAAGTTTAAGAACCACTGCCCTAAAGCTACAAATCTGACCCTAACACTAGGGTTATGGAGTTAGAGGTAAGACGTCTAACTCTGACCTTTCCAAAATTTCCGACTCCTTAACATTAAGTGAATGAAGTTTGGCTTTCAAGAATTTTGTAGCAACTAACACTAAATGGAAATTGTGGTACACAGCAAGAATTCTGTTTCAACAAAAGTTTCATAAGAAATTATACCATTTCAAAAGGAATTCCCAACTTAGGAGTGTGATGAAAAAATGATCCACTTGACTTGGAGTTGGACAAAAAAATCTGACTCCTAATATGGTTAGGAATCTGACTCCACCCAAATTTCCAACTCCTTAATGATGACTCTGCAACCTTGCTTAACACTGTAACATTGAAACCAACAATCCTAATAGATTTCGCGCCTAGATAACCATTAGTACATGTTCACCCTAATATATATAAGGGAAGTCTGAACATGCTTTCTGTTCATAGTGATTAATCCTCAACCATGCACTGAATCACATGGTAGTCAGCAACCTAGCAGTTGACCTGTAGCCAGCCACATAGTCATTCCCTTCAAATTTACAAATGCCAATATACTATATATACCTGCATTTGTATGATCACTTTGGTGTCCAAAAATCAGCCTTTTCTCAGTCAGACCTCAGCTCAAAAAATATATTCTGTTTAGCCAAAAGTTTACACAAACTTGAAACACAGTTAACGATTAATTAGACTTTGCAGTATTCTGATTACCTTAACTCTGAAATATATATTCATGGAAAGAACCTATCATCATTGCTGCATATTGCAAAGTCTAATTACTTGTTAACTGTTTGCATTTTGAAACACATAGGCTACACAGCTTGTACCAACCTTTTGAACACTACTGAAACTTTACATATGCCCCAAGTACAACTCATGATCACAACTAAATGTACTGAAGACTTGTAGCCAAATAATTAACAGGTCACCTTTAACAAACTATATGCAAAGTACTACAGAATTCAAAACTAGTTGATTTTTCCTGAGAATCTAACTTTTAACTCACATGTATTGAATGAGAACTAAGATATTAATTTTAAGTACACTAGTTTCCAGTAAAATTGCAAGACACATGATCCCCATCTTAAAAGTTATTTGGAAAAGTAACTTAATTCATCCATTCCTTAACCTTTAAACTATGCAAAATCCAAATAATTCATCTGTTCACTCTGCAATAAGAGTATGGTTTCAGTGATTCAAACGTTTATTTGAGCTGTGCCATGCATTGTGATTGTTGACCTTACAGATAACCAAACAGTTTTATTACATTCACATTTTGCAAAGTTCTGCTAGTACAGTCATTGTATATCATTGTCTGCAGCATGTGCAGTTTATCTACAACATAAAGTTAACTTCAACACACATAGATAAATCAAATGCATGTGTTTCCTAAACACAGCTGCAAAAAACAATTCTGGGATACATGTCAAAGTTTGGTCTAAATTTTAGCAGGAAAAATTCCTTCCTCTCTCCATCCGTCCCACTTGTCAATCCAGCGATTGGGACACAGAGACTTGTAGCACAGCTGGAAATACTGGCATGGTGTTGTATCTTTCCCTTTTTCAGTGAAAACTTTCTCACAACGGTGAAAGTCCACGTAATGTTGGAAGCAGTGGTTGGACTGATTCGTTTGTGGAAACCTTGGATCAAACGGTATGGTCTTGAAATACTTGATTCGGTCCTCGATGCACTCTCTTTCCGCCATGACGCTTCGGCTTTTCGAACACCAAGTCCACGATCCAAACAGCCTCACAGTCACAAAGCACTTTCGTTGCGCCTGTCGCTACTTGTGCAATATCACTGATGGAGGACTCCGTGACCTTTCACGCGTATTCATGATGGAAATCTACCAGAGGTGGCCACGGACCGGAGTGCCGGAGTCGACTCCGGAAGATTCTGTTTTTTTCAAACCTTGATCAGGAGCCGTTGTCAAGCGAAACTTCTGACCTATTTTTGTTTGTCAGTTATTTTGCTCCGTAGAGTAAACGTTTGGCGATGAAAGTGTGGCGATTACTTTTTCGATGTGTGTTGTGTAAATTAAAACTTTTACGGTTAGATGTCAGATACCCACAAAAAGCTCCAGTACGGGAATAACTATAACCACTGAAAAATATTGGACGTAGTCGCAAACCTCAATTATATTTCTTTCTCTGATCTTAACCCGACACACCAGTGATAGAGTCTTGAGACGTGTCTCGAGACCCGTTTTTTGGAGTCTTGGTCTCGTCTCAGTCTCGAAGGATTTCGGTCTCGAGACTTTGCATAGGTTTTTTTTATGAAGTTTTGCAAGAATGACTTCCTTAAAAAAAAACGGTTTTAAAAAATAATTGTTCAACATTTAGCCGTTCAAAGAGGTCAGTGGCTGGCAAAGCTTTCTTTGTTGTTATGTTGTTTGCGAGATGGAGAAAACAATTTGCCCTCTACCCTGTTTGAAATTTATGCTGAATTCAATAAAAAATGTGTACAGTATGTCAGTGGCGTAACGAGGGGGGCAAGGGGGAACATCTTCCCCCGGGAGCAGCACTTTGGGGGCGCCAAATTGAGGTCGGAATGTTACGTACCAATTATATGAAATGTCAAATGTCAGCGGATGCTAATAATTACAATTTACAAAATCTCGAAAGTCATTGCGAAATCTCATCAAGATCACCAAGGATCGCAAAGCAAGCAATTATAAACCTAAGTCGTAAATGATGTTTCAAGGCGGAGTTTCTGTCTCCAGGCGCCCGCTTGTCATTGTGGATTGACTCGCGGCTGCGTCACAACGCTTTCAGAAAGCCAGGGTTGCAAACTTTCCGACTTATCATTTTACAAAATGATGACTTCCTTATCACTTGACTGTATTATCATGACTTCCTTATCATTTTGTCACAACGCTTTCAGAAAGCCAGGGTTGCAAACTTTTCGACTTCCTTATGATTTTATAGTTTCGCCACAAAGGGACGGGAATCCAGCGTTCAAAGTGGATGCACAGTGCTATATTGAGCATGCGTATAGAGCAGCGATAAAACTTACACAATGTTGTTACCAGGGATTGCAGAAGGGGCACGAACGAGGCGACAAACCCGGACATCCAAAGCAGCAGGTCATCAAAAGAGTGAATTACAAAAAGTGCATTTATCAAAATCTTGTAACTAGACCAAGGATGCAAAATTTTCTGTGAATGTTAGTAGAGCGCAGCAATTTTTAGTAGCGCACACATATAAGCTTTGCCATATAGCATTCATATGCATGAAATATAAAAGTTAAAAAATGTTCGCGCACTCCACGTTTTGGTCGCGTGGCGTGAGTGCGCGACCGCATTTTTGCACCCCTGAACTAGACGTTTCTTATTGGCTCCTAAAACGTGCTGCATGGATCTGATGGGAACTTGCTTGAGGGAGCATGCAAATGTACGTTAGGTGACCTGAGAGAGAGACGAAGGACTGCCATCGTTACCTTCATCTGTTTTCCTGAAGAAAACATCATTAGCAATTTGTTTATAATTCAGAAAAATATAAAGGGCGGCAATGCATCAAATAGCATGGTTCTACTTTTTTCAGATACTATTTCTAAGAGAAACAATAGACAACTCCATCTCCTAGCATGACGTAAGTGCTATCTTTAGACGGGCCTATCTGATACGTACTTGCGTGAATAAATGCAATATCTACAGTAATTCCTTAATGCATAGGTTATACATGAGTGGGAGAAATTTGCTTGTCAACAAATGTCTCAAGCCCACAGAATAAAACAAATTATTAAAAACCTAACACATTAAAAACAAAAAAAAATCTTTGACTTCATTTTAATTAAATTTTTCAAAACTTCTTTATTTTTCAAAACTGTTTTTTACTTATCTCAAATGCCTATATTTTTCACATTCCTCAACACTAGAATTTGGTGGGGGACATGCAATCAAACAGTTGCTCGGGAATCACCAGACCTATCTGCATGCCCCTGGTTGCTACAACTACAGATCTGATGTTTAGGAAAATTTTGGAGCTTTTATGGCTTGACAAACTTCATGTTGAAATGGATTTGGTGTGGTGCTGAAGGAAATTGTGATGATTTTTGTTTGTGGGGTATTTAAGTAAATGCTGAATACTTTTGCAAAATTCTAATTGCAGCTGTATAACAACGTTGAGTATATTAGTTATTGTGAACTTTTCAGTTACTGCTACATGTGCTTTATATATCTTTGGCCTAGAAACTGAGCATTTCCATGAACATAATTATCGCAATTCAGGTCACGCAATTGCTAACTTGGAACTTCGCACGGAGCGTTAGACCTCAGATATTTCTTAGACTAGTGGATGTGACACATTTCATTTATAGCAGTTTTTTGAAGGAACAATCGACAAATTTACAGTAAAGGCAAAAAAACTTTTTCTTTGAAATTAGATAATTACAAGTAAAGCATTAAATCGCAATATTTCTTTACTTTTCTGTCAACTTTTCAGGATGTTATATCCAGGAAAATGCTTCGGGATTTCGCAATTTTATATTTGTCTAGCAGTTTTGTACAAAATCATTTGCCTTCAGTTTTTCATATACATTCTTCTGTCTGTTCTTCCCTTTTATGCATTCGTGACTCGTGAGTCTCCCTCAGTCAGTCCTTTATTGTGTTATATTACTCAAAACTCTGAGAGTGCATGTTCCAGAACACCCTACTCCAGTGGTTCTCAACCGGTGGTCTGCGGACCCCTGGGGGTCCGCGAAACGTTTTCAGAGGGTCCGTGAGAACTTTGAAATTTGAAATATAAATTACGAGTTTTGAAAATTTTTGCTGTTTATCATCGCTTTTTGAAATAGGCTTGAACATTTGCTTAATTGCCTATTGTGATGGGACAATACAAAGGCTTATTGAGATTTATCCCCCGCAGGGAAGGCCTATTGTGATGCAATAGATTGCGAATTATACGAGAAGGCAGCTGGATACAGTGATTTTGAGTTGCTGGAGAAGGCACATAATTACTGTCTCAGTTTAGCTTGTAACTAGCAGCTGGTTGTTGTGAGCAACGTTTAGTAGCGTAAAGGAGATAGTTTTGTTTACTAAAACTTAACCAGTATGGCTAAATCAAGAAAGTACTCAGAAAGTTA
>Ga0210059_1002142_pt1 | contig 30653 bp, 22 predicted proteins | sample Ectturendosymbi2_FD_188042 | JGI IMG/M metagenome (GOLD analysis project Ga0210059, IMG submission 188042) | Ecteinascidia turbinata endosymbiont from Florida, USA - Sample 2 (SPAdes) (version 2) | ecosystem: Host-associated > Tunicates > Ascidians > Unclassified | place: Key West, Florida...
TCACCTCCACAAAGGGCCAAAATTTTGGCTCGAAGTTTGGTTGTATTCTAGGCTGGAATATGAAGCTTTAGAGGCCTAGATCGACTTCCTAGCGTTTCTGGTGCCCAAGTAGGGGCCAAAAGACCCCTAATCGTTGAGGACATGGTTGAGTAATTTCAGGGGATCTCCCTAATTAAAATCCGGAAGTTTGGCCATAACTTTTGAACCAGAAAGGCTAGAAAGTCCATCAAACCCTCTAAAGACTCGTGTTGAAGCCTAGAATCCAAAAAAACTTCGAGTCACCAAATCTGATGGATGGTTCGACTCCCCGAAAGTGACGTCATTATCCAAATGCATAGAAATATGCATGAACAACCTCTGAATATGCAAACATTAACAAAAAACCCGTAATCTCAAGCTGAAATTTTTTTTTTTCAGTCTAAACTATTAGTCTTCACGAATCTTTAGAGGGTTTCAACAGCTTTCTAGCCTATTCTAACAGCGAGTTATGGCCATATCCAAAAGGGGTGTTATTCCACCCTGGTTACCTTTTTTAGGGGTAGGATTTTTGACTACTTTTTGGTTTTTGCAGCATAATTTTTCATCCAGATATGCTAGAAAGCCAATCAAGGGCTGTAAAGACTCGTGAGATACCCTAGTTTCATCAAAATATTTGGACCAAAACGTGGGCCCATTAGATGGGCGTCCAGGGCCGTGCAAAATAGGCCATAAAAATGCGAAAACACCCACACTTGTGACGCCCCCCCAAGAGAACCCCAAACCGAAAACTGAAAATTTCTTTTTTGACTCGAAACTACTAGACTTGCTGAATCCGTAGAGGGTTTGAACACCTTTCTAGCTATAGCGGCTGGCGAGTTATAACCAAAAACCTCGAGCCAATTTATTGGCTTTTGCGGTCGTTAAAGGGTAGCAGATAAATTAGATCTTCTGGCGATTTTTAGTATTAACCGACGTTTCGCCCACCTATTCAAGTGGGCTTCCTCAGGGCAAATTGTCCTGAGGAAGCCCACTTGAATAGGTGGGCGAAACGTCGGTTAATAATAACAATCGCCAGAAGATCTAATTTATCTGCTTGATTTGAAACCTGGTGGCAAACGCTACGAAATAACAACACGAGTAGCAAAAAGAACAGCATTCTACGTTTTTTATTCAACCTTGCTGTGAGCCTGTTCACATCATTGTTTGCCTAGCAAAAACCTTAATTTTTCACCGGTGCAAAGTTTTTGTTGCTGGGCTTGTGACCGTGCAAGTACCTACGAAAAATACAAATGATAGTGAAAACAATCAACGCTATTGTTAACTGGGATAATAATATTGCTTTTGACGGTTCTCAAACACGATATTTTTTTCATAAGACTAAATTGGTTCGATTGCAAATAGCGAATTATGCAGTTGTTTTCAGTTTAGTTAGCACAGTCCGTGCCACGAAGCTCAAGCTAAAACTTACTGCACCCACTTACAAAGATGGCGTCTTCCCAAATTAATTGCAATATGAAAGAAACGTCACTACGAAAAAGAGCGCGTGACGTATCAAAAAGCGACATTTCATTACCAAGGTAAGCTGCAATAACTTTTCCGTTCTGGTTTGAATGAAATGAAATATAGGGTACGGCTACGCTGATTTCAAACAGCAGTCTTTTGTCTAAAGTGTTGCAGCGACTGAAGTGCAAGCACCTTGTAGAAAACAAACGACTCTTGAGGACAGAATCGCTTCTGATATATACTATTTTCGCAGAATACAGACAGCAAGAAAATTTGCTAATGCGAGTTATGAACCGTATTGTGCCATTGCTGAGAGACATCTGATTTTTCTGCACATTTGTAAGATGGTTCTGCAAAACAATCGGTGATTTTGTGCTTTTGTATATCTTGCAAAAGATATTAATTGAAACAGCGTTGAAACGACCGCAAATGTTGTCTCCTAAGTGAAGTGCCTCGTGAAAGATGACTATCAGGCATAGAAATGCTTGAGAAATGCAAAGGGTTTTTTAAATCAGTGTAAAATTCCTTCAGTTATAGAGCAAATTCACCGTCTAACGACAAAAATACCAGACGCACTATGTCAGTTCATTCAACAGATGCTTTTCGCCATGCGACAGAATTGGTGGGTACAGAGATATGGAGTTTTTGTCAGCATACCCAAATGTACTTTGCAGAAAGCAGAGGGTTGTCTTGATTCAGTTGTTAAAAAAGCCATTATGAAAATGCAGAAGAAAACTCAACGGCATACGCGAGGCTTAGCCGCGCAGTTTATCGATTTTTTGCACGCTTTGGTATATCAACATATCAACTACACGCTGGAATGATATTTACTACGTTGTTTCTATCGTAGGATAAGAAATTTTTGCAAAAAGTTTTGAAAACGCTGTGAGAGATTATTTCAAAAAAATGTTTGCCCTGATACGAAAACAGTATATTATTTTGCGAAAACTTGTCAGAAAAATCTTTTACAAAATTACATTGGCAAACGTGACATATTTTCAACAAGTTCTTGGAAATTATGTGAAAGCACGACAAAAGAATGAAAATTGAATTACACATAGCAAATGCTAGCTGCATGACTCAGCACTCCAGTGGTTTTATTGCAAATGAGCGAATGTAGCATCTTTGTTTTTGCCGTAATTTTTCCGGTCCTGAATCACTGATTTTCTACTGCACCACCTGATGCCCGGCTACTTGTCAGGAAAACTTTGTTTCAGCAGCAATACCTAAAAACGCCCTTCTGAATGAACGACTCTTAGCATTTGGGACGGCTTTTATACCTATGCCTTAACACCAAAATGGAGCTAGTGATCAAAGCACATTGGTGATTGGATTTGCGTGTTGCTTTATACTGCAGGATTAAAATGTTGAAAGCTCATACTTATTTTCAAGTCTGTCAAAATAATTCTGGTCCGTTTTGCAGATGCTGTTTCGCCTTATCGGTCATATTGGAAAAAATACTTGCAAAACTTGTAAGCCGGATTTTACGTAAACGTTTGACTTGCTTTTATCAACGTCGATTTTCTGTTATGCCACCAGAACATCTGCAAGATTGGAAATAATTTGCATAAGTTTGATCTACCAGGAAGTTCACGTTAGAAGGAACACTTTCACAATAAAAATCAGAATTGTTTAGGCCTAATTGCGTTCCCGATAAATTTGACGGTGTGTGTTGAAGAACTTGGTAGTTTGGTACAGTCTACTCAAAGCTGCAATACTGTATCACTTCAACGTATTCACGATGTTTCTCTCAATTTGTTGGCGTTCACAAACTGAAAATTGGTCATTGCCGTAATCATTTTTTGCTTAAATAACTTGAATGTGGTGATAATATTGTCATGTGCTATTTTTTTCCGAGCGTCAAAGCCGTATGTTGTTCTGCAACTTTAACAAAAACTTGCAATGGGTTGTGCACACAGCCAAATACGCTGAAGTCGAACCAAACTTAGAAAATATTATATTGGCATATACGTAAAAACAAAAAACTGGAGCTACACATGCAGTGAAGTACTGACTGAATCCAGTGCAGCATTTATTCAAAGCATTCAACTCACTTTTACGCAGCTCTACTAGCAGCTGTAGCTTTTATTTCCAAGCCCGAACTGCTTTAAGTTTGTTGCTGATGCTGAGTTTTTACCGAACTAAAAAGAAATCGATCGTTCAGGTCAACAGCAACCTGAGCTAAATCTTTCCTTATGCTGCTAGATTACCGCAAAAAAATCATTCAAAGTCAACACAAAACAGTGAGAAGCGCAGTTACTACCAATGTGTGCGGACGGAAAAGCTCAAGCGAACTTTTTCCTTTGGCTACCACTCACGCCAAAGTAGCGAATAGCGGTAACAGTGAAATGTGGTAGCTCGCAACCGCATGCGTTATTTTTTTCAAAAAGGAGCGGCGCTATCGCTCCTGGAAATTAGCTCGCTACAGTAGCTTGCTATTTTAGTAGCTCGCTACTGCCCACCTCTGACCAAAAGTATTGTAGCTTACTGGTATCAGTGTATGTTTGTCATAGAACGATATACAGTGTAACAGTCCCAATATCAACTAGTGATCATGAAACATGCTGTTTCGCAGGCATTGGGACCGTTTACATACACTGATCGTAAAGCCTGTCTATGTATGTCGCTTATTTTGCATTTCCTTCCAGTTCAGCTTTTAGTTTGGCACCTATTCTGTTGACAATGCAATATGACCAGAGTAAACGCACCCTAAACTACATACTTGTCATCCTTGATCTGGAAAAAGTGGAGGTGATCTGCACTCTCTAAGCTTTGTTGCAACCTCTCCGGTGGTGTTGCGTTGATTGTGTGATTCACCACGAACGGGATGTGCGCGAAGAACAAAAATATATGTATGTGGCGCGAACAAGCAATAATAGAGTGATCCCGATGGAGTGATCTTGGTGAGTGACCTCTAATAATGCTTGTGAACCTGGTGAACAGTTGATTGTGCTTTCTAACGGTGACGACGAGAGTGATCTCGTCGGGTGATCTCTATTGTTGCTTGCTGCCACGGTGCGAAGCTTTGCGCACATGCCGCTCGGAATTTCCGATCGCAACAGCTTCAACTAAGTGCAGGCTACCTCCACACTTGTTTTGTTAGCGCAGGTCGACAACAATGTAGGCCACCTTAATTTTGTTTGCAATATGTTAAGGCCACTCTTACTGTCAACCTCAAATGTTCTCATTTAGATTGAGTGATGCTGAGCTTAGTTTATTTACTCAAATCCAGATTTGTATTTTGTTTTGTTTTTTTAATCTTATGAAATAGAAATGTCAAGTGCGTTTGACAAAATGCTTGTGCTGTAGATGCAGACCTCTGAGGCATTATAACATCAGCAGGTTTTATTCCCTTTAATTTAAAAGTAGCTGAAGTTTCTAAGATGAAAGTAGCATACTTGCCGGCCTTTAAGTTTAACTTAACTAGTCGTGGCGTGAACACATTACCCAATAAGCTGGCTGATGATCATGACTTATATCAGTCGCAATGTAAATTAACGCAGTACATCATTCAAAGCTTCCAAAAGGAGTGATCGTTTATGACTCAAAGACATCAAATCATGTGTTAAAGCCATGCGCTCTACGAATAACTTGATGAACATGAAATTGATACAGTTTAGGCTACATTAAATTTTTGACAATAAGAGGTTGAATTTTGCTTTGTAAGTTGCCTATGCAGAGCTGAAGTGGAACGGATTTATCGCTGGGCATGATCTAGCATTTTCAGTTGCAAATTAATTTATTGATCTTTTGAAATTCAGCGATGTACTTCCAAATACGTCAAGTACACACTGTATGTACACTGTACAACAAATACAATGTAAACATACTTTTGACCATCAATGTCAGGGTCATTCTATGTCAAATGAAAGTCAACCCATCATCTCAGATTTTCCTCAAATTTAATAAGCAGATAGAACTTTTCATGCTGATTCCAAAAAACTAATTTTTTTTGAAATTGGTTAAGGTTTCGCGAAGTTATGGACCATACAAAAGGACTACTTTTTGTGGTCAATGAAGCGTAACGACAAGCAACAAAATCATCAACTAACTTCAAAACTAAATCATTCTTAGCATAATCATTTAATTGTTGTAAAAACTTGACAGGAGGTTGTCTCAAGTATCTTATCTTCACTTGTGAAGAAAATTTTCAAAAAATCCATGTGCTTACCCTAATTTTGGGGTAAAGAAAATGGGTAGTCATCAAAATCACTCATGCATGACTTAAACTTTGAATGGTAATATCTCGACGAGCACACATGCTATAGTGGATTTACCTTTTTGCATTATGACTTGTCGTTTCCTGCTTTTAAGTATGGCATAACCATTTCACAATGTACTGTCTCTGCTGTAGTCTTTGCAACATACCTCATATTATTCAGGCATCATTCTGACACATTTGCAGTGATACCTTGTGCACATTCCATCACACGCTAAGGCCTGATGTTTATTAGTGCAGATTTCCCCACAAACTCCACATTTACTCATTCAATTGTGGATGCCCCAGCAGCTTTTAGAATTTCAGACAAGAAGCTTTATTTTGTTTACGTTGTACATTTGTGCCTAGTAGTAGGAGTATATTCCTGAAGCTTGTTGTGATTCAGTTCCTAGTGGCATATTTTTCAAATTACTTTGCATATATTTTTCTCAGTCTAGATAACATTACAAGCGCATGCATGAAATCTTTCAATGTCGTAGTTTTATGACCCTCAGAAAGTGTTTGTTATAACTGTTGTGCTTGATTAAAAACATCTGTGTTTTATTAAAGTTGATCTCAACATGAATTAAAACCATGTTTTTCTCAAGACATTTGTTGTGTGGGAATTCTCATGAACTTGCGTATGACTAAAATTCATGTCATAACTTTTCAAGGCAGCAAGTTGAGATGTTGAAGCTATTTGCAATTTTCTAATGTTTTTAATCATTTGGAAAAATTTCCAATATATTGCAACTCATAAAAAAATATCAAAAACCAAGATGTCCCACACCAGGTTGACTGTTCTTCATTGTGAAAAGCAATGTGATATTATTAAGGATCATTGGTGTCAAACTTTTCACACATGTTGCTCTTATATCAGACATGATATCCGATCAACAACTGCCATGGTTTCCAGACTGGCATTTTCCTAGAAAAACTAATAGTTTTGGGTTTGTTGAGCTTCATGTTAGTGCTGTCATTCATTAGGTAGTCCTTGTCTTGCTTGCACATGGTGATGATCACATCACCCTGCATCTCTTTCAATATCTTTCCAGACTGCAACCACTTCGTACACCTCATAAGTGACCTATGAATGTTAGCTAAAAGATTGTGTCAGCTCAAAACTTCTTGAGCATTTCAATTGAATAGATTTTTTCACCAACTGTTACCTCAATAGCTTTCATTGACTTACCAGACATAAAGTATCAATATCTACAAACTACAGTTAGTTTTAACTGAAAAACTTGATCATAACAATCCCTGAGCAAATCGCATAATAAAATAGCTTTGAGAAATATTAGCTCTTAGCCTATGAATTTGGTTTGTACTAGCTGGTAACAAGAATAAGCTATAGCAAAGCAGAACCTGTGGTGATTACCTAGAATAAACCTTTTAAGTCAACTCATATATTTTTATCCTCAGTTACAGACATTTACTGTCACATTCCAACTAGCTTATATCCTAAGGTAGTGTGCATGGAAGCTGCGCAGACATCGTTGAATGGCAATCAAAAAGTTGTTCAAGAGTTTGTCGATCTTCTAGAATCTTCAAAACAACTGTTTAATGGATTAAGGTTGGTGTAGTGCGACTGTGCTCTTTGTCACTTAACACAAGAGCTAATCTTAAAAATCTATCAATTTCAAAAGTTGTAAAATTACAGATGTAAAGCAAAATTTATTTAATGAATCCAAAAATGGATTTTTTAACTGATGAATTAATGTTCATAAAGCAGAGAAAACAGTTGGAATCAATCACTATCAGATCACTTTCCATTATTTTTGCTAATGAGGAATGGGCAGTTGCCATGCAAAAGTCTAGTCTACATTACCAAAAAGATTTGCGTGATAATACAACTTAAGAGATGAATGCTGACTAGTTTCAGTGCTCATATATATTTATAGAAGTGCAATTCAGATGAGCTATCAGAAGAAAGAATTGATATATTTGAAATTAAGCCTGGAAGTAATTGCTACGAAAACATGAGTAGAGTAGCAAAAAGAACAAGCACTTTTCAAAAATCTTGGTCTTAAGGAAAAGTATTGCATGAGTTGTGTTTGAAATAATGTTTAATAATTGTTGTTGTCAGTAGTAATTTTTTGTTTTCCTGTTTATGCTGCATTCGAAAAGGTTCATTATCTGTGATCTTGATAAATAGTTTACTTTGCAACATAACAGGCAGCTTGTCATTCAGAAGAAGTTGTTCAATAGATGAAATTTGCCATTGAAATTCTTTTAGGTAGTGTCTATGTGTTGCCAGCGGCCAAAGCTCTGCTGGTGCTATTTTGCCATTCAAAACGTGTCCAGCTTTGTCACATCTAATGCTGAGTTTGTGATACTAGTTGTACAGTGAACCTGGTCAAGTGGGAAAGTCTCTATTCCTGTTGTGCGAGTGGTTGTTGATTCGGCTCTCACCATTGTTGCTTTGGCTTTGCTAGTTGAGATGACACTTTTGATAGGAGTTATTTTATGTACTTTGTTAAAAAGTCTTGAAAACCAGACATGGTTTCACATTTTGGGTTAGGGTTTAGGTTAAGGGTTTTAGGTCATGTGACAAGAACAACATGCTAATCCAAGCATATCATCCTTGTTACTGACCAATCCAATCATTTAGGTTTAGCTAATGGCAAAATAATCCAGCAGTGCTTTTTGACTGGTGGTAAAATAGACACTGCCTTTTTTTAAATAAAAAATAATGATATCTTTAACGTTTTTTTCAATAAATGTGCTGCCACAGAGGTGTTTCTGAAGTTGTCCACTGTAACTGATAGCAAATTAACATACGTACCTTTAAATCAGTAAACTGGTTTAAAAATATTTAGCTTAGCTCTGATATATCACTTGTAATTATGCTTGTGAACCACTGTTTTTTCAACTTATTGATTGTTAAGCTATGTGATGCAGTGTCTGTTTTTTTGAGCTACTTCTCTGAGTGCTAGCTGACTAAAACTAAATGTTTTCGCTCTTTTTAAATGTTGCATTTTCAAACTATGGGATTTTCAAGCAAGTTGATAGTGTGACGGGTCAGTCCATCAAGTCCCATGCCTAGCGTGCGCAGTCAGGAAGTGTTTCAAAAAGGCAGCTATCCACAAGCAATAATAGAATGAACCTGGTCGAGCAAGGAATCTCCATTGTTGCTTGCCTGTTGCGCTAGTGGACTTGGAGTTCCTTCTGTTGTGTGTTCGAATCTACCATGAAAAGCCGCAACTAAAATAGTCAAAACTTTAAGTGTGCTTTGCAGTAACAACAAAAAACTTGGAATGCTAAGGCCACCTGGTGACTAGTTTCTAGACTTGTATGTACAACTCATGACAGTAGAAATAACGTGCAATAGGTTGCTGCAGCAATATTGATGATTTAGTGATATATTGCATGCTGTTGTGACATTAGTAGCTGATTTATTTTTTTGGGTAGCCAGTTGGTCTCAAACACCAGCCAATATCGACTAAATTTAAAAAGGACACTGGCAGTTGTAGTAAGAAGTAGTTTCTGCATTCTTCGGGCCAAATAAGGCAGAAAAGACCTCAGCTACAGTATTAGTGTTCTCACAGATTACATTCATATGTGTTTAGAAAATGTACCTTTTTGAAAATAGCAGGTTGGAGAAGCTGTAATGTTTTTATAAATGGTTATGATGTTTGCCTGGACAATGTATATCAGAGACTGGTCATTTTTTTGTAAATTTTGTCAACTTACTTTCATGTGTGCAAAATAAACTTATGTTAAAAAGCCTGCAACATTAGGCAAAATTTTGTCATCAGCTTGACTGAGGAAAGCCTTGATGTCATTGCTGGTTCATTACTGCAAATGTGGTTGTGTAATGCCATGTAATGTGTTGAATCACCTACTGTTTTTTCAGAGATCTACCACAGTATGGGCAACGGCAGTGGCAGCCTTATTTTGCCAGAACATTTGAAACCTATACAAAACTGTGGAAGTTTCAGCAAGACAACAGGTTGCTGTAATTTTTGTGTTGTGAATTGTTTATTATTTTTGTCTGTTTTGCTTCCATTAATGACTGTACCATTTGTGAGTGTGTGATTTTTTCCATGCAATTTTTTCATTGTGACATGCTATGCATAACTGTCAGTGCTCATGATGTTTAACTACTGCCTAAAATTCAAATATCTGGTGTTGCTTTTGATATCCAGGTCTATTTTGGATAGTGATTATGGATTGAAGCGATGGCAGATTGGCGAGATTGCATCAAAGATTGGACAACTTTATTACCATTACTAGTAAGCTTATGTTTTATTCAAGAGTTGTTCTTATTCTTGTGTTGTTTCACAGTTATAAAAGCATCTGTGCTGTTAAACGTCCATATTCTATCATTGTTCTGGAAGCACTGGCTTATGTAAGACGACACTGAAGAAATGCGTTTTGTTATGTCCATGTGCTTTTGATCTGACTGATTTTGTAAGCTTATCAATTATTCACAGCTTCTGACTTAACCACATGACAAGTGCCATTCTTTACACAAAACTATGAACATTTTGACTGTAGTGAAAATCCTTAGCAGTTTATTAAAGTTCAATCTGTCTCTTGAATTATTGTCTTACAAACATTACCAACTGTTCAATCGCGTGATATGCTTTTGCTAAAGCTGAAGAATTAATTTGAAAAGGGTTGTTTTGCTTTTGCGTATAGTGTTTTGTATTTATTGGTCAGTAAAAGTGTACTTGAGATCAGTTTTGAATGGAGAATAATCGCAGTCACGAGGTTTGTTTTTGTGTGGACGCAGAAGCCCTTTTCTGCTGACCAAATAACATCAAGGTTTTTGATGCATATAGCTTTGATGTCTGTACAGGTAGTAACGTCTGTACAGTATGTTGGTAAGTTGCAGGAAATGCACGTTTTTCAAGGGCACGGTTTCTTAACCTGGCGTCAGTGAATGTAATTTAAAGGATTAAGAGGCTTTGCTCTGACCTTTTGAAAGGGTTAATAGACTTTGCAGACATTTCAATTACTCTATTGCTCTTTACGATGATCAAAACTTAATTTCTAACATCATCTTGAGGGGTATGTAACTTCTATTAGAATGTACTAGGGGCCGTGATCCACAAATGTTTAGCAAACACTGTTCTAGGAAACTACAGGTAATTTTTTTGAAATGGATTGACTGCATTTTGAGAGTTCAAAGAAATTTATGTAGGCAAATTTTGTCAAATTTTATACAAGTTTTTCACCTTTCTAAAATGGTTTGAATCTCGTTTGCTTCTGCTTTTTTACCCTTTTGTAAGGCCTTTCAATTTCATGTTTAAACAATAGCCTGCGAACGAGTGAAACAAACTACTTGAATGAAGCCTATCAGTTCTACTCGGCTATTCGAACCCGAAAATACTACAAAGGCGTCAACAAAGAAGGGTATGTTAGTATCACGTAGCTATGCTTGTGTTCTTTCAAAGTAACCGTGTTAGCGATATCTATGCGTATTTTTTGCTGCCGCCACATACGTATGCTCATCTTCCAGAACCGTCGCGAGAAAGTCTTCAATAGGGAAGCTTTACATTTGTGCAGAAGGGCTTGAGATTCTAAAATTTGCCAAGAACTCCACTGATTCATAGGGTTTCACATTTCAATTTGGGGGGCTGTCCCACCAAAGCTCCCCCATGGCGACGGGACTGTTGTCTTCTTTCATCTATCTGTGTACTCCTTGTTAGAAATAGGTGTGCGTAAGCTATACTTGCCTGTGGGTGTGAAGACGTCATTAAACAAAGTCTATGCACATTGTCCGACAAACAGGATGGTTAAATGTAAATAGAATGTCTGCATATACTAACATGTATTTTTATACTAACAAATACTAACGTTTATTTTTGCACATTACGTATAGTTTAATTATCACGAACTGCATATAAAACGCGCCGATTCTTACCTTGGTTCATCTACAAAGTTTTGTGTTTCGCATAAATAATAAATGATATTGATTTTGCGCTACGATCTGAAGCGAAACCGATTGTCCGAATGCTAATTGTACTTGGAACGTGAAGTTTCTATGTTTGTCTTAGTTGCATCGACGCCCGACTGTTTTTAAGCTGTAGTTTTTTACTAATTACTCTCCTGACTATGGTATGTTGAGTTTTCTCTTTGATATTGTTTGATAAAAGAAAACTTTGGCTAAAAATGAATAGCAAGGGCTGCTTGCTGGGAGTTGTTTTTGTCAAAGTTGAAGTCACGAACGTCAAATGATTGTATTTTAGATAGTAGGGCTGGATGCTGTGTTTCAATGCGACAAGTGCTCGAGTAGTGCTCTATCGTGACGTTATTAAAGTTTAACCTCGAAGTTATTGTTATATTGATGTTCATACAGCTGGAAAGGTCTGTCCATGCGTTTCGAGTTTCTCCCATATTGCATAAAAAATTACTTGAAATTGTAGTTATGCAGAAAACAGGTCAAGGAACCAAAAACCTAAACAGCGCAATTGTAATTCTTTTAAGATTGGTCAACGGCAAAATTCAGCCAACACGCAATTTACGCCTTGAGTTCTCAGTGTTGCGGCCAGTCAGCTCCAAGCAAATGACTCATAGCTAAGATCGATGAGAAACTAAATCTTCAAAGCTCATTCATCTTGCATTAGAGTTACTTCTTGCTGCTGTTACGACGTTGAGCGTCCTCACATTACCTATCACTTCTTGTTGCAGCCCAGATCTTGTTCTCAAGAAGCACAGATATTATGCGAGATTTATCATCGTCTGTCTTTTGTTAAATTACAAGCAAGATGTTCACGACCTTGTAGCTGTAAGTGAGCTTCACAAATACGTCAACATTTCTTGTAGTTAATGGTCTTGCCCGTGTTTGCTGCCAAAAATAGAAACTTTGCGTCAGCAATACGTTGCAATAAAGCCTTTTCTCGTCCATTGCTTGTTATACTAGTGCCAAGCATAATTAACTAATGCTTTTGTAGTAATTCGTTCAGTTCGTGTTTTAGGATTTCGCCAAACAAGTCGAAGAAAACAAAACAATTTTAAAAGATGCTGAGGAACTGGAGTGGGATCAAGTGGTCTTGGAAGTCAAAGACTTCTTAGACGTACGTTGCATCTTGTTTACGATCCCGCAGCGGAGAAAGTGACTTTTGATATTGCACTCATTCTCAGCTCACCGCTCTATGCCTTCAAACAATCTTCTTTAATTTGACCCGTTATGGTTTGAACGCGACTAATTGTTGATTAAACTCACATTGAATCGATATCGAAATTTTTTTCGATATTTTCGAAAATTTGTTTGATATCGATTACGTTTTAATGTTAAAGTTAGCAAGCCATGTAAATTAGCGTGAGTTAATTCAAGAAAGTAAAGCGGTACAGTAATTTGTTTTAGCCTGTTTTTCTCGAAAGTGTGAAAAGTTAAACGGCGGGTGTAATTTTGGACGTTATTTTCATGACGTAATAGAAGCTTTGCCCGCCACGCACTTGCAGTCTGCAGCTAATATTTCCAGACTGACCCAGTCCAAGTACTCAAAGCGGAAACATTTGAGAAATGCGACTACACGATGAGAATGCTGCCCACCACGTTGCCGCCGCGAGAAAAAGGTTTGATTGATGTGCAACTGTTTGCAAACGGTGTTGTGAAGTTCCAATCCGCACGCGCCTCAAACTAACAGCATCCTTGAAGTTAGCGGCCGCGACTTTGCATGATTAGATTTTTTCCCTCAAACAAAGCGGTGTGTCGCTTCAAATTCATCCAATTTTCGTGTGATTTCAGGCATCCAGACAATCGTTTCGCTGGGAGACGCTCTTATTGTGGGCAATTCTCCATCTCAGTTGAAGTTTTCAGAGTTGACCGTTGACATGTTCCGAATGGTTCAGGTGCGAACTATATAACTGGTGTTCGGTTGCATTTTGACATACTAAAGCCGGTTTTCATAAGGAGTTGAAAACTTAGCTCTTCTACATTTCTCCCGTAAGAATTGCTTGCAGATGTTGGGAGTAATGATGCGTAGTATTACGTGAAATCGATTTCCTAAAAACCTGTGCTCGACTGGTTCGCTTGCAGTATTGGTGATCGTTAAAATCCATCGGGATGTGCTGGTGCTTTTTACAAATTGCTTTCATAGATGATCAAATCTGGTCAAATAAGGTGACGAAGATTTCGGGATCGCTGCGAAAGGCCATCATTATTTTTCAGGTTTAATATCATATAGTTCACGATAGCTGGCGGCGCAGCAGAGCTTCAAAAGATTAGATCGATTATTTCTTAGAGCTGTTCTGTTTCAACGTTTGTTGCACTCATGCTGATTAAAGTTACATGTTACAAAGCCGAGTAACAACAAAATGTTTCTGTCACTCATTACCTGAACTTTCAACAACACAACTCAAAACATATATTTCACGAAGAACAATAATGTGATTTATGCGTGATGGCATCATCATAAAATCTGGGACAATAATTTTTTAGCTGTTTAGTATTGTGTATTTCCAAACGGCATGTAAACGATGAAAAGGTTATTACAACTTCGCTCAAAACGCCTGTTTAATTGCGATTTAAGTAAAGACCAGAGGCTGTATTTTGCAGTATTAGTAATTGAAGAGGCCATGAAAATCTTTAGAATGTAATTTCGAAACTTTTTATTATTTTTCAACCTTTTTCATGTTGCTAAAAGTAGGACGTTTCATTCTTCTCTGCCGTTCAATCTTTTGCGATTTTTGTTATTGTTTCAAAGTTTTCTATTGCAAACAGTCAGCCCGTAAGTCATGTTTACATCTACAGATATAAGCCCTTTAGTTTTGTAACGTAGTGCCAGAAGCCGCATTTTCCCAATTTGCCACATTTTTTCACTCAGTTTTTTCTTTGTTTTGCCAACATCTCGTATCCTTTTTATAATGCGCGTTTCCCGTACAACAGATACAGAGCAATATGAAATGACGTAAAATTGTGTGCTAATATTATCATACGCTGTACATATAGCGAAGTCCGATCTGCCGTTGAACCTATTTCAGTGTACCTGAGGCGAAAACGTCAAGTTTCATTTCGCATGTTTTGTTTCCCTTCAATTTTTCTCACGCCATATGGAAGTTTCAATGGGTTCTTCGCTCCGAAAATTCTACAGCTGTGTTGCACATTTTTCTTACACAATAATGGCCGCCAAGCTAAACGTGTGTTGTTTGTTGCAGGTGTTGGAGAGAGCACCATCTAACGCTAATCAGCTAATCGAACGCGAGCTCAACACCAACCCCATCCAGGTTAGATTCGCTGACAGCTGCCGTGTGTGGGGGATGCTCTTAGAGAGTTAGCCATTCGATAATTTGCATCTCCTATCTCTTAGGCCAGAGCTTCTCAACATCTTTCAATACGCGTCCCATTTTGCTGAAAATTTGTTTGGAAGTCCATGAAAATACTGCAGGAAAATCACAATGAAAAAAGTACGATATATTTATGGAAAGAAATGAAATGCTGACAACACGTAATTAACTATTAACGGAAAATCAGTCTAGTGCAGTGGTTCTCAACTGGGCTTCGCGAACCCACAGGGGTTCACGGGAAGATTTCCAGGGGTACTTGGATGGCAATTGAGTTTTCATCTATTGCTATTTTTTAATATCCTATACTAGAGGAAAATGCGTGCCGATTGAATACTCCGTGGAGATTTTGCTCGATCTTGTGTTGTTGTGATGCAACAATGCGAAACCCACGGCTTTGCCGGCTAACCTGGGGGTTCGAGTCGATTGTTTTATGACTCGGGCTACTTAACGGGAAAAAGGCTGAGAACCTCTGGTCTAGTGTTCAAGGTTAAAACGCTACTCAATAGCGCTCAACGCGCGTAGCTAAAAGCACTTCCGTCTATTACACTGTGAAACGGGCGGAATGCATCGTGGTAATGCACCACACGGTGCTGACTGCTCGTCATTCTGTCGGCTCTAATCTCTCTACTATGATGATGAACTTAGTAGCTCACTGACAAGTGTCTCCAGTCTCGAAGATCGCAATCAAGTAGTTTTGTCGCTGGATTAATTACAGCCACACGATTATAAATTATTTATGAATAAGGATCTAGTTTTCGAATACCGGGTGCTTTCCGCCGGAAGAAATGCAATAAATGGCAAAAAAATTGTCGCACTTTGAGTGCATTTTTCCGTAACAGCAGTATGGGTTACTCAGCGAACCCAGTAGTTTGAAAGTAAAGCTTTTTACGAATGTTTGATTTGCTTCGCATTTGTTGAGTTGAGTTTATTTGGGGATGGACAACATGAACAAGAAATCATTGCAAAGACCTAGGGCACCAAAAATCCGGAAGGTTACCGAGTTGTTGCCCTTGACTGGTGGGTAACCTCTATCAGAAAGCAGGTTCAGATCGAAGGGTTGCTGCCAGATAATTAATCAACACAGTTACGCACGGAGTGATTGATAAAACAAGACCGTTCACCTCGTCTGTTGCAGTCTGCTTTTGCCGTTGGACTTGAAGATTGAGGCGACGCATGGTCGTTTACATTGCTTTGAATCGGGTTGTCACAGCAGTGACGCACAAGACTGTGTTGCCAAGACGACCGCAATCACTAGAGAAGAACGTGTTTTTCACCGTATTTTCTTTTGAGTCTTACGTTTTATTTCAGTTTGACATCGCAGCCAATGTTATTGCGCAGGAGACATCAGACCGACAGCTGAAGCGCGACAACCCGCACAAATACCTCCTCTACCGCCCAACCTTCTTTCAGCTTTACACATTCATAAGCACAGCTGTCAAGGTTGGTTTTCATGTGAACAATAATTTTATTTCAGAGACGAACTAGGTAGCCGAAACTTTCGATTGGTGCGGGCAAAAGTTTGGTTTTCCGATACTTTTTTAAACTGGAGAATACAAAATTTTCTAACATTTTGTTGAAAACATGAAGATCAGCTTCTGTCTTCTAAACCAAAATTTCACCTCAGCATAAAACACGTCAGCGTTCAAGAAAAATCTGCATTTTTTGGACGTTCGGCGCATTTTTGATTTCCAAATAAGGTTTGTGGTACCCATTCCTAACCGTGGGTGTCGGAAGGAAGGGCAGGGGCCTTGATTCCCTGGATTTTGAATACTGATATTTTTGCTGTAACTGTTTAGTACAAAAAATATTTTTCTATTGGTTTCGAGTTAGTGAAATGAAATTTGACCACTGCTGTCCCCTCTTGGAAAAAAAAACTTCCACACCAATGATTCCTACGCTAGATACGCGTGCTACGTCAACAGAAAAATATGGTTATGCGTGAACTTTGCTTTTCATTTTCTGATCACCGTCAGTCATTTGTTATTGCGCTTGAGGTTTTTGTTTGTTTGCTTTCCTCCGGCGTGTTGTCACAGGCGCGGAGAGATTAATGTCTCAAGATTAACAAACCTTTGTTGCAAATTCTTCGCCGTTGTGTGAATCTTACATTTGTGATTTGAATAAAGATGCGTTGAAGAGGAGTTCTTCAAGATTTGACCACTTTTTCTTGCTTTCCACTTCATAGATTTTTTTTATCGCTCTGCGCATCGTACGTAATACAAATGACAACAATTTTAGCACGATGCTAATGTAATTCAGAATTGTTATGTTCTTGCTTGGCCAAGCTGCCCAAAATATTGAGAAGGGTGAAGCTGGCAATTCAGGTTAGTGTGACGTATTCTTGCAGTCAAGGGTACTGGGAAGAGCAGGCGTGCAACCGCGTAAACGATGTGTGGAAATTTTGGACGTCTAATCTTTATAGGATCTTACAAGACTGAACGAGTTTTTGATACCAAGACCAATAATAATATTAACCGTTGTTAGATGCGAAACCAGAGGGCGATGAAATTCTTTGTCAAGTCAAGAGGGCAGGTCCCATAGCTAAGTCTACAGACATGGCAAAAGATAGACGTCTTATTCAAAATTGAAAATCCATTTTCATTCTTGTTTTTATTCTCGTTGAAACACGTCCCTCGCAAATACCTGCTTAAAAGTTTGGAGTGAAGATCAAGACATTGAAATTTTTGTTCAACGCCAGGCTGTTGTTTACCCTTGTAAGGAACGATATCAATTTTGAGATCTTCACGCAGGAAGCATCGTTGCTGCTGTACTGGCCATGCTTTCGCCCAGGGTGGACTGACTACGATGTCAAAGCGCAGTCTTTGCAAATACATTTGTTGTCCACCGCATAGATATCTAACGGTATTAATGGTCTTCAAGCTTTTTCGGCCCCCATGTGAGCTTTCGCAACGTAGTTGATGGTCAGTTTCTGCAAATCGCTAGGTTCTAACTTGCTGAACGTTTGCAACTTATTCGCACCAAGGCTGTCTTATGGCGATCGATAGAGCACCATGCGATTCTGCACGGAGGCTTCCGTATCGATTCAGTAACGCTTGGTGCTCGGTTTTCAGACGTCCATGCTATAAAGCTCTCGTGGTACTTTGACGACGACCAGTAAATAGATTTTTGCAGCTTTCGATAGCAATTTGCCTGCTGTTAAGCTTAAGGCGATGTCGATCATTTTTTTTGCTCCATGCAGGAACTTGCACCTGGGCAAGGTATGCTTCTCTACCTTTCTGCACATGGCAGCAAGTACAAACTAGTCAAGCGGAACGAAGCCATTGATGACGGTACAATTCCGTGTGCAAACGTAAAAAGCGATTATTGCAACATTTTGTTCTGGTTTTGTTTGTTTTGCACAATTTATGTTTCAAAACAATTGTTATCTTTTAGGACAGGGGTCACCAACATGGTGCCCTCAGGCACCAGGTTGCCCGCACCGACCACGTGGGTCGCATGCGGGCCTGTTCTGACAACAGCCTAAACATAATCAGTGTCTTCACATTGATGAATATCTTTTTTTTATTAATGATAACATCATTGAAGACAAATTGAGCAAATTTTTATTTCAGAAGTCTGTGTATCAAACTGGTACTTGGTAGCCCTTCGCATGAACCTGTGCCAAGAAGCAGCTCTCAGTTTCAAAAAGGTTGGTGACCCCTGGTTTAGGATGTATATGTCTTGGTAGCAGCTACAAAATCAAATCAAACAGAACTAATGTTAAGCAGAACAAGATTTATTCGTAAAAATTAAGGTATTCAAACATATGTATGTAAATGAATTCACAAGATAATTATGGTTGTCCGGATCCTTTGGCCCTACACAAACAACCTTCCTCTTTTAACTCTGCCATTTCCAAACTTGTACGACAAATGGCACTTTGTTATGGAATTATCGGGACAAATACACGCTGTACAGTCTGGTTTGACTGTGTTCGAGCATGCGCTAGCACACAAAGCGCCTTTCCTATTGAAGCGAATGCCATTTTTATAAAAAGCAAAGATCGACACATGAAGCAGAAAATTTTGAGTTGTTCCTACAAGTGCTGTTAGAAGTTGAGATGATTTGAAAAAATAAATGGTCGAGTTGGTAGATTGCATAGCGCTAACAGATGTTTTGTTCACCCTGTAACAGAAATTGTACTGCTGTTATATGTTTTAGTCAGAAAGATTAAGGCATCTGTTCCATAATTACACGTCCGTGCCAATTATTTTTCCTTGTGCGTTTGGTCAATGTTACCTTCATATTTAGCCTGCCAGTCTTGTTGTTTTGCTTTTTAAATCCAAGACACCACTTTCAGACCTAAATCTTGCGTGCAGTTAATTTCTCATTCAAACAAATCGCGTTTGTTTCGTCACAGATGGTTATCAATTGGGCGGCGTATGTACTGACAGCAGGCAAGATGACAACACAGCTAAAAGAAATCCTGCGCTGAAAGATATTTATTGGTTAGTGAAGAGCTAATGCATTAATAAGTTTGAGTTTATATGTCTTTGAAAGCGCCCCGGGCTTGCAGGGTCATGCTATTTCAAACAGTGATACATCAAAAATTTTCTTGGCATATTCACGAAAGCACGCTGTCTTTCTGAATGATCGGCTGTAAAAGATATTTCTTAGCTCCATGATTCGCACCAAAACTTCATGATTTTAACTAGAAGTCATGAACGTGGTTTTCCTGGTAAGGCTGATTTCCATTAAAAATGAATTTTTTGGACTTAGACGCAAAAACGGTGAGTCAGTTCGTTGACACTTTTCTTACTTCCTTGTGTTTCTGTTTGATGGTGTGAACCAAACTGAAGGCGGGTTCACACCAGAGATGAACGGATTTAGGTTTTTTAAATCCAAATCTAATCCGGCATTTCATTTTAAAATCCATATCCAAATCCGAAAACAAGCCGTTTTAAAACCCAAATCCTGTTTAAATCCGAAATCTTATCACTACTATATTAGGTCTACATGTAATCTAACTCAATATGATTCGAGAAAAAAACTTACACCATAATTCAAATGAACTTATGCTCTTCCTTTGTTTTACAACACCGTAATAGTTGACACTTCAAAGACTTCAACGTAAATCGCAATCAATTTTAGCAGCAATGCATTGAGATGACCAGTTCGTCATATCAGTCAGTTTTAACCAGTCATAGGTAGAATATCCTGCAAAAATTGTAACCATTATGACCAAAAATAAAACCAAGTTTTTCATGTACACATGCAACACCTCTAAAAGCAATTCCACGAAAAAAACATGCAGTGAACGACATTTGATCTATTCATATTTGCCAAGGTCACGTCTTTTGTTTGTCCGTTTTTGGCATTTTAAAAATTTTATTCAATACCAATCTTCATTAGGCCCTCATTACTGCACAGCCTGTCGGCCTAACTAAAATTGTATTAAAAGCTTAACAGGCGAAAAGCACACGCAAAGTTTTGGCATTAGGCTTCATAAATAAATAATGATCTGATGAAATGTGCTAAATGTAACTAAGCAGTAGGTATTTCTGTTGTGTTACGTGTAGCAATCATGAGTCCACAAAAGGGACTGGGTCAATGAAGACCACATCAAATCGGTAACTTTGATGACACGATACGTCTGAACCAGTGTTGCCACTCTGTTTTTACCGAAGAGCACTGGATTTCATGATGAAAAAAAATAGATTCACAAAAAAAAGAAAACACTAGATCTCAAATATGTGACAGATTTGTCAGATTGCAAGAAAATTGGTGTTGTACTTAGAAGCAGGCGGGTGTTTCGAACATCATATATTTATTAGTCTCAGACCAGATGGACCACAGCACGCATGAACACACGCAAACAATTATTCTTTTACGCCTTACAATCTTTTAACGTGACTTGATGAAGTGCAACACCTTCACACATGGTAAATTACCACATAAAGGAAAAGACCAACCCCACTTCCACACCACTGTTCTTAAGAAATTCCTTGTGGTCAGAAATGTGAAATTTATGCAAATGGGCAAATGGCACCTTTGTTTCATGACTTTCAACATAGCCACAACCCATAATCTCCAGCAGCAACGCTTGTGTTTGTTTGTAGGCTATACAGGTCACTGAAACTTTTAACAGATCACCACAGTCACCTCGACTCATAGCGGTTTAACTCAAAACAGAGTATACGCTTTATTGTAATTTAAGATGTATTTGGTAGAATATTTAGCAAATTACAATTGCACAAAATCAAAAAGTCTCAATCACAGTTACAATTAGACAAAATTTGTACTTTAATTACATTCAGCTCATTCATTAAAAAACACTGGAACACTAGATGAAATGCAAATACACTAGATCGAGTGGAAAAACACTAGGTGTGGCACCAGTGGCCTGAACATGTGAGCAGACTCTTATCGCTGCTAGTCCTCTTGGTCATCCTGAAGGCTGAACATTTGAACCAGCGCGATGTGTGTGTTGTACAATTCCTAATGACGTCATATTTTCACTGAACCTGAACCAAATATGAACAAATTAACACAGATCAATGACATTACAACACATAATGTCATTGCATGGATCAAATACAGTAATCTTGAAACTGAACCATACGTTATGAAAAAATTTAAACAAAATTATCAAGTCCAAATCCGGTCAGTCAGAAATTATAAAATCCAATCCAAATCCATCAAAAAACTGCAAATCCGCAGGATTTATATCCAAATCGATGTTCGTCTCTGCTTCACACAAATATCGGTTCCGGCTTATGGCCAGCGGCAGTCTTCACACAAGCTCCGTTGGTCGTATCCGGGTGAATTTTCTCGGTTTCACCCGGCTTCCGACTTACTTAAAATTGTTTTAAGTAAGCCGGATTGTCGGCGATGGTGTTCTTGCTGCATATGGGAAGACTGCCGTTGGCCATAAGGCGGATCGTAAGCCGTAACCGGATTCTGTGTGAAGCCGCCTTGACACTTACCCGTTTTGCCGGTGCACGAATTTCAGAACTTCGATAGAAAATCGAAGAATATGAAAAAGGAAAAAGTAACTGCACCACGCTTTCTTTCATGTGCAAATAACCGCCGTGATATCACTTCATCATCGCGTTGATAAGAACCTCTTCCTTCACGCGCAGCATGCATCCGGCTGATTTGTACGCGTTCACTCGGAAGCCAATGATGCTGATCGTTGACAGCGACAACGCAACACCGTTCACGAGCATGCCCAGCATGTTCGGCCATCCAGTAGTTTGTCTCTTGTCTCCGGACGAGCTCCCCAGTTCCGCCAAAGGTGAGTCGAGACGATTTTTGTACAGTGCTCGTTTTTTTTTACAAAACCCCATCCGTGTTTTTCTTCGGCAATGTCGCCGTCGCAAAGTACTGCACTTGTTTTAACCGCTCATGCGAATATTTAATAGGTTATTTTCATGCGCAGATCATTTCAGCAATGGACGACTGCTGACCTGCTTCCTCTATTCGCCGCTAATGGCGTTCATGCAAGTTTGCGGCATTGACCAGACCAGCGACAAGCTCTACGAAACCTGTTCGACGTTAGTCGACAAAGCGATATTCGAGATCCAGCGCGTTTATCTCAGGTCGCGAGACATCGGTAGGAATGGCACCTTGCACTTGCTAACGGTTTCCTGCAATTTTCAGCGAATGAAGTGGTGTTTTCACACCGTTGTGTGTTTGGTGTTCTTGTAACAGATTTTTTCATGTTGAAGTTCTTTCTTTTTCTCTCACCGGCTGTACGGTGTCAAGCGAAATTTCTGATCTTTCCTTGTATGCCAGTTATTTTTCTCTTCAGAGTAAAGGAATAAACTTCAGCGATTAATTTTTTGATGTGTGTTGCGAAAACAAAATTTTTTGGCTGGACGTCAGATTGTCCACAATAAGCGACAGTTTGGGAACAACTAACCATTGAAAAATATTTGACTTAGTCTTAGATGTCAATTAGCTTTCCTTTTTTCAAAGCCTAATCCTAACTCTGAACCCTAAACCGGAATCACCATTTCTCAGCATATTCGATATCTCAGTGAACAGCCAACCACCGCTTGCGAAATGCATGACCTGGATGCGCGTGCGCAAATGGCGTGAAGTCAGCGATTTATCAAGTCAGATAATTAGTCTTGACAACGGGCAGAAATAGTCGTAGCCTCTATGTTCTCATGAAACAGCTGCATTATTCATAGATTGCAGTTCACAACGAAGGTTTAGTTGAGCGCTTCTTAAATCGTGTAAATGCAAATTCATGTAACAGTGTCGACACCGACCGCGCTTCGAACACCATCTGATTTTTAAGTGGGCAGTACTACGTTTCCTTTTGCTGACAAACACCATATAGTTTTTGTTTGTTTACGTTGTTTACGGTCAACGGTTGAACAGAAGTTTCACTCCTGTTTGTCACAGTATCGGGATTTTTTTCGGTCATAGACCAAGTTTTTTTTAAATGACTGAAACAAATCAAGTCAATGCGGTTATAATGTCCTAAAATATATACTATAGTGAATACTGCTGCGGTGAGTTTTACTACTATTGTCGGACAAATGACCTAAATGTCTCAGCGCAAAAAAAGCAGTCACAGTTCCGTTGCTAGAACAAACGTGTTGTTCTGCATTTCCTAAACTTACTTCTTACAACCGCAATAGCCTAGCTGAGTGTTGCAAACAAATTTGACCATTTGAAACTCACTGAAATTTAAAATTCAGTTAGTTTTGATCCTAGCAACAAAACCCCCGATAAAGCGAATAGATCGACTACTAATTTCCCTTTATTGAGCTACGAGACATGGACTGCGCCTAACGCACCGCTGTCTAAATGTTCCGCGCTACCTGACATCATTTCGAAGAACATTTGATTGTTTCTGTCGATTGCAATTTGCCCAACGACTGGACGAAGCAAGAGAGGGCTGTTTATTTTTTTGTCAGATCACAACATCCTGCAGTTCTTCGGCGACGACTTCTTCCGCTTGATCTTGCTGCGATTCGCTTTCTGCTTATCCGTGCTCCGAATGCACAAAGCATACAAGGTATTTCGAGTTCTGTTACAAAAACAAAGCGTGCTTAAGGTCAGTTTGCATTGAGAAGCTGCCAGTAGTAGCCGCGCACGATTCTTTTTTTGTTTTACTGCGCCCAGGAGTTGCCGTACCGAGCTGTGCACAAGCGCAGAATTACCCGACGCAACAAAACAAACAACGGATTACGCCTGGCAACTCCTGGCACGTGCTCAGTGTAGACTGGCCTTTAAAGCTTCGAAATTACGCGAATTTTAACTTCGTTTCGTTTAAAGCGGAGATGGCTCGAAAAAACGCCATTTTCTGGCAGTAGAGTTGACTGCGCTCGTTTCGGAACAGCTTTTACGTCCATGTCGACGTTTCTTCGCCATTACGTTTTTCCAGTTTAAATAAGGCGAAACTTTTTTGGTGAAGAACCTTAAATCTCCCCTCGTGGCCCTGTTTTTGTTGCCACCATTCAACGCCGTTAACGTGTTTTCAGGCCGAGCAATTCTTCCCGAAATCGATGCCTGCTCTGCCTTGGGCCTGTTTCGTCACCAACCCGGTCGTGGAGAGTGTGGTTTTCGACATGGCAAACTTGCTCGGTGTGCGAGGCCTGTTTTATTCTGGCATGAACCCGACCTAGTGCACTCGGTTCCAAGTTCTTCCATGTGCTGGTTTTGTGGCGTTCCGTCCTCAACTGTTGCTAAATTATTTTTTTGTGAGATTCTGTTCTGTGTTTACCTCCTGTTGTGCGTCTACTGTGACGATTTATTTATAAGTTGCGTGATGACGTGGCAGTTGCGTTCCTTGTTTGTTTTTTTCTGAGGTGACGTCGTATGTTTTGTAAAATGCGGTTGCGATGGGCGTAATGGTCATTTCTTTATTGCGCAAGGCCGAGCACTTCTAAGCTTTGTTATTTTCACAAAAACTTCAAAATGTTCCAGGTTTTCGAAAAATAGCTTCACTGTAAACGTGCTTCTGGTAAGCATTCAAAATGAAAAAATCAGAAAGTTAAAGCTCTTTCGTTTTTTTGAAACGGTATGCCTATTCCCTCCAACAATATCTGATCCAGTAAGGTTGGACAAAAAAACGAGCTGCTTACCGAATGAAGCTGCCTCTTTGTGAGACACAGACCCTGACACATGAAATTTAACTACGCACACGCATTTCGATATGTTTTTGTTTCTCGAAATTTATGTTGTTTCGTCGTCAGCGTCTGCTCGACGTATCACTTGTGTTTCAAGTTCTTTCAATTAAAAAAGGAAACGATAATTCGGACTTGGTATCTCACAGGCGTCGGCAGCAACAAACGGCAGCAACAAAGCTGTCGCACCAGTCACATCTTTTGCTGTTCAATATTGTATTATTTTGACTTGGACGTCTGTGAAAAAAGACGAGAAGTAGTGATCCAGGAGGACAGATAATCATGACAGTTTCATGTTTGGCAGTTGCAAAATTTCACTAGAGTACCAAAATGTTCGTTGGGGTATATAAGTGATCACGACTAGCAAATTTTGATAAAAAACGCAAAAATTTTGCCAACTCTGTCTTGTGTCGCAGCTTTAAGTGATGGGTGATATTCGAACACTGTCTATGGAAAGAAATCGTTTCTCAGCAAAGAATCAGACACTATAAGATCTTACAGAGTGTATATTTCGTCTACGATGTAGGCATCATCATCATCTCTTATTCAAATAGAATCTGTTGGGTGAAATTCGATGTTCAACACAAATCAGAATCCAACCTTCCGCGCTATTTTTATTTTCATTTCCTTTGAGGACATTTGGAACAAAATTGAAAAAGTGAAGCGCGTAACGATAACTGCACAAATGGCTCCATCAACAAGTTTTAAGTATCCATTGGAAAATACTGTTTGTTTCTTGTTACAAGTTAATCATTAACAGAATAGGCAAATGTGCGTCTAATTAGTAGGTCTGTGTATGACTCATTATGCTGCAAAAAGCACATACCAAGTAAATTTAACGTGTTTGGCACGTGCATGCTGTTAAGTAAGTCAATATTTGAAAATTTTGGCAGCAATGAAAGATAACGAGTCCGTGGTCCCCAACTTCGTTATGGCGGACCGCGTTTTCTGCCTGAAACGATTGCGGATTCTGTCACCTTTTGTGAAATTCCATTCCAGTCTCAACAAAGCGGGGAAGGATGTTGCCGTCATGCAGAGACGTAACGAGGGGAGAGCAAGAGGGCATAATTACCCGGGTGCAGAATCACTACGGAGCGCCGAATGACTGCGGGAGGCGCCGAAAAGTCCCAACAAGGCCACAAGTGCTTTCTTGAATACAGCACATTTGCTTCCAAAAGAGCTCAGGTTCGAACATGGAAGCGCCAAACTTGCTTCTTGCCCCGGGCGCCGTGTGACATCGTCACGCCCCTGCCGTCATGGCTGACCGAACATGAACGTCATGTGAGAATCACTGCTGTAGATATCAATAAGCGTCTGCAGAAATTTTCCCAGGGGAGGAAACGTCGATATTTTGCTTATGCTTTTCACGTTGCTGACGATGCAATGCACATGGACAGTCACAAAACACTTTCCACACCACAAAGAAAATCTCCTGTGTTACGGCAACAGTCACAACAATTGCGCCTCGGCGCAGTAATGCTTCTTTTCACACAGTGTAAAACTACGTGTCTTACCACTATCAGTAGTCCCTGTCTCCCTGCATCACCTGCCAAGATGACTTTGTTCATCAGCAGGGTTGCCAGAATTATTTTTTCAAAAAAAGCCGAACCTTAAGAAAAAAAGCCAAATTCTCAAGTGAAAACGGCCAAAATAGGCAAACGCTTCACTTGTCAAAGCCAAATTTATTAAACAATTTGACACCTAACAACTCACATTCACATAAAAATACATCTAGTGTACGCAATGTCTCCACAAAAAGCAATTAAGTCAAAACAATTTTCAGAATACGTCACTTTATGTCATGACAGAAAAATGCTGAGTTATTTTCTTTTTCAAAAGCACCTAAATATTTTGCCCGCGACGACATTTCGGAAGTAACAGAAAGATTATATTTACGAACAACTTGCCGATTTGGTAGAATGTAACATATACCGAAACAATCACATTACGTAAGATGTCCGGCCCTCGGACTTATGTGTAATAGCTTATGTGGCCCTCGGATAAAAATGTTTGGAGATCCTTGTGTATGGGAATGAGCTAGAGGGCGTTCATCAAAGTTCACTTGGATGCACTCACCACAGCAGTAGAGAAGGTTAGGAGTTCTATTCCCAACCCTGATATATTTTACATCTTCAAGGCGGCAGCACCTTGACTGCTACAGGCGTTCCATCTGTACACACACCACAGTTTTTCCCACTACAAGCCTTGATTCGTTTCAATGAATCCTGAGACCTTGCCCATCACGTATTGCTTCTTGGTTATAGACCTGGTCTCCAAAACATAAAGACACAATTTCCGGTTTGACATCTTCTGCACATATGTACTGAACAACAGTGGCGGATCCAGACCAGGCGTTTGGGGGGGCAGTCAAATTGGGGGGCGCCAAGATGTCTTCACTTGCTTAATACCAAAGGTTGTCTGCGACAATCGTTGTGTGTCACACAAAAGAGGTTATCTTTTGCAGGTCAAAAAGTGGCTATTTTTTGTTGGTCGAACTATGCTATTTTTTAGGAAATAACCACAGTTTGAAAGCGCTTTATATCATTAATTCAGAAAGCGTTTGAAACGGGTACAAGCTACACATATCTCGTATATTTACAAAATGTATTTAAAAGGTATCAAAGCATGCTGCGTGCAAGCGTTTGCCACTGTTTTGTCTATCACTAGCGAAGTCAGTGAAGAACAGTGTCTGCAACGCATTCCCGACTTGGTTAGAAACAGAACGGTTCTTCTCAGACTTGGAAGTGACAACTGATGTCCCACAATAGGACTCAAATAAAAAGCTAAATGACGATCATGTTTCCAAGCCAAGCTTGTGCAATTTCATGTACATGAAAGACTTGTTCATTGCTGAAGCGACAATCCAAAAACAACACGTGAATGAAAGGCATTTGCCAAGACACTATTTTAGGTAGCTTTGTTGACTATCGTAAAAAACGATCTTATAATCGCGTGATAGATTTACACTGGGCCTTAAAGCATTTTGCCCTAAAATACATTTAACGCCACTTATAAAGGTAGATTTTCAATCTAGTCTTCAAATACCGCTTCACTTTTTCGACGCTGGATTGCTGATGTGAAGAAAAAAACATCAATCCCACTAGACCAGGTTACTTAAAAAAGTTGTGACCCTTTTCAAGAGAAATGGAAGCAAGCGGCCTGAGTCCCCCAAATTCACATACAATACCTCCAAAGTCAAGCTCTAGTCTCCCCATGAAGTCATTTTTCAGTTCATTGTATACTATTACGAAGTGCCAGAAGAAGCTCAAAGCCACCTTGAATGCTGTTGATCTGGCGATGGATCTGCTTCTATCCAGCCAGGCCATAAAACACAGAGGAGAATCAGCCTATCACCAATTTAAAACCACGAACCTTCGCTAACACCACGGTCACTGGTAGAAAAGTTAAAGATTCACCAGAAGATTACTTTTTTGTTCAAATTTATATGATGTAAGCGGAATGAAGTATCAGCCACTAAGCTGAGTATTTTTCTGTCGGTTGCAGATTTCGCTAACCATGCCAAATTTGTCTTTTCATGGCCAGCGTGAGTTGTCTTCGGGTTTCCAATTGCAACAAAAGGTTCAAAACCACACAGCCATCAGTAACTGTTGCCTGACGCGTCACCAGGTGGGGATAAAAGGCGCCGTCATTCCACCAATTTTGGACTGCACATATTCAAGTGTTGGGCAAAAATTGTTATGACCACGTAAAACCAATTAATCAATCCGCTAAGCTGTAGATAACTAGTATTTTGCCAAAGTTTCTGCGTCAAAGCTATAGGCGTACGAAGTGGGGGGAGATTCGGACAAGATTCAAAAATTCAGGAAAAACTTCCCGATATTTTTGGGCAAGTTTCTGAAACAGGACCATCGCCCTGCAAAATTCTCCTGTTCGTTTTTCCTCAAAGTGGCGCAGAAATTCGGGCGAATTGAAAATTTTGCCCCGCCTATAGGCCAAGCTTCCCGTATGCCTCTGGTTAGAGCTGTGCACAATGATTTGTTGAGGCGCGTCGCTGCGCGCAGTAATCAGAGGCGTAACGGCAAGGGGCACAATTCCCCGGGCGCCGAATCACTATGAGGGCGCCGAATGACTGCGGGGCGCCGAAAAGTCCCAACAATGTCACACGAACTTCAGTGCAGTAAATTTGCTTGCGAAAGACCTCAGGTAGAACATAGGGCGGCAAACTTGCTTCTTGCCCCGGGCGCCAACTAACCTCGTTGCGCTCCTAACAGTAATTCAATACTTCTCTGCGTTGTCCATGTATATGAAGTGAGGAGTTGCATAGTAACGTAAGCAGGCTCGTAACCAGGGGGGGCTTGAAATTTTTTTCGCTCCTCCTGTAAAAATGTTTTGGACATTGTTTGAAAGTATTGGACATAGTTTTAAAGAATTGGGCACCTCTCAGAAAACTCTTCACCCCCGCTGGTGTCCTAAGCTGGTTACGGGCCTGTACGTAGGTCATAATTATTTGAGCTAATCGAGCACGTTCAATGCATTTTGTCACATAGCGGTAAGTTGTTTGCTAACGTAAACATCTGCAGCTTTTTACACGCTGCATTATGGTTCAATCAGCAGGGGCGTAACGAAGGGGCAAGGGGGCGCAATCACCCGGGCGTCGAATCACTGTGGGGGCCCTGAAATACAGCGGGGGCGCCGAATGATTGCAGGGACGCCAAAAAATCCCAACAATGTCACACGTACATTCTTCAATACAGTACATATGCTTCCGAAAAACCTCAGGTTCGAAAATGGGGGCGCCAAACTTGCATCTTGCCCCGGGCACCACCTAACCTCGTTGCGCCCCTGTCAATTTGGAGATTAGTTCCGTCAAGAAATCCATCCACTCACTTTTATATTGCAAAACTACGATGCAGAGAAACTGAGGACTCACGAACTGCACTGGCAACAGCCCTGAAACTGGGTTTTCGTTTTCATTTTAGAGGCTTGTAAAATATTGAGTCAGTAATAAGTTTTCCACATTGCATTCCTATTTTTACTGGTGCCTTTTCTTTTCCTTTCAAGGCGGTCATCAGGCATTAAAGAATAAACTTGTAAAAAAACAGACCATTTTCATACAACACAGCAGCAAGTCGAGAACTGCGAACGCGACTGCGTTTGTGAAGGCTGGGCAGTTCTCACAAATGTTCATTCTATTTGAATAAGGTTTTAGGCTTGTTATAAATATCGAAACTGTGTGCTCTGATGTTGTTAAGAAGCAAGATGGCAACAACTGCTACAAAGAATGATGTAAAGAACATTTCGGATAAGCTTGACAAGATATCTAAGTCTCTTGTTGATAACAGAACCTCGCTGCTTCAGTTAACTGAAGAAATCAAAGAGCTTAGAAGGAGTCAACAATTCTTGTCTGAACAGTATGAGGACATGAAGCAGAGGCTACATTCCAAAGATGAAGAAGTCAAGGTTTTGCAGGCTGAAACCCAGGACCTCAAACTGCATCTCCGCAAACTTGAGGCTGTGACGAGCCAGACTCACGAGGAAGTCAACGACCTTGAACAGTATGGCCGTCGCGAATGCCTTGAGATGATCTAATTCTCCGTGTCTCAAAAATGGTTGGGGTGGACTTGAAAGCGGAAGAGATCAGTGTCTCCCACAGACTGTCTCCTGCCTCAGATAAAAACCCGCAACCTGCCATC
>Ga0210059_1002143_pt1 | contig 30648 bp, 18 predicted proteins | sample Ectturendosymbi2_FD_188042 | JGI IMG/M metagenome (GOLD analysis project Ga0210059, IMG submission 188042) | Ecteinascidia turbinata endosymbiont from Florida, USA - Sample 2 (SPAdes) (version 2) | ecosystem: Host-associated > Tunicates > Ascidians > Unclassified | place: Key West, Florida...
AAGCTGATTCAACTTATTTTCATATTCAACCATCTTTTGTTGTATTCCATCTAGCTTATTCTCAATAGTTGTTAGCTTATCCAGTCTTTTATTCTGAATGAGCATTGTTTCTTTCAATTCCTGGATGCCTTGCCAGAGTTGATTGAAATTTTTCGAACTTGACGTCCTGCTTGGTTTCTTTATATCCAATATCAGTATTCAGCAGCAAGTTGCATATTGTTTTATACAGTATTAAGTTAGGTTATTACACACATTATTACAACACTATCCCCCTGTCTTATTCAAATAGAGTTTTTAAGATGTAATTAGGTAGTAATTTAAGATGTAATTAGGTAGACTTTTCAGCACATTACAAGTGAAAACTCAAAAAGTCTTAATTACAATTATAATTACATAAAATTGTGTAATTAATTACATTCAGCTCATTCATAAAAAAACCGTAGATAGCTGTGAAGAAACACTAGATCTAGTGGAAAGATACTAGGGGTGACACCACTGACTCCGATGTACAATACTGTGCAGTGTTGCCACTACTAATGTTTTAACATCAGATCTGATGTTTTCAGACAAATTTCTGATGTCTGATGTTTTGGCGACAAATCTGATGTTGACTAAGCTTTTGTTTTGTTTGCCACATTTCCTCTCATCTCAGGACGAAAATAAGTTAGATTCATGATTTGTAAGTTCCGTTCATCGATCACTCACCCTAATGTTTGTTTGGTTATCGTTCCAAACTGAAGAAGTTCTCTTCGCTTGAGACTAACCGACTTCTCCATTCAAAATATCTGAAAACCTTCACAAAATCCCTGAAAATCTGAGCAAATTCCCTGAAAATACGAGCAGAAATGGCGCCCAGCATGGTTTGATTTGAAAAAAATGGCGCCCAAAATCACATAAAGAGCTTTTTTTGGGAGGTAACGTTTGTTTGGAGGTTTTTCGAGCAAGTTTGGAAGAACTCGGGCAAAAATCTTTCGCACCCCCTAAAATTTGCCTGCTCCTCCACCTATACTTCGTTCTGTTTCGGATTCAACGAGTTCAACGAGAGTAATCGCGCTTTGTCAGTTTTTTTAACAGAGAAGCATTTAGCTTGTATGAAGCTGTAACGTAAAAGTTGATATTATCTGATATTGAAAAAGGCAACAATCTTACGAGACTGATCCCAATGGCAACACTGGTACTACTGGTACTGTGAACTGTACATCGGCAACATCGTATAACTATGATGCAACAATAACGTTCTTCTTAATTGCACAACAATGAAAAACAAGCAGTGGTGGGTTTGAGGTTGGCGCCCCTCTGATGACGTCATTATACTCAGCCAACCGTGATAAGCACTTTTGATCAGTCTAAGATACGGCCACCGAAGGATATGTTTCTGAGACTACGGCATGACTGACATAGCAGAAGGAGAAAATGCAAAATGGTGTTCATGATACAAAACTTTGAAAACACTGAAAGGTGGGAAAAAAAGGCTGACAACAAACAAAAGTTGGGCAATAGCAAGTTGGCATCGCCTCCATTTCTTTTTTTCACGCCCCATTTCTCTGAATTCACCATTAATAATCTACAAAGTTTGCCTCTTTGAAAGTTTCACACTTTCCCCCTTTGATAAAATGCTTGGTAGTTGGCATCCTGAATTTGTTCACACTCGTGTTTTTATGGGAAAGAATGAAACCTTAAACAACAACCAAGAAGATTTTAAACACCAAATTTGTTTCAAATTTCATCTTTTTAACTACTAGAACATAGCATACAAAAGCATCCGACCTGAGGCTTGTTTTGGAAATTTTTGAGGCTGGATGAGTCAAGGCTGCCCTCATCTTGCACTGACACTAGTTTGAAAAATGTGCAAAAATAGGAAATAATTCATCATATACTTTTTCACCACCATTTCTAGCAAGTAGCTTACACAATTGATTAAATATTGATTAAATCTGTGCTTAGAAAAAACAGTTCAAGTTTACTGGCTAAGAGCGGGCAAAAATACTTTGACATCACCTAGCAAGTCTACCTTAAACCTATCACTTGCCAGTGGAGCTTCAAATAACCTGTGACTTCAAGCATAGGCTAAATTCAAACCACCCAAAATACCTGAAATGTCTGTAGAAAAACTGAGTAGGCCCACTCATAATACTCAAAAAATGCCATTTCTGCTACCTGATAAGAAGTATGAATGTAGCCTTGCTTATTGACAGTTTTTCCAGCACAACAGCAATAACACAATATTACTTTGTGAACTAAAAAGGAGAGGTTCTATGAATTAAAAGATGTAGTATGGTCATTGCTATGGCAATTGCATGTTGTCTTATTTTCTCATGGAAATTTTACTCAGGTACAACATCACAAGAAATAAGAAATTTGTCTAATCTTTTCATTTCAGAGACATAAAAAAATCCTTCGATAAAAATGTGTACGTTCTAAAGCGTGTATTTGTCAACTTCATTTTTACAAAACTTGAGTTTTTGTGTATGGCACATCTGATTATACACTAGGCAGACATAAATAGGCGTACGAGGTTGTGGGCTGGGAAGTCGGCCGCCCCCACGGCTTGACAAATGTCACGGCAAACACTGTTTTTCAGGGCAAGCACAAGTCGTTCAAAAATCCTGAACGGTGAAAAAATTTTCAATGTAGTGTATTCAGTGTACAATCACTTCGGGTTATCCGTGTAGTTTGGGGCTAGTGTAGTGTGTAATTTGGACCAAGTCGTGACTGGTTATAATGACTTTGATCTGGAAAAGTTAGGTTCAGGGCAGACTGTTTATTTCTATGGCAAATTGTTATTTTCAGTGAAAATTTCTTCCGCCTCTCCGGTAAAACGCCGTCCAGTACGCCTATGCAGACACAGCTACTATTAACAACTTGGGTGCCTGAAGCGGTACCCTCCTCTGTAGGCTAACTAGTACCATTAGGTACAACAACAAAACTGTCCAGGAGACCGTTACATTTTTCATCAGCCTTTATGTTTGCTTCCTTTTTCCTTCTTTTTACTGTTCCACTTGGATACCTTCTGTTCAACTGTAGCATTTTCATAAATTTAGCAATACACCAAACACTCCAATCTCTAAAAATCATCATTCAGTATAAAAAAGTATCATTTGGTATAAAAAGTTATCATTTGGTATAAATATTTGCTCGTATTTGATAGTCTTTTCAGAAGTTTGGAAGAAATTTTAACCCACAATGTTTTAGGCATAGACGTTGGTTTGAATCTTTTCTTTATTTACACATTAGAGACAGGGCCGGATTAAATGAACGTGAGGCCCCGGGCAAAATCGTGACCGCGAGGTCCCCTAAACGCTTATCGCAACTGTGTAGCCTTTCACTTTCCCTCGTTTCAACTTTGCAGAAGCACCGGTCAAAGAGTCAAAACTGATACGATTTGGCAGCCTACAATTCAGAGACAATTGGGGGTGAACAACCACGGCGGTTCGTATGTGGTTAATTTGTTCAAACAGAAAGTTTATCACAAAAAAGGTTATTTTTGCTACCGTGATACTACACAACAATCTTTTTTTGTCATAGACTCTCTGACGGTCTTCACTGCACAAGTCGTCCATTCACATATGTATTAAGGAAAGATATGTCTACACTCTATCGCAGATCAAAATGTACACCGTTTAGAAAAAATGTTCTCAACGAAATATCACGCAAAAGCAACTTGAAGCAATTGACTGAAGTTTTACCATGGGAGCTTTACAATAGTTAAACCTATTAACTGTTTCGTGATCGAGTTAATCTCCGATCGATTCATTAATTATTGCAATGACAGTTTATATGCCGGTGTGACACTAGTGCACAAGAGCCAGGTTCACTGTTCTGGTGTCATGCAAAGATGAGATTGCAGTTCGCTCGTGTCCACTGCTAAGCTTGTAGAGCAAGGCTGTGGAGTCGGTACTCAAATTTCAGGCTCCTACTCCAGCATCTAGAAGCTTTTGGCTCCAGCTTCAGAACCATTTGGTCCAAAAATCATAAAAAAAACATTTTTATTATTTGTATACGTCGCTTGCCCCACAAACTATCTCTGTGGAACCGAAACCAAAATTTCAGGCTCCGGCTCCACCATCTGAAAGTTTTTGGCTCCGGCTCCAGTCATCCAAAATTGCTCTGACTCCACCTTCACAGCCCTGGTGCAGAGGCAGGCTGCGACTTGCTAGCGGATTGTTCTAGCGTTGGTCTTTATTGCGTAACGATAACGTGGCAACATTTTCAACGGTTGACTTCAAGTTACGTAGTAGGCCTTTTTCCCAATGTGACCAGGGTTCTCACTGTATTTTTTTTCACACAGATCTGCTTGATTTAGTCGACCTGGTGTATAGGTTTAATTTCGAAAAATCACGTTAAATCTGTTTTTTTGAAGTGATAAATTCATCAGCAACTTCAATGTGATAAATAGTTAAAGATAACGTTATATTACAGTGTTTGCATGCGCACATCAGGTGGGAAATATGCATATCGGATCAAGCATAATGTGTTCAACTGGTTTCCTTTCCTCATAAAAGATCATTGTCGGGGTTATATATATAATGTTATTGGCTCTAATGCCAATTAAAAAAACTGGTGAAACAAGGTTTAGGACTCATTGTTGAAATTTCGATGTTTCCCTATGCATTCAAATTAAAAACACATTTTATTTGAGGAAGAAAGCATTGGGATTATATTTTTGTGGGATTTTAGATACCGCTGCAGTTCAAGATTGCACAAAATTTCCTAGTTTAATAACAAATGTACTCCTACATTTAGTGAGAGATTTCATCAACGGTGTATGTTACCAGCGTTATGAAAAACGTCTTGAGCAACAAACAGGTCGTCCAAAGGTTAATGTTTGCGCTGCAGCAGAAAATTTGGAAGAGGAGCTACAGGGTGTCTATAAAGTCTGGGTACATGGTAAAAAACACATAAAGTCTGGGACCATCTTTCTCGTCCACTTAACAGCAGGCCCGTAACCAGCTTAGGACACCAGGTGGGGCGAAGAGATTTCAGAGAGGAGCCCAAATCTTTTAAACAATGTCCAATAGTTTTAAACTATGTCCAACACATTTTCTTAGGGGAGTGAAAAAGTTTGCACGGAGGCTTCGGCCCCTGCTTTCCCCTGGTTACGGGCTTGGTTAACAGTACCAACTCGATTCGCTCTTCTTTGGACAGAGCTATAATCATTTAAAACTAAAGTTATGGGGAGAAAAAGTAACCTAAACAAATGAAATAGATGATGAAAACCTCTATGTATCCAGACTTTGTGGACACCCTGCGTAATCAAATCAGTATTAAATTATCGTTTCAATTCAAATAAGCACACTCATATGTTTTTGTTCGTAACATAAGCTTTCTGGGTTTATATTGTACGAATATGTTTTTTTTGCTGTGCCATCTAGGTTTATGTGAAATCACTGAATGGAGGACCATAAAGCGTGGTGCTCTTTAGTTGAATTCTTTTAAGTCACTCAAAAATGATAAATTCCAAAGTTGTCAGTCTCCTTAACCTATACAGGCTATTAAATGCAGTCATCAAAAAGCTCTACAATTTTGACGCGTGTTAACAGCCTAGAAACATGAAAACCAGTAAAGGAGTTTTTGATATTCAAATGCGAGACCACCAAAAGCGCGAGGCCCCGGGCATTTTCCCGGTTTGCCTAATGGTTAATCCGGCCCTGATTGGAGATGGTGGTAGGGTAACTTTGCAAGTATAGTACTTACACATTACAGTTGCTGTTGATGGTCCCTTTGAAGGCAAGGTACTTACACATTACAATTTCTGTTGGGGGCCTCTTTGAAAGTAAGATACTTACACATTGCAATTCCTTTTGGGGTCCCCTTCGAAAGCATTGTACTTACACACTAAAATTGCTGTTTGGGGCTCCTTTGAAAGCATAGTACTGTACTTATACATTACAATGCTGTTGCGGGCCGGGCCGGCCTTAGCAAGTGCGGGGCCCGATTGGAAGCACTTCTGCGGGGCCCCACTCAGTGGCGTGTGCAGAAAAGTTTGAGGAAGGTCTTCAAGTCGTAATGGTAGAAATCATAGTGATGTAAAAGAGCAAGGCACCAAGGGGTAATGCCAATCAAAGGGTGTCTGGAGGCATGCTCCCTTTTCACCTCTCCAGCAGAGACTTTCTATGTCCGTTCAATGGACTCTCCGTAACACTCAATAAATTCATGAGCTACTATGCTTAACAATACCTGTCTGGCCAGGTACCTATTGCGGAGTACGGCAGGCCAGTTGGCAATGCTGTCAATAATGAATAGTAGCATTGCTTGATATGATCAACCAGCAAAGATATAACAGCTTAGGTACAGAACATCAACAACCGAAAAGGCGTGACAACAGGACATCACACAAATGTGCAGTGGAACCTTGTGTTGTGATGCTGCACAATAATGACAAAGCCGATTTAAACAGATAGGTCAGCTACAAGCAAAATCATAACACGGGCGAACACACAAACAGAATTGGCGCACTTTGGGCCAAGGCTGTGGAGCCCCAGCCCTAGCAATTTTGTATTATTGCAGATGTAACCAGAGACAAAAACGTTTATAAGGTTGAGCCAGGGGCGTAACGAGGGGGGGCAAGGGGGATACAATTGCTTCTTTCCCCGTTTGTTTGTGGGGGGAAGCGAGTTAAGTTATGGCGGGACGATCGTGAATTGCCGCATGTAAAAATAATTTTCCCCGCTTGCATAGGCATCGGAAGGAGGTGCAGTGGGACTTGGCCCCTGGATTTTAAAATTCAATATTTTCCTATTTTTACTGTCGCTAGTAAAATGTTTTTCTCTTAGTGTCGAGTTGGTGATAAGAAATTGCACCACTGTTGGCTCACCCCTGGAAAAATGCACTATTGCCCCCCACTGAAAAAGTTCTTACGAGCCCCATGTTAGTTTGTGTGTAGACCAGGGCTTCTCAAATTTCTTGCACATGTCCCACTATCCATCAAATATATCATTTCGCGACGCGTCATCTCTGCTAGTGTAATAAAGAAATTGTACAAATAAGACAATGGTTTTCAGTTTTCAATGGATAAAATAATTATGGACCTTGCCCAAAAGGTTTTGGGTGTTAGAGCCGAATCTGGAGCCCGAACCGGAATCTGAAATTGAAGTTCCGGCTCCACAACCCTACTTCAGGCTGTTGTAGTTTCCGATACGAAAATTGCATTTGCTAAGAGAAACCTATTTTTCGTGTTTTAACATTAGCAAAGTCTTCAGAATTTTGTCCAAGTTTTAGCCTCCGCAAATTTCGGATTTGATGGATATAGTGGCCAAAGTACTTAGGCGCTCTTTTTGGATTGATGCTCTCAAATAAGTTGTAATTACTCTACTTTCAGCTTAGAAAAACTCCTTTTTCCGGATGCCACTGTGACAGGGACAGTCAAGTAAATCCTGAGGGCAATGAGCAAATAAGGGAAAGAATCTGCCTCATCAGATCTCTACGAGGGAAAATAAATAACGCTAAAGACCAACTAAACACCACACATTTTAAATTACGAAGAAAACTTAACCTTCAGAAGACAAGTGGCAGTAACTATTGAAACAGGGACAACTATCGAACCGTATCATGCAGAAACTACTAAAACTTGACCTTCCAAGTAAGAAACGCTTACAAACGAACAAAACAGCTTCAAAACTCAACTTTCTTTGCCTTAACTAGCTGTTGTTGAAAAATCTAGACCACACATCGATAAACAATTACCGCTTCTACGATTCGAGAACGAATTCTGATGAATAAGGATGTTGAAAAACCGCGCAGTTCACCTTTATTTTCGTTGTCCAGTATGGCCACGAGACCTACGCTTAAATAATACTGTGGGCCCCGCGCCAGCATTACGTAAAAAGCTTCAATATAAAATGGAGTCTACGTAGGATACTAGGCGTAGCGAGGGGCCCCCTTGGGCACGGGGCCCGATTGGAAGCAATCGGTCCAATCAGCTAAAGGTTGCAGGCCCCTTTGAAAGCAAGGTACTTGCAAATTACAATTGCTGTTTGGGGCCCCTTTAAAAGCAAGGTACTTACACATTACAACTGCTGTTTGAGAGCCCTTTGAAAGCATGGTACTTACACATTGATTCTGTGGGGTCTCTTTGAAAGCAAGGAATGTTACATTACAGTTACTGTTAGTGACCCCTTTGAAATCAAGGTACTTATACATTACAATTGCTGTTGGGGCCCCATCGGAAGCAAGCTACTTATACATTACAGTTTCTGTTGGGGGCCCATTTGACAACAGAGTACTTGCACATTACAGTATCTTTTAGGGGCCGCTTGAATGAAGTTTAAAAACAGAGTACTTACACATTTCTGTAGCTGTTGGGGGCCCATTTGAAAGCAGAGTATCTTCAAATTGCAGTTGCTGTTGGGGGCCCTTTGAAAGTAGAGTACTTGCTTATGATCTGCTTTGTAGCACATTATATGAGTGGATAATAAGTTTTTCAACAAAAAAAAGGAAAACTTATGCGCATAACACCTCAAGGGTGGGCCCAAGGCAAATGCCTCGCTCGCCTCCCATTAAACACACAACTGACAAGTGATGCAACAACGCTCAGTATTTTTTGTTCCGCTATCTGCACTTAACCTTCTGTACAAATAACTGGTCTACTTGCAGTCTGAATACGGCACGGTAATCTAAAACTTACATAATGACGCACAACATACTGAAGCAAGAAATCATTACCCCTGAAAACGAAGAACCCTCACTAAGCCCTTAAAACTCAAAGAACCTCACTACATGTTTCGCAAGTGTAGATGTGACAGCTTATAAAATTATTGTCACAAAAACTTCCTGAAAACATTTTTTGTTCGATTCGGCAAACTGCTTCATAACGGGACAAAAGCATTTGGTAGCGTTGGCCAAAAATTGGTGGTGTAGAGTTAGACCGGAGTCAGCTGAGCGGAGTCCGAAGGTTTTGAGCGGAGGCAGAATGTTAGAAACTTTTATTGTGCGGAGGAAGATTTCCATATTTCATACAACATTGGTAAATTTTTCTATAGAATTGAGAAATTTGTGGAGTTAGACTTTGAAATTGACAGAGAAGGGGCAAATGCGTGTAGAGTTGAGGCGGACGCTAAGCCAATAGAATAAGACTCCGTCCAGACGTGTAGTGAGCTCTTAAATCGGTAAAACATTTTACTTTGAGACTCTGCTATCAATTTTTCTTTTGGAGCGGGGTGAATCAACTATGCAGAGAAGTTAGTTTTCCTTGCAATCAGTTGAATACGATATCTAGCTTTCTGGCAGATGCCGCAATTTCCCGACTGTAAGGCGCCTTTAATTGTAATCCACACTTGAACATAGGTTACTGGTAGCCTACTTAGCCCCTGCAATTACCTGTCTATGGCAATGTCACAAACAGTAGACAATGTGAAACTTAAACTCCAATGATTTATTTCATTCTTCATTGGTCATTTGTTTTATTACATCTCGAAACAGTCGATTTAACACCTCACCTAAATCTCTTGGGCTATTTTGCAACATGGGCAGAGAGAAGACGAGAAGGACATTGTTTGATATAGCGGACCAAAGGTAGTATAGAACGACAGACAAAACATCAGTAAAAATGCAAGCCTCCTTCGATTTTAGCCGGCCTTGATTGAACAGCAAATGGTGGAAAAAACAATGGAAACTGCGGATTACAATCGGTTAAATAGAGTACTCAAATCAATTCCAGCGTAAGTTCAGTTTTTGCAAGTACTAACACAGCTACAATGCCTGTTTTGTTTACAACTCAATGCAAACGCTTGTTGGTGGAAACAAAGTCTGGATACACAAAACAGTCTATTACTTTTTGCACACAGTGCAGCCTACAGTGAGCGAAACATCGTGCTGCTCGATGATCCACTATCAGCTGTTGACGTTTACGTCGGCAAGCATATCTTTTCGGAATGCATCAAGAAAGAAATGAAAGGAAGAACAATCATATTTGTCACACATCAACTACAGTATCTTGAAGAATGCGATGACGTGATTACTCTCAAAGAGGGAAAAATTGCTGAACACGGCAATCATGTGTCATTGATGAAAGCAGGTGGAGAATACGCTGAACTTCTAACGTAAGTTTTGAAGCAGAACGTTGACCTTATTGCCTAACTAGTTTTGTGAATCAATACAGCCCAGGACCCTATGATTCACAAATGGCTGTCTAAAAATGTTGGGTTGCTTTCTACTCTAGCATTGCACTGAGTGCCATCAGAATCTACCTGACCACCAAAATGATGTTGGGTTGTCGTTTAGTTTTATGTCAGCTTCGCTTTGCAGATCGTGTTTTGCAAGTTTATTCGAAAAATTTTAATGAACGCTTGGGTGCGAATCATTCCTGAAAATTAATTGCACCTTCTTCATTAAAATAAGTTCAGCTAATATCAGCTTTGATGTGATTTTGAATCACTTTGAAACAACCAAATAGCTTATTATCGGCTTTTGCTCCGTTTTTAGCATGGCATATAAGGTTTGTCTAATGAAATGATAACTGCATTATGTGCCAAACGTTTCGCTTGCAACTGAGATCGTCGATTTGCAAAGACTACGTGACATTAATTTTGAGTCCGAAAAAAAGACCAAATATTTTTCGCTATTGTCGATATTGTTTTTCGCAAAATATCCATTATCAGAGCCAAACATCTTCGAAATTTTCGAGCTCTCTGCTCTTGTTTTGTAGGAAATTATATCCCAAAATGCTAACTATCACCTGTTAGCATTGGGAATATTTAGTTTCAAGTGAATACTGCGTTTCTTCAAACTGAAATCGAACTCACAGGCAAATTGCAAGGGAATAGCATTTTCAGAAATTTTGATCTTGATAGCAAAATGCTGTATTGCGTGAATATCACGACTTCCAGATGTCACAAACTTTTCAATTTTTCACAAGTGTGGCGCTAAGAGTGGCACAAAGGATTTATGTGCAAGCAATGGTTGCCCTAGGTAGACATTTTTCATAGTGCTATTTAAGCAGCAATCTGATTGTCGTTTCACTGTTTCTTGGTTGCAGCGAACGAAAAAGATTTTAGGGTTTCGGTTAAATGTTTACACATCTTATTTAACGATTTCGTCAGATTACCTCATGGAATGAATCAACACATTTTATGCTGACAGCGGCTAAATGACCAACTTATAGGTCATAACCAAGTGGTGCGTGACGTAAGAAGATAATACCGACGACAACGACAATTATGCATGAGCATATTTGAAGCTTAAAATGGCTACGAATGTACGTTTCTCTTCGCAGTACAAGAACTAATTGAAAAATTGACTGCCAAGTGTGGATGTGCAAAGCATACAAAAAGATTGCAGTGCAAGAGAACAACAGTCTAAAATGCATGGCTCGCCACGTCTTCGCATTTATAGATTTTCAACACAGATATTTGCGCAGTAAAGATAAAAATCGAGCAGCTTTGATGAAACATTAGCACATCACGTGCGTTTTGTTGAGTTTACTAAAGCCTTCATGTAAATTGCGGTACAAAAATGCCACGCACGTGCAAAAGACACCTTTAATTTTTTCCTACTGATTACGTAATAAGTGGATTGAATCAGGAGGAATGTTGTATGCTCTCTAAAACATACGTTTTTCTTTTTCTGATTTGTTACTTTTCAACTACCCGAAATTTGTAAATAATGAGCACCACTTCACTCACCTGCTTCAACAAAATATCTTATAGGACCTTCTGAATAAAATGTATTGCAAGGGTTCACTTGATATGAATTGCGGTACACTGAATTTGATTGCGTTTCTTGCAGAAAATACGACCTGAATAGTGGAAATGACGAAAAATCAGAAGAAACTTCTATTGCTGAAAGCTCTTCTAAATTACAGTCGGCTAAGGTGGTAGCTGTTGAAACAATGCCAGGTACTTGAACGTCTTTTGCACCTGCAACAACTGTACAAATTTTTCCACAAATATTAATTAAAGTGATGACAAGGTACTAATCTTTGTAAATTATGCATCGACAAAACCATGCATAATTTAACTACCTGGAAAGTGTTAAGTCCACCAGTTAACTAACTGGAAAGTGTTGTGGCTGCAGTGCATTCTAATGAAGTGAATTATCACAGCGTTTAACTCTATATGACTGACTACTAACCATGGTTAAAGGCCACAAAGATGGCGGCAAGTAAATTAGTCACAGTTTATTGACGGAGAAACTAGTTTCGCGTTTTCCAACGCATCATCAGTCCTGTAAATGTAAGACAAATCTTACAGGCGAAATGTTGGCACTTGAAAACAAGTAAAGAAAAACAGACGAACTGTGGCTAGTTGCAACGACATTACTAAAATGTTTTCGAAGCTAAAAGGCTGACCTTCCCAGAGCCTCATAAATCAGCCACTGCTAATAAAATCTGCGTTTGGCAGCGGTCTAACAAAGTCACTTCCTCTGGAGATAACACACGTGCGCGATGATGAATGCCAGAGAGAAGCCACGCGATAAACAGAGAGTAACAGTTCACGAAAAATCAAAAAATCAGAAAAATAGATACGCTTGCAAGTTTTAATCGTCGCAGAAGAATGAAAGCAGAAAGCAGGCAGATTCCTCAGAGGCTTGCCGCAAGGCTAAAGTTTGCGTACTGTACTGACCATGGTTCTTACCTATACCTACCTCAAGCGTTGTGTTTTGCATTCCGCGAAATGGGATCTATTGGCAAAAATTAAATGTGACTTGACATTAGATGAAGCACAACCAGAAAGAAGTTCGGGAGTTGTTAAGAATGAAAACAACGAACCACTAATGGTCCAAGAGAGCAAAGAACAAGGGTCAGTGCGGTGGAAGACTTACCAGATATATATGAAGGCAACTGGCGGGTAAGAGATAAACTAGCACTTTCCCAATTGTTTGTTTTTCTCAAATGCATCTAAAAACAGAAGCTTTGATCTGTGCTGGGTCGTAGCAAAGTGTAATAAAAAGCTTGCTGACACTGAATAACACAGAATCTTACATTTGTACATTGCCCCTATGGGTGACTGTCCTATCTACTGCAGACGATATGGCAAATCAAGCAACTGATGTTAGGCATGAACTAAAGCGTGAAGGTCGCTTTCAATGTACAATCTTGCTATAATTCTGTATCCAATGCTGCTGATACATTGTCCAAACTTACCTGATGTGCAAGTTTCCACCCCACTACACCATCTGAGACATATAATCCCCACCTGCGTTTGATGACATATAATCCCCACCTGCGTGCTAGGGCTAGAGCCAAAGAGCTGAGGAACCTAAGGTTCTGTATTGAGAGTTAACACTCTTTTAGTAAAAGTTAAAAACAAACGTTAGGTTACTACATTTAGGTCACTTTTCAATGGCTTTAACTACAGTGTTGGTGGAATCTTAGCACTCGCATGGACGAAACTTCACGTTTTTATTATGTCTTTCTTAAACCCTTTCATAAATGGGACTTTGTCCTCTTGTGACAAAGTATTACTGGATATTTGTTTCACAGGTATGTGATAAGCTTCCTGATATTCTTGCATATTTTCGCCTACGTACTCACAATAACTGCCACCAATTTCTGGCTGACTTATTGGATCAATGAGGGTGGGCAGGTAAGCCAATCGATGTGTCTATTTGTATTTTGTGTGTTCACGCTCGTTGTCGTGCATACTTCCTACGTGTTTGCTGACATTTGGTGCAGGGACGGCTTGCAGACAAAAGGATGTTCGTTAACAATTGTTAAAATCCCGAATCTTGTATTTCCTCATGAAATTTTTGCAGTTAACTGTTGTGTTAATTTTCATTCTGTGTCACTTCTGTTAAACTTTTAGAGTCAAAGATGTCAGTTTGAGTAATGTTCACGCCCGCTCTATTCTGTAATGCTAACAGATTCGAAAAGCACGTCTGCTAGTATTGATGTGCTTTTGTTTGTTCGCAATTTTACATATTCTCAATATCAGTGCCATAGCATGGTTTGCAGATTTTGTGCCCGAATGTAACAAGTGAAACAACAGTTCCTCAATCGAACTTGACCCATTGTACAAAGGACCCCAATATCGTGACCAATCCAAGGACCGGACGTTACCAAGTAAGCAACAGCCACAGATGACAAAAGCTGAATAAAATGTTACAAGCAGTCCTGTTACTTCTAGTCCAAGTAAACTGGTAAAGCAGCAAAAAATTACATGAACCTTGTACAGCATTCCTGCTGCCCTGCAAGGATGCAAAACAGAACAGGTTTTAAACCACATGACCACATGCACGACACAATATCACTTGAATTAAACGATGGAATACTTGAAAAAATGCGGTCTTTCCGCAAACTCGATACAGCGCAAATATTCATGATTTCCCTTTCGTGTGAATTGATTCACAACCACTACTTTGCAAAACACAACAGATCGCACCATGATTGAGTGTAAATTTTTCGTCCCTGCTGTTGTTAAATCCAATAATGCTTCTTTATCTCTGTCTACACTTTCTCTCAAGAAAGTCGGTCACGTCCAAGACGTTACTTTTGCTGACATTTGATATTACCAAGTGACCCCGAACAGAGTAATTTAAGAGTCCCGCGCAAGTTTTCTGACACCTTTTTTGCCTGAGCAAGGCCCATTGCAAACTTTCGATGGCAACATTTCTAAGTCACTCACCTAAGCCTAACGTTTTCTTCAGGTGAGAGCAGCCTCGTTTTGGAGACACCAGTAATGTGCAATGCTAAAGCTCTCAAATCTAGCGAAAAACGTTGACTACCTTAAATGACTTTTACTGCTCTATATTACAAACTGGTATTTTGTAAAACTTTCGAAAATGAAATTCAGCACTGTAATTTCTTTCAACAAGCTTTTTTTGTGAAAATGACATGCAAAATATCAAAGGCGGAGCCATACCTGGCGTTTGGGGGGCAGTTGAACACACGTCATCACTATATGTATTATTCTAAATTTTTATTGAGAAGCAAAGTGAAGAGCAAAAAAGTGCTATCTTTTTTACAAAAGACTCAGTATATCAACAAATATCCGCTTCACGGGGTGCAATTTTTTTTCAAGAGCAATTTCACCAAAATCCCTCGCATATCTGGATCCACCACTAAAATATTATGGGATGATTTCCTCATCATTTAATCTCAGCAGCAGATGCTAGCAAGTAGGCCTACTCCAATATAGAGTTTCTTGATTTTGAGAACCATTAAATATTTTCTCATCTTACAGCGAAAGTCGACTTGTTATGAATGTGCAGTCAACCTTTCTAGATTGAAATGTGTTAAAACCTAAGAATTTGGAGCTTTATTTCAAGCTTTTCTTTGGATCACACCACGGATTTAAAAGCCAAATCCCGCTTCTGTATTGCAGATTACCACTTCCTTATAGACTTCTGCATTTTCCTTTCTAAAAACCAACAGTAACGGCTCATTTAAGCTTAGTTAGCATACATTTTTTCTTAACTTCCTTGTACTGAGCAAAATCGTATAGTCTTATTTATTCACTGTCTACGCAAAGAGATCCTTTCTCAGCAAAAAAATCAGACACTAAGATCTTACAGAGTATATATTTCGCCTACGATGTAGGCATCATCAGCTCTGCGAAGTGCATGAAGTATAAATAGAATAAAATAAAACCCACAAACAGTAAAGTTACCAATTAAGAAAATCTGATTAAAAATTTGCAACCCCAGTTCCCCACCTTACATAGGAAAGTGTCTTATTTATTTGTAGATCATTTATGGGTGCATCTTAATCGTTTCGGGTGTCGTTCTCATTTTCCGAGCATTCATCTACCCGTTTCTAACTATCCGTGCTTCGTCGAGACTGCATCACAAGCTCATCACCAAGATTCTGAAATGTCCAATGTCGTTTTTCGACAGAACACCCGTTGGTCGTTTGCTGAACAGGTTTGGAGTTTGGTTCTGTTTTTTCAACATCAAATAGTTTTTCTGTCATGTGTTGTCAAAAAATTGAAATAATTCCATACCTGCACGGTTATCTCGAAAAGCTGCACTGAGCAAGTTTTTCACCGTTAAGTTTTGATTAGCTTTTTTGTGAGTACCTAGCGCAGTGGTTCCCAACCGGGGTTCCCGGACCCAAGGGGGTCCGAAACATCATTTTCAGGGGTCCGAAATGCGATTTTCAAGAGTAAGAGTTTTTGGTTTAATTTTGGATGGACGTTTTTTCAAAACAACCAAGATTTGTGAAATATTACGTGTCATTACTCAAAAAGCATTATCCAGCCTAATTATTCCAGCTAACGTTACTTATTTAAAAAATTATATTGTAAAAAAGTACATTGCTATTTCCCAAGGTTCCCAAACATATTCAAAAACCACTTTCTGTATATTTTCAATGCCTTTCCAATGTTAAATGAAAAAATTTTAATACCATACTTACCTTCATTTTTCCAAAATTTCATTCATGGAACACAATGCAAACAAGATTTGGAAAACTGTCACAAGCGGTAAAGAATGCAATGTGAATAAGCAAATGGCTGAATTTGGCATTTCCATACTTTTTCAGTAATTTATATACATTTTGGCCAAATTTAACATTTTTTCAAGATCTTGAAAACCTATTCCACAATTCACTTCTTTTTCAATATTTTGAATATCGTGTGAGAACCCCGATTTCTGCTTCACGCTGCGGCAGAGTTACAAATGGGTTTCATTTTGATCCCCGAACGCATAATCACAAGCCCGAAATTTATTTTTTAAGTCCGATTTAGGCCCGAAGTCCAAATTTATTGAGTAGATCTAGATGTGCGCTTCTACGGGAGATTGGTAGCGTAGCAAAATGAAAATGACTAAATAATTCACAATTAATAAGCATTTTTATAGATGATTTAATCAACTCGATTGTTTCTAAAGTAACTGGCGACAAAAGTGTCCCTCAGTGCGGAAAATTTAGTGTGGAGGCCCGAAACATTTTGAACAACTTAAGTCCGAACTACGCCCGACTTGTAACCCTGCGCTGCGGTTACCACGCTGAAGATGGCCGATGATGCGATTGTGATGTTTAAATGTTTATGGTGCAATTATGGCGACGTTGTTGCTTGATGCTATAGAACTTAAACGTTTCTGGTGTTCAACTATGCAAAGTTACCAGAAATTGAGTACAAACGTCCTGTTTACTCTATGTCTAGTGCTTTTTGTAATAACATATTTGTTCGGATCTAGATTTTCTTCTCTACTTAGCTGAAACAATAAAGTATTGGAACCGTTTGAACCATTTGAATGATTTTGCTTGGCACTGAGTAATTGTGTGTCAAGAATGAGCGGATAATTTCAGAGATGCAGCAAAAATAGTCACTAGGTTAATTTCTAATGAGCCTTAAGGCATGCAAGCTAAACAGTTCGCTGAGTGCTTTCTGTTGTTTCGTCAGTATGTCTATCTTACGTGCAGGGCCGCCACTAGCTGATATTGTGGGGGGAAATGAATGTACGTAACAATTAAACATGTTTTTAAAAAAACTTGCAGGAATTGTTTCCCGGTTGCTCCTCCCCCCCGGTTGCGGGCCTGGTTACGAGTAGTAATTTTGAAAAATGCAAATATCGCAAAATCGGACCGGTTTTGCGATTTCTTCCCACCATCACCAGCGAGATGGTGCGAATGCTACTTTTTTTTATAAAAGGGGTGTCAGCTTCAAAAAAAGGTGGGGAACCTATGACCTAGCGGCTTTTGGTGACACGAAAAGGTTTCAGTTACCGCTTTTTATTTCAGTGACCGTTATCAGTTTAGTGAGTGCATGAGCGTTGAACTCATGTGCTATTTACAATTTAGGGGAATTTCCTGCAACGTTTTTTATGGTAACGCACTGAACACGAAAGTACATAGAGCGTTATGGTCTGTTGCCTTTCACCCTTCCTGTTCAGCGTGCGCCACTTTTTGCAACGCTATAACTCGCCAGCCGATTGAGCTTTAAAGCTGTTCAAACCACCTACGGATTCTTCAAGTCTTCTAGTTGAAATTTTAAAAAATTTTTCGTTTTGGGTTTGGGGTTTTCTCTTGGTGACGTAACAATGAGGGCATTTTTGCGTTCTTGACCAATTTTACCCGGCCCTGGGCGCCAATCCAATGAGCCACTTTTTGGCTCAAAATTTTTTTGGAGACTACGTGACGATCCGCGTTTTCAGAGCCCTTGTGTGATCTTCTAGCATGTTGGAAACCAGAATTATGGCTCAAAACCCCCATTTCGCACAAAAATCCAAAACTTGCAGAAAAAGCATGAGTCTCCCACTAACGGCTTGTTCCGATAACTCGACAGCAACTTATGCTAGAGAGCTATTCAAGCTCACAAAACATTCGTAAAGTCTTGTAGTTTAGACTCAAAAAAAACTTTTGAGATTTGGGTTTTCGGTGGAGGTCGTCAGGGTTAAGGTATATTTTACTTTTTCTTGGTTTTTCTTTTATGACGTCATCGCCCAGACAATGAGCCGATATTGTGGCTCAAAGTTTTTTTGGATTCTAGGCTGCAAGTTGAATCTTTAGAGCTGTATATGGACTTCCTAGCGTTTCTGGTGTCAAAAGTATGGCCAAAAGACCCCAAATCTTGTAAAAATTACTTAGGGATTCTTGGGGATTCCCCTACTTTAATTTCTGCTTATTTTGCCATAAATTTTGAACCAGAAACAGTAGAATGTCAATCAAACCCTCCGAAGTCTCGTACCATAGCTTAGAAACCATTTAAATCCAGTAAAGCTTTGAGCCACGAAATCGGCTTCATTGTTGAACACCCACCAGCTATTGACGTCATCCAATGTTTTGACAGACCTGTCAAAACATCCTGTGGTTATGTAAACATGGCCAAAAATGCTGACAACCCACACTGAAACATTTTTTTCAGTCTAAACTACAAGACTTCACGAGTCTTTGGAGGGTTTGAATAGCTCTCTGGCTCAATCTGCTTGCTGGTGATGGCCATTTGAAATATGGGTGTATTCCACCCCAGGTTAGCATTTGTGCGTGTAGAAATTTTTACCAATTTTTGGTTTTTGGCCCATACTTTTGGCTCCAGATGTGCTAGAAAGCCACTCAAGGGTTCTGAAGACGCGGATCACAGCCTAGTTTCCAAAAAAATCTTAAGACAGAAATGTAGCTCATTGGGTTGTGGCCCAGGGCCAGGTAAAGTTGGCCCAAAAGTCGAGAAGACAAGCCCTCATCGTGACGTCATCCCAAGAAAACCCCAAACCCAAAACGAAAAAAATTTTTTTTTCAATCTCAACTAAAAGACTTGCTGAATCCTAGATGCTTTGAACAGCTCTCTAGCTCAATCGGCTGGCGAGTTATGAAGTTGCAAATATTTGAAAAGTCGCGTTTAAAAAGTGGCCGTGCGAGACTTAAAGGGTTCATAGTCTCAAGCTTTGGCGTTAGCAGACACCCCAGTCCAAACTTTGTTTGAAATCGAATACTTCTGGAAAATCGAAACACTGAGGAACAACATTTCCAAATGTTTGGTTTTCGTTTGATTTCGTTTCAACATTTGATCTTCGTAGACAAGCTACTTTATAGACATGCACGTAAAATTTAACATTCATTGCAATATTGCTGTACCATTGACAGTTTTGCAATTTATTGAACCCTGTTGCTTGATAAGTGAAGCTCCACTTTTATGAGCTTTCCAATTTACTCCCTTCCAACCTTCATCGGTTTCCAGTGAAAACATGTGACTCCAATGCCTTATTGCGTAACTGGCCTGTTCGCCTTTCCCAAGTTTTGTCTTTAAGTTTAAATATCTGAATAAACTTTTTGGCTTGTGAAATTGTATTAACTATTGTATTAACTACTTTCTAATACAAACAAATTGTAAAGAGTTGATAATCAACGAAAAATTTCAACCATTCCTTTGTTTTCAGATTTTCACGCGATATCGACGAAATGGACAATCGTCTTCCCATTGTGCAGAATTCCTTCATTCAAACGGTGCTGACTTATTCCGCGGTTTGGCTTTTAGATTTTGCTTTCTGTACTAGGATTTCATGCAAAAACGAACGCTTAGCCACCGTATTGGTTGTAGCATATCCATTTAAGAAACTGTTCAAATGTCAAAGAAACAGACTAACAGAATAATAATCGTAGGCAGTTACGTACAGCTATTTATAATACATGCTGTTGCTTTCTGAATTTTTCGACATTTATTTCCTTACAACAGGCCAGAGTCTTCAGCTCAGTTTTGACTAACCTTTTATCCAAATTATGACAAAACAATATATTTCGATAAAAAGTTTAAGACAAAAGTTTTGAGGAGACGTTTTGAGAAAAATATGTTCAAACTTCAATGGAAATGGAAACTTTCAACTCTGAACTGAATTGAAATGGTAAATTCAGAATTGGATCGCAACTTAAATATTCAACTCCTCTTGATTGCTAGAAATATTTGTTAGAGCAATTCGCGAGAGATGTTGCCCTGAGGCAAAACGTCGCAGAGTTTTTCAGCAGATTGATCATGATAAGCTCAATTGCGCCTCCATGCTGCCGTACATGCGGCGTTCGATAAAAATGTATGTGGCCGTGCACATGTAATTTAAAATATACATTATCGCTGCCGTGCATTAACAAACACTCTTTGTCCACTGCATGGGAGCAGTTAGTAGAAAGACGATCAAACAGACGTGCAGAAGCAGACTGGGCTCATTGTGTGGAAGCAGAACAGAAGCAATGCAAAAATAAAAATATCTTAAACTTCCTGGCGACCGTAATTCCTAGAAGCATACATGACGCAGTTGGCCATAGCGAAAAAGGCCGTGCACCCTGCTTTAAAAGCAACTTGAAACATTTAGAGCACAAATACCATAAAGCGTTTCGCTTGGCCAAACCGGCGCGATGGCTTGCGGCTGGCATGTTTATCGATTTCTGTTGGTGAAAACACGCTGCCGATCTTGCAGGTATCTATCATGATCATTTCACTAGCAACAATCTGCTTTGCTTTTCCTTATTTTCTCATCGTTTGCCTGGTCATCGCTGTTTTCTTCGCCATCTTATTCCAAGCCTATCGCAGCGGTGTGCGAGAATTTAAAAGATACGAAAACATTTACAGGTATGCAATAACTACCCTGTGCCTTGAATGTTTGCAACTATTTGTTGTGAATTTTAAATGCAATCAAATTGATCAGACCCTTTATTGTGGCATGGCATGCTATATCAGTCAATGAAATCTTTGCAAACGTTTACTATTTCGCACAACTAGTTTTTTTCCAATACGAGTGTAGAACAGTTAGTGATGCATGCACTGAGTGCGCGGTCTTTGAATGGTGTGACGCTCAAAAGTGAAGTCTTTCTGTAAACAAATTGAACAGTAATGCAAGATTTCGTTCTGTACACCAGAGATACAATCGAGACCTAAACGTCGAGACCGAGACGTACATAATTGAAAAACTCGAAACCGAGACCGAGACTTCATCAAAAAAACGATACCGAGACTCGAGACTTGAAATTCGAGACCAGGGCTGGAGACATGAAAATCTGTAGATTATACCGAATTTTTTCCAGACATTTTCAAAAAATGTCATCTCCACTTGGAGGTTAAACTTTTTTCGAATTTCCAGTATTTTTCCTATCTGCTCATGTTATTTCTTGCATGCAGACACAGCAGACAAAAAAAGTTGATTTACAGAAGCGTCTTGAAGCAATGTACGTTGTAGTATTGAAAGTCTCAAGGCAATAGCTTGTGACCGATACCTGTAGTCTTCGAGCCCAACACGGAGATGAGACCTTAAACCTATGAGAACAAGCCTCGAGACTCGATCACTACTGTACACGATGCATAAGCATACTCTAACCCAGTTTCAATGTTTTTAAAACTGTAGCTGGAAACGCCTGCTTCTCTTCATAATCTGCCCAGAAATAAGAAAAAAACTAAGCAATCTCTAAGTCACCTTAACTATCATGGCTAATTCAACAACAAAGCATTGTAGAGAAACACTTAACATCACCCACTTTATCGATAACATGTTTACAAACCTGATCTAAATCGTGTGCGACGGTAATTTGAAGAATAAAGCAACGTTCCCAAATCGCTTGTGAAGCTTTGTTCAAAATTGTCAGGTCTCCCTACATTTCTCATGTGGCTGCAACAACTCACGGGCTGTCTTCCATTCACTCGTACAACAAGACTGAAGATTACATTGAACTGTACGTACCACGTCTTGCCTTCATTATCAGTAATATAAATAACTAAAAAAAGGTTGCCATATTTTTTAGTTGAGCATTCAACAAATGTACCCTTGCCGCTTGACATCTGATTGTTGTGTAATGCTAGCAAAATCAAAATAAAGAAAGGCTTTCTCGTTAATGCATTTCATCCCAAGCATGTTTAGAAGCCTCATGGTACTTCATCAACTGATCAAATTTGTCATGAAATGATTAGTCAGACTTTCAACATCTGAATAGCTTTAAATTTAAGATTTAGCGCTGCTGGCAATAACGGACGACTGTTAAAAGTCGTTAGTTTGGTATAAACTCTATCCAGTTTAGACCAACAAGTTCAAATGTTTTTGCATTATCCAAAAGCATCAGAAACAACAAACGAGATTTCATATTTATCGTACATTTTTCATTGACTCCCTGAAATCCTTCTTGGCTGTAAGAACCTCTCGTCAAGAACTACTCATGAAATAGGATTTTTGTGAGCAAAACGGATAACTCCATCAGTCCATCACACTCATTAAAAACCAGTCACGTTTGATTTCTTTACAGGTTCTCCCAGTACATTGACGCGCACTCTGTTCCGTTTCAATGCTACCACTACTGCTTGCAGTGGGTGACGCTGAGATTGGACACGTTCACAATCACTGTCAACTTCATCGTCGCCCTTTTCGTTGTCATCTCATCTGTTTATCCACAGTCGTTTGGTGTGACTGAAGGCTCAGCCTTTGGAAGCCTGGCGCTAACCTACGCTGTTCAGGTCAGCTTCAAACAACGAATATCTTATTTTTTGCCTGCTTGTTTTAATCTCACAGTAGCAGCAAACGAGTCGGTGAAAAAATGTTTAGAGGTGAATGAAAGAAAATTTCACTATTCTAGTTTTATATTAAAATGTTACGAGTGATATTCAAGCGCCCATGACATCTTATTCTGCACCATGAGGGACGAGGCTACTTTCGTAGTAAATTCTGTTATGGTGGCAAGTCAATGGTAGCACCGCGCGTGAAGCTTATACTTGCACCCATCCACCCACACTTAGCACCACATGTGCAGGCCACAAGTATCATTTTCAAGTCAAGTCATGTTTGCGCTGTATGCACTTAGCAGTAAAACACATTTAAATCGACAAAGCTTGAAACATACAGCACAGGTTGGGCAAAAGACGGCTAAAGCAGTCACTTAGTAAAGCCGAGCCTACTTTTCCAAATCTTCAATTTCACTCGAACGTGAATAGAACAATATGCCACCTTGAACAATATATGCACAACCCAATGAACTACGCATCCGCTATTTTTAAGAAGAAAAGGGTTAACTCCAAACATAATTCCATTAACCAGTTACTTAAGTTGGATTTCTTAAAGGTTATCTTACTTTACTAAAATTTGGGTTAACATAAGAAAAGTAAAAATGATACTGTACTTCTTTTGGACTTCTTCCAGCTGTTACGATCTTTAACCAAAACACTGGTCAACAAGAAACTATTTTTAAATATATGATTCAAGCTGCACAAACAACTCACATCTAATTCATCACTGACAATTTCTGCTTGGCTGGTAGTTGAACAAAAGTTCTAATTTTTTGTGAAGACAACCGCTGCATTGGTTCGATCACCTGCTACTTTACAAAATAATTAAAACCCTGTCACATCTTACAGAGAGTTAAATCAGGTCTGGAGATTCCTTTCAAATTTCCAAGGCTTCTTTCTCTGAGCTATCGGCAGTGTTTTAATTTCGTATCTGCTTGCAGATGACTGGTCTGTTCCAATTTTGCATCCGCTTTATGATTGAAACTGAATCGCTTTACACGTCAGTCGAACGCGTCCGCGATTACATCATCAATTGTCCGAGCGAGCGTCCGCATATTATTGACGACAACCGCCCAAATCCGAAATGGCCAGAACGCGGAGAAATAAGGTTAGCAGCATTTTAACACGTTGAAAGATAATTACAATGAAAGTTTTTTTCATTTTTCTAAAATTTACACGTAAAGAGGTGTGATGCCCAGTGTGGAAGCATTAGTTTGAATTTTTAGCTTGAAAAGTCGTTTGCTAACGTTTCCTCAGGAAGTTTAATTTTTTCTCTTATGGGGATAAATTCAAACACAGGCACTCGGTTACCCAGACGTTAAGTAATGTCGAAAGTAAACCAACAACAACAACAACGTGTTACAAAATTAGTTCTCCGTTTTGATAGGCAGTTCTTGAATTCCTGGTCAACAGTTGTCGTGTTCCCTATAATTACGACAGTTGAAGAGGCAGATACGTGGACAGCGTGCTAGATCTCGTTGCAGACGCATCTTGCGCTGTTGGACTGTACAGTGCGTTACATGAACAGAAGCGGAGATAGGCTAGTCTGGTGGAGAGCATGGAAAATCAAATTGCGATGGACCCTGCTGCGCATTATGACCAGACTACCCGATGAATTTGGCTTTGATCAACTGATGGTGTGGTCAGACAGAACAAAATAAACTATACTGCGTAAACTCACAAGAATTCGGTGGAAACAAGCGACCGGTGTGAGCTGGGTTGAAAGCGGGAAATGACATGCCTCGAGGCACGACTGTCGCAAACTCAAGTAAAGAATACAAACCATGAAATCACGAACGCAGGCGATTCGGAGGAGCTGGAATTTTTGGCTCAAGTTGTTGTTGGAAACTAGGCTATAATACGAGTCTTTAAAGGTTTTGAATGCCCTTTTGGCGTTTGTGGTTGGAGCTTTATGGCACAAAAACCGCAAGTTAATTAGTTAATTTTCTACGGGATTCAATTATTTTGTTATTTTTAGGCCATAACTTTTGAACCACAAACGCTAGAAGGCCAATCAAAAACTCTAAAGACACGAATTTTTGCCTAGTTTTTTTTAGAAATACAAAGAAAAAATTGTCTCTTGCGGTTAGGGCCCAGGGTCTGATAACATCATTCAAAAAAACGTAAACCTACCACAAATACACCTACAAAAAAACAAACGTCCAAAACTTTCCAATCGAAAGTGCAAGACGTTCCGAATCTTTAGAGGGTTTGAACAGCTCTCTAACTTAATTGGCTGGCGAGTTATGGCATTTGGCCAAAATGGCTAAATATACCTTTTGTGTGAATTTATTTTTTACCAAAAATTTGTTTTTTGAGCCATAATTCTGGAACCAGAAACGCTAGAAAGCCGATCAAGAGCTCTAAAAGCTCCGATCATAGCCTAGTTTCCAAAGAAGCTTAAGCAAAAGAATTGGCTGGTTGGGTTGGCGCCCAGGGCCTGGTGACTTCGGTCAAAAAGTAAACCTTCCACAATTATGATGTCATCGACAAAACACCTCAAATCCAAAACTTTCCAATTTTTAAAAATCTAAACTACAAGACTTTCCGCATGTTTAGAGAGTTTAAACAGCTCTCTAGCTTCAATCGGCTGGCGGGTTGTGGTGTTGCAAAGTTCAACGAGCGAAGTGGCGCACGCGGAGCTTGTTAAAACGTCACTAAGTTTCGTAACTGCTCGCTTTATGAACCTCGGTGATCTTGATGAAATTTCGCAACTGGATAGCAGCTGCTGACATTCGACATTTTGTAAATGGTAATTGTCAGCATCCACTGACATTTCGTAATAATTATGTGACATTTCGACCTCAATTTGGCGACCCAAAATGCTGCGCCCAGGACAGATGTCCCTCCTTTCCCTCTGGTTACGCCACTGCTGTTGTGCACTTAATGTGAAACGTTCCGACGTTGAAAAGTTGATTTGTGTTCTGATACTTAAAACTGAAATTAGGATATAGAATTAAACTGACCTCGAAACTTAGAGCTTTTAACTCTCACTCAAACCACCCGCAATACCTACAATAGTAAGGACCAATTTTTTTTCTTTGCTTACAAATTTTTCTGGGTGTTTGTTTTTGCTACATACTGCATCTATATTACACTGGTACAAAGTTTTCGGAAAAAATGTTTTACTCCCCATATTTGAAATGTCACAAATTTGTTATAACGATTCCACAAAGGTGCTAATCTTGCGACTTCTCTCTGCGTTCCATCAGGCCTGGAAGCCAAGCAGGCGCTGACACAGGGGGTGGGGATGCATCCCCCACCAGACCTAAAGATGTGTTGACATGACACTTAATTTCATTGAAAATCATCGCCCAAATTTTTGCACTGGACATTACTTAATCGCCTAAGACGCTAAAAATTAACTTATGCTAACAATTAGTCAAAACCGTCTCTTCATTTCATTAGATGAGCTAGCCTTGTTTGTGGAACCTGATATAAAATAGTCAATGATCGCATGGGCGTCCGCAGCGGGGCCAAAACGAGAATCCCCCCCCCTGGAAATTGGGATAAGAACCAAATATTTCTGGAAAAACCTGAAGTCGGCATCTTAATTCCGACTAATGATTTGATTCTTGCAATGACAGTTTTTTTGCCTGTATGAAACTCACACTGAACAAGAGTCAGGTTCACAGTTGTAGTGTCATGCAGTGATGAGCTTGCAGTTCACGCATGTCCCCTCCTTTGCCTGCAGAGTTGGGTTGTGAAAGTCGTGAGCGGATTGTTCTATTGTTGGTCTTTATTGCGTAACAATAACATGGCACAAAATCGTCAAAAGTTCACTTTATATTACGGTAGAATGCATTTTGTTGCATGAGACTGTTGAACGTATACATCTTGGCAGGTAATGCAGCGAGACAGTGACATGCTGATAGCGTTAAGCCACGTACATTTGCACTTTGTGAAAAGAAGCATGAGTGAGTTTGTAGCAATGCTTCTACAAGTTTGAAAAATCCATTATTAGTGCCAGTGTTACCAGTGTGCCTGAGTGTCAAAAACTACACTTAAGCAAGCTTCTTTTCATGCAGTATAAAATTATGTGGCTTGTTAGAATGCATCTATGCAGGCTTGTGGGAATACGTCTTAGTCGTTAAGGTTTAGTTCTGACATCTGATTGAATACTGAGTGCAAAGCCATATTGACTGTGGCGAATTTTCATAATTGATCTGGTCAATTTTGCAAAACCTGTGTGGTATTTTAAGCCTAGTAAGTTTGTCCGTAGTCGTGTCAATATACGTGTCTACTTAATCGTCCGGTTTGTGTAGCAAGGTTCTATTGATCGCTTTGGACGAGATCCCAGACGTCTGCAGCTCTTGTTTCTAAGTGATGCTGACATGTCATGCTAGCTGATCCCGCAATCAGGGGGAGGAGCAACCGGGCAATTCCCCCCGAAATTTTCAAACACATATTCAGTTGTTAGTTCAGTTGAATATATCAGCTGGGTGTAGCCTTGCTTGCTAAGTAAATTAAGTCATAATTTGTGGTTTCGCTGAAAACCATGGCAATCCAATGCTTTTTTCTTTACAGATCATGGCAATGCTTACTTGAAAAGAAATGCCCTGCGTTGAAAATCTGCTGATAGCCTACTGTGTAAATTGTAGTAATAATATACCTGGCTATTGCTGCCAACGAAGCGTTTTTTCGTGATTGTTGCCGTAACATGGGGCATTTTCTTCGTAGCCTAGAAAGGATAAAGCGTTTTGTGAACGTCCATTTGCATTGCATCGTCAGCAATGTTCCCTCTAAGGTGCGCAAATACTCGGGACCACCAGAACTGCTGCGCAGTGAAATCTCTTTCTCGCGCACTTGCAACATTCCAATGCATTGAAAACTGCGCAAAAACAAGGAGATATTTGAATGAAATGTGTATTTTGTTCGTAATTTGATAAGATTGCATATTTATTATATAGTTCACAAAGTTTGTAATTCATTGAAAACTCCACTTACTCAGCCCTAAAATAATCATGCCCACTAAAATAAATATTTGGTCAGTGTAAATTTATCTTAGAGGGAACACTGATCGTCAGCAATTCGAAAATGATGAACAAAATATTGACCTTGCCCCCTGGAAAAATTTCTGCCGACGCCCATGAATGATCGTGCTTTCACGAATTACAAATTGTTTGTTTCTTTCCGTTCGCTTAATTTCCGTTCCAAATAAACAGGACCAGCCCGCTTCTTGTTATTATTTTACAACAATATTACCTGCAATAACAAATGTTATGCACAAATTACTATGGGTGTTGCAGACTATTCCAAACGACAATTAAAAACTATAAGGTTCCCAATTCGAGCAGCACTGATCTAAACCGCATCCAAGTGACTACGCTCACTTGCTACAACATACAAGTCAAACAGCACTACTGCACTATGCTGGCTACAGCCACCGGTAATTGTGTTGCAACAAACATAAACTACAATGAGAATAACTATTATGTCGTCACGTGAACTGTTATCTCGAATCCTCCATGTACCGGTGCCGACGCCAGTGACTACGTCAGATCGTTGTTATCTGCCACGTTGCTTGTTGGTTCCGTAGCGGTGCAGTGTCAAAGTTTGACCAGTTTTATCACTCGAGCATGTTCTAAGCCAGTGGTTCCCAAAGTGAGCGGTGAAGGAGAAATGGGTGGTTTGGGAGCGATAGGAGATCCAGTTAATAATTACATTTCTGTTGTCTTACTAGCTTTGAGTGACCAAATGGCATAAAAAACAGTATGATCAACTAACATGTATGCATGTAATTTGTTAACAAAAACTTGGCGTTTTGGAAACAAAACAGAGGTGAAATGCTAGGAGATAAATTGATGAACTGCTGTTTCCGTCACTAAAGGTAAGCTGCACAGTAAAACTGTTCTCCTCTACTGTATAATTAAATGATTATGACTGGAAGTTTCGCCAGCTGTACTTCTAGCACAAAATTTTGGGCGGCACAAAAATATTTTGGAGTGTATTGCCCCCGAATGCTCCCCACAGGGCTCCGGGCCTGTATGAAATAAATACATAGTTTTATACGTCAAATGTTATGTGAAACAGTGCTGTACATCACTCAACAAGCCTAAAGTAATTAGACTGTACAGTCGCCTTAACGACCACATGCACAAATTTGTTACATTTTGACCTAAGCCAACGGTGCACAACCTGCGGCCGCGTGCGGCTATCGATAATGAAATTTGCGGCCGTCCACATGCAATTTAAAATATAAGATTTGGCGGCCGTGCTGGCGTATATTGTAGCAAAGCAAACGCAAGGCAAGAAAATCAGTCGACACGATGCGTAACAATCGAGATAGTGATGTCACAAAGAGTTATAGAATGAATACGCAATTTATGTTTGAATGTGTTCTGCTGATTTCCACTGGGGCACGGCTCGGCACGATTCAGCACGCACACAAAGAGAGGCTGTTTCCATTCAAGCACAGCTTGCTTTGCGTGGCACAGTGTGCTCGTTCTTGCGTGAAGGTTGCATTGCAATGATTTTCTGCATTGACACAAGCTTGTGGTGACAAGATGCAGGCTAAGTTTTTGCTGAAACAACAAGTACTGTACAATGTCTGTGTATGGAAAAAGCAGAGCGCTGCTGCGTTTGAGCGTATTTCTGCTTCACAAGCGCCTGCAAAAGAAAAGCAGGAAGAGAACATATTGGGTGCATCCTATTGTCCAGAAGAGGATGTCCACTCGTGAAGGTAAGCATATTCTATCATTTATCTGTTTGTACTAAATTTGCTGTCTTGATTTGAAGCGCACATATTCCACCGTTTTTTAGGTGATTACTTCAGATTGGCGAGGGATATGAGAGACCTGAGGGAGTCCTTTTTCTTCACTGCATTTCGAATGACGCCTGGAACTTTTGATAAGCTCCTAGACAAAATCCAACCATTCATTAAGAAGAAAACTACTCGTTTAAGAAAACCAATTTCTTCAGCTGAAAGACTAGCTGTTACTTTAAGGCAAGTAGCTTTCAGTGTGCTCTAGCTACAGTATATAGTAACCAGACCACCAACCTTTATAACTGCTTCGAAATTATTTGCATTTGTACGTGGACTAGTCTACTCCACACTGCTGACATGACCTTATGAATTTTTCAGATTTCTTGCCACTGGTGATAGTTACTTTGCTATCGCAACAGCTTACCGGATGAGTCGGACGTCTGTATCGCGAATCGTTCGTGAAACCTGCGCTGCCGTTTGGAATGCTTTGCAGCAGGAGGTTATGCCAACGCCAGACCTAGCGGCGTGGAAAAAAATTGCACGTGATTTTGAATATTTGTGAAAATTTCCTCACTGCCTAGCCCTAGGCGCTATTGACGGCAAGCATGTGCTACTGCAGGCCCCTGCAAACAGTGGCTCACTTTATTTTAATTATAAGAAAACGTTCAGCCTGGTTCTGATGGCAGTGGTGGATGCACAATACAACTTCGTAGTCGTATACATTGGCGCATATGGACGTCAAAGTGACGGTAATGTTTTTGCCAATTCCTTATTCGGGAAGAAACTTAAAAACTTGCAGTTGCAGCTACCCGCAGAAGAACCACTGACAGCAACAAGCGAGCCACAGCTCCCATACGTTTTTGTAGGAAATGAAGCATTTCCACTTCTACCCAACGTGATGAGGCCATACCTTGGTAGTCACCTACCATATGAAGAGAAAGTTTTTAATTACAAGTAGTCACCAGCTCGCCGGCTTGTGGAAAATGCGTTCGGCATTTTAGCATTAAAATTTAGATTTTTGCACAGACCACTTATGGTGTCACCTGGCCATGCTGAAAGTATTGTAAAAGGGGTAGTTGTGTTGCACAACTTTCTTCGTCGCGA
>Ga0210059_1002144_pt1 | contig 30647 bp, 16 predicted proteins | sample Ectturendosymbi2_FD_188042 | JGI IMG/M metagenome (GOLD analysis project Ga0210059, IMG submission 188042) | Ecteinascidia turbinata endosymbiont from Florida, USA - Sample 2 (SPAdes) (version 2) | ecosystem: Host-associated > Tunicates > Ascidians > Unclassified | place: Key West, Florida...
GTCACCGCTTTGCTCTCCAGGAAAAGCTTCGATCACCTAAATTGAAATACGAAGCACTACAAAATCCGTGAAGTTATGCGGCAATTTGAAAGGAAAGTTTCTATGCATTACAGTTACTTTGGGCCCCTTTAAAAGCAAGATATTTACACATTACAACTGCTGTTGTGGGCCCTTTGAAAGCAAAGCAGCCTACTTAAACATTACAGCTGCTGTTGGGCTCCTTTGAAAATAAGGTACTTTACACATTACAGTTGCAAAGGGGGGTCCGAGGCAAAAACTGTGTTGGAAATAGTTCAAAAATATTGGACAGATTTTAAAAAATTCGGGACCCTCTCATAAAACCCTTCGCCACACCTGGTGTCCCAAGCTGGTTATGAGCCTGCTTTGCCCTGATGGACCTCGCGTTCATTTATCCGGTCCTGCCTACATACCTACAGTAGTTGTAGGCTACAGGTCCAGAAGTCAGACTTCCACTTGATCAACGTATTTTGTGAAGTGATTGTTGTAAAAAAATGTACTATGTCTAGCCCAGGTAGTCCTCTCTTATTTTGTACGGCATAGCAGCAAGATACCTTCGGTGCTTCCGACCAAAGTTACACATTTGCGCAGCTTGCTGTTCAGACAGCCATATGGGGTTAATTGTGAAGTTAGAAGAGTCTATTTTGGGGATTGTCCCAAAACAGAATGGTGCAGTTAGTGGATTATGGATGTTGTTCGTTGCGTCCACGTAGGCCTTAGTCGATATTTGCTAACATTTATAGGCGATTTGAGATAAAAAATGTTAGTAATCTAAACATGTGCCATGCACCAAGAGATTAACAATCCAGACATCAGAGATGAGCGGACTGTCATATTTTGCAATCCACATCCAGTCCTGAATTTTCAAAATTCAGTCCAAGTCAAACCACAGTCCAAACTTTTTTGACATAAGTCGAACTCCAGATAAAGTCTGAAAAATTAACAAAATACAGCTTTTTAATAACAAATATCACGCAATTTTTTCCATCAACTCAGTCCAAATCCCGTCCTGATTCTAAATTTATGAAGCAATTTACAGTCCGGTTCCAATCCAGATTCATCAAAATTCCGCATAGTCTGGATCCAGTACAATCCAAGTCCAGTCCAATGCTCATCTCTGCCAGACATCAGCAAGGTTTATGCATGCGTATTTGGGCCAGTAAAAACCTCAATGCGCACGCTTTATAAGCATATTTCCCTTAAGCTCATAGTAAAGTTTATCAACTTGCGCTAATGAAAGAAAAAGTTCATCGAGGCACACATGCTTTGACAGTCCTCATGTTTTCTCCGGTAATAATGTTTTGATAACTGAACGATAGGATTGATTCTGCTTTCCTGCACATTTTTTTTACATTTGCATTTGATTATGACATCTCTAAATAATCGCCGTCAATTAAATGAGAATGATTTACGACCCAATTCTTTTGTTAAGCTCGTTCAAAAAAGTTTGGTTTGAAACTACGAGCCCTAATATGCGTATTTGCGTGAAAATATTTATAACTAATTTGTAAAATCTGCAAATGCTGTTCATGTTTTGAATTCAAAATGAATTTTCAGAATGTTTATCCCCCCTGCACAAATATGAAGGCTCCCAGTGGAAGACTTTCTGGCGACGGTTCTTCCCAGGGCCGCAGACACGGTGGGGCGTTCGGGAGCAGTTATCCCCAAACCTTTTTTGTGCCACCAAAAATTTTGTTTTCCTCAAAAAAATATGTTCAACCCTTTGGGTCCCGGGTGTACCCCCTTTTTTGCAGAACTTTGCAATCCTATAACTCGCCAGGCGATTGAGCTAGAGAGCTATCCAAACCATCCACGGATTCAGCAAGTCTTGTAGTCAAAATCGAAAAAAAAAAACGTTTTTCGATTTCGGTGGGGGGATTTCTGGAGGTGACGTCACAAAGAAGGGATGTTTTGGAAATTTTGGCCACCTTTGGCCGGCCCTGGGCCCCAACCCATTGACCCATTCTTTTGGCTCAAAGTTTTGTTGAAAACTAGGTTAAAATCCGCGTCTATAGAGCCCTGGATTGACTTGCTAGGATATCGGCAGCCAAAATCATGGGTCAATAACCTAGTTTTTGGCCTAATTCAAAACTTTGCAGGAAATTCAAAACTTTTTGGCCTAATTCAAAATTTTTCAAAAAAGGCATAATTTTGTAGCCGAAATGTAGCCAAAAAACAGCTATACTAAAAAAATGTTTGTCATTTTAATGGCTCCTGCGGGTCTTAAACATACGATAAAAATAAAAATCATCTTTCCCCCTGAAAGTGTATTTTCCCTCCCAAATCTTAAAACCTGGCTACGGGCCTGATTCTATCAAAATTATCTCTGCGGTTAAAATATTCTGTTTTGAAGGTCATTCGGCCTCGAGATGTACCATAACGTCAAACTTTTTTATAAATCACCATTAGGGGGGCCCTGTAAGTATTTTGGGGGAGGCAGAATTGGGTTGATACGGCACTGATCGTAGGCCTAATGTCTGGTCCATTGATAGTGAGTGCAAGGCCAAAAATTGATACATAGCTTTTCAAGTCTATTTTAAACACCTCAAACATAACGAGTATTAGCAGAATTTCACTATTTTAGCAGATTTTAACTAAAGTTTTGTGACAAGTTTTTTTTAGCAGGATCTAGCAGTTTTTCGTGACACGGTTTAGCAGGTTTAGGTGACAACCATCTCGCAACACTGCTCTGGCAAAGGAGCGAACGTCACACTTGCGCTAAGCGTTTCAGGGGCGTCGCGGTCACGACTTTGCTTGGTTGCCCTGATGGGCCTCGCGTTTATTCATCTGGCCCTGCCTACATTCCTAGCTATATATGTCCAGAAGTCAGATTTCTACTTGATCAACGTATTGTGTGAAGTGATTGTTGTAAAAAATGTAGGCTACTGTGTCTAGCCCAGGTAGTCTTCTCTTATTTTGTACTGCATAGCAGCAAGATACCGTTGGTGCTTACGACCAAAGTTACACATTTGCGCAGCCTGCTGTTCAGACAGCCAGATGGAGTTTATTGTATAGTTAGAAGAGTCTATTTTGGGGTTGTCCCAAAACAGAGTAGTGCAGTTAGTGGATTATGGATGTTAACCGTTGCGTCCATGTCTATATTTGTCCACCCCTTACTCTACATTTGTTAAATATTTATAGGCGATTTGAGATTCAAAATGTTAATCTAAACATGTGCCATGCACCAGGAGATTAACAGTCCAGTCATCAGATTAACAGTCCATTCATGCATATTTCGGCCAGATAAAAGCCCAATACGCACGCTTTATAAGCATATTTCACATAAGCTCTGGGTTGATACGGCACTGTGTGTGTGTTCATACTATGGACTTCGTGTCTGCTCATACGCAAATAAATCAAATTAAACTAATGCGCTCTTTAAATACACAAGCAAATCATTTAAGCTTCACCAAGTCATGCATTTACTAATTATGATGATACAGTCATCTGCTTGAAGCAGGTTTTGGCATCCATTCCATACTAAAAATTCCAAATAATTGCAGGCAGCTGGTTGTGCTTTGTCCTGGTGTTACCCAATTAAAAACGACATGAAGAAGACAAGCATATTTTTTGATGAAGGTGTAAAGTTCTCATCTTGAAAACGTCTTGGACAGGATTTTGGTCAGGAATTTGTGACCTACTAAACCTACCAAACGGTTGGTAAAAACCTGCTAGAAACATTGAAAATTTTACAGCTAACAGTGAGAAAATCCTGCTAGATTTAGCAGCAAATCAGCTAAAATGGCAACACTGCTGACCGCATACTATGCCTTTTGTTACGTAACTGTACAAAAAGAATCGAACAAGAATGTCTGGACACAGGCGGCGTTCAACTGAAAACCTTCGTTTACCACTTTTGGTAAATTTAACAAAGCTCTGACTTCTTAGACTGAAAACAATTTTATATGCAATGTAATAAATAAGATTTGTTGAAATTAAATCTTCTCCAAGTCACCCTAAAAGAAAAATGAGCGGAGTATAGATAAGGTTTTAAGGTTTAGTTAGATCAAGTAGAACATCTGAAGAGGATGTAGTATTAAACATACTAATATGATTTTAGCCGCGGAGAGTTGCGCTTCATATAGTAGATGTTTATCGCTATCAGAGCAGTTGTCAGAAGTAATGCTTCCATAATAAAAAATCGACAATATATTTGTTTTGTAGATAGTGTTGCAACCTTTCGGTTGGCGTTGCGTTGAATGTGCGATTCACCACGAACGGGATGTGCGCGAAGAACAACACCCATATACAAGTGTCGCGAACAAGCAATAATAGAGTGATCCCGATAGAGCAGGGTGGGCAAATAGCGGCCCGCAGGCCAAACGTGGCCCGCGACAGCGTTTACAGTGGCCCGCGGAGGCTTTCAGGAAAAATATTCAAATCTGAAATTTCCTTCAATTATCACAGTAAATGTTAGTGCCGAGGCTATAACAGAGATTTGCTTCTATTTCCCTAAGAAGGTATGGTTCCTGCTTAATGCGGCCTTCTCAAAGTTGCCCCCTAGACAAAGCAAATGCCCACCGCTGCAATAAAGTGATTTGGTGAGTGACCTCTAAAATGCTTGTGAACAGGTGATTACACTCCCTTTTGGTGAAGATGAGAGTGATCTCGTCGGGTGATCTCTATTGTTGCTTGCTGCCACAGTGTGAAGCTTTGCGTACATGCCGCTCGGGCTTTCCGATCGCAATAAAAGTAAGGAGAGAGTGGCTAGGTAATGAATTATAAAATAAGCGAAGGCGATTCATTTTGGTCATCACTTCCTGATGAAGGTGGAGAGTTTGTGCATGCCAAGAGAGACTGTGGTGAAAGATTAAACACAAATGTTTATGTGTATCGGTTTCTGAAAGGTGAGTATTATAGAAAAAAGGGGGTATGGATATTCTTCTGGTTAGATATTGTCATAACGGCAGTTTTAGAAGGATTGAAGTTAATTTTCCAAACCTTTGACAAGTTGTATAACGTGGAAAGATCTTGAGAAAGCACCCTGTGTACTTGAATAGGACATCAGGCAAAATAATATAGAGTGGTGTCATCCGCGAAAAGAGAAATGGATGCATTAATATTTTTAGCGATGTCCTTGACACAGATAAGAAATAACAGAGGGCCCAGAACGGAGCTTTGAGGAACATCACAACTAGTCTATTTTAGGTCTGAAAGGGTCCTGTAGATGAGAACGACTTGAGAACGCTGAGAGAGATGAGGATAACAGATTTAATAAAGGGCCATCTATACCAAGTTATTGAATTATGTGTGACTAACGCGATCAAAAGCTTTGGATATATCAAGAAATACTATTCTGGAAGAGAGATTTGAGTCATAAGCTTGGTACAAAATATTGCAAGTACTTAGCAATGAATTTAGAGTTGAGTGTTTCTTCCGAAATCTAGAGTTGTTAGGAATCAACAGTTTATGGTGTTCTAGGTAGTTGTAAATATATTTGTGTAAAAGTTCCGCAAAAACTTTTGAGAGAGAAGGTAACAGAACAATTGGACGATAATTTTGGACATCAGTTTGAGAACGTCTTTTAGGAAGAGGCAGCGCCGGATTTAGGGGAGCAAGGGGCCCCCACCATACGCATGTGTTTAGCCATATGTACGACATGTGCGTGCCACTTACTCATTTTTATTAGCGAGGAAAGTTTGTTTGCACACTCTATTAAATTATCGGTCTTCCGGACGTCAGTATATCCCACAAGTAAAGTGGGAGATCGGTTTTTGCATTTATCTTGCCAGGGGGGCAATTGGCCCCTCCGCCACTCGTCAGTTACGCCACTGGCTATGATGTATTGTATTTACATAAAGTAAACTGTCCCTACTCAACTGCAAAAGATACGAGCTGGTAGCGTAGCTTAGTTTATGGGAGGGCCTGCAAGTTGTCTAATTAATCTATGTTTTGGTTGAGTTAATTATCGTCTGGAAAGTCGGGAATGCTTTCACATTAATCGTTACATAGCAGTGGTAAATATTTTTTAAATACTGTATCTCAATGACTTTAGCATCAGGGCGCGGACTTCTGACTCCATTATAGGTACTGTACTAGCTTTACTAATGAACCGTGATATGATAATCAGTGTATTGTACATAGCATAGCGTAGTACTTTCTAGTAGTTATAGCTAATCAGTAATGCTAAAAAATGAAGAAATTCGTCAGAAGTAGGCCTATCCCTTTTTCAGAAAAACTAAACGATTTTGAAGATGAGTGAATTACGTGTGGCTGCATTTACAAAGTTCGCTAAAGAGAGTGAAAAGACCATTGTGACTTTGTTGAAATTAGTACCAAAAACTTATTTCTCACAGTTTAACCGCAGGTGGCTATTATTTTATCCTAGATTGCCAAGGACGCTTCAAATCTAGCCTACCCAGCTTCATATACATACTTATGTCCATCGACAAGCAATTTGTTGTTCTGAAACGTTTTTTTGGAAATTCTCTGAGCGAACTCTGCAAGACATTAAGACATTTGCAATCATTTCTGGTCGCATTTAGTAAGTTCAATAAGGCTGCCTCATTTAATCGCAAAAAGGGAGGACAACTTACGACTGTCACTTACTCGAGTGTATTATCTACACTTAACAAGTCAAATAACAATTAGCCGTGTTGATAGTTTCAAGCATTGAAGTAAGACGTCCAGTGTGGACGATGTTTCAGTCAAAACACACAAAGCAAAATCCTTATTTACTTGTCCTATTTAACTCATGAAAATATTGCAGTTTTCTTAAATTTCTTTAAAATGTAGAACTGCCTTTAAAAATATTATGAAACCAAAATTGCATGAAAGATGTTTTAAATTGCAGATCCGGTTTAATAGAGAAGAAACTGGTTGTAGTAGAAAGATTTCTCTTTCTTTCAGGTTTATGGCTGCATCATTTATCAGTTCGCTGAAGCATTCCATGGTATTGCAAGTTGCAAAATATTTGCTCATCTTTCATGTTCCATCATTTTACAATAAATTGCAATTGGTTGATGCTCTTTTTGCACGAACTCAAACAAGTTTTGGTATTGGTCAAACAGTTTAGTTTTATCAATAGAAACGTTTCTCTCAAACAGATACTACTCACATGGTTCAAGATTTTCCCATTCAGTTGTTTGCAAATAGAGGAATCTAGTCAAAGCATTTAAATTCAGCAAATAAAGTGGTCCATTTAGCCAGATGTGCAACACAAGACTTGTATAATACAGATACATCTGACATGAATAATACATAGTCACGATCCTTGGCTTCTCTCACTCTGAGTTTTCTTATTGCTGATTTAACTTGGCTTGATATGTGCATGTGATTGTCTCTGTTGAATCCTTGCCTTCACAGTGGCGAAACACGATACAACCTCAACAAACGATGCTTTGGACTTCTCAGTATTCTGAAAGTGCTAATTAAATAAACGTGGAAAAAAGGGGAATCGTCATCTTAGCAAGTGTAGAGCTTATACAAGTGGTTCTGCAGGACGTACAAAAAGCAAAAGAGACACAGATGAGAGAGGAACAAGTTGCAGCCAAGTCAAGAAACTTTTCAAGTGGACAATTTTACAGCAGCAGTGAAGTCCAGCGGAGACATTTCTGCGGAACCTGTTCAGAGGACAGAAAATCGAAGAACATGTTGTGACAGACTTAGATCTACGTCACGATGAAAATAAACTTAGTTTCACCAGCAGTGCAGTAGCAGAAGAACGTCAAGATGTATCATCGAAAAACACGATAGATGAGATGGCTGACGCAATCACTGGAGGCAACGATATCGCTCTCTGGGCCCTCTGGCCAGCAAATATACAAGAAAAAATGCGGGTATGTTGGTTGAAATATGAAATAGGTTCTTTTTGACGTTGTGATAAAAAGTCATTTTTGAAGCATGATGTTCCACAACACAAGAAAGACAGAACAAAAAACTTGTCACGGAAATGTACTAAAAGTCTTATTCGTCGCCAGAACCACAATGGCGAAGTAGTTGTCAGAAGCTGGCTTTGTTTTTCTCCTTCACAAACTTGTGTTAAATGTTTCATTTGTAGACTGATGTGCGCCGATATGACTAAATGTGAGCATTTCCTTATTAGAAAAGAAATCTGCGACTGGAAGCATGCTCTTGAGGGCCTGATGAGCCACGAGCATTCAGTGGAACATATAAATGCCACGGTTACATTTATGCACAGATGTAATTAATCATTATGAAGAATTGATGCAGAACTAGGCAGTCAGGTCAATCAATTCGAATAATATCGGAAATGGCCTCTGCCTGCAACGTTTGGTTTCTGTCCTATAATTTGTTGCTGAGCAAGGACTGGCGTTTAGAGATGATTAAAAGGATGAACCCCCCAGAAAGTTTTTCTAAAAATTATTCAGAACTTTTTTCAAGCAAATATTAAAAAAGAAGATGCGATGCTTCTAGCGACTAGTTTTGCAACAGTTTCACAAATCGCTAATCATTGTCAAATACCATGCTGCATCATGTTTTGTTACAGTTGAGTTAACAAATGTGACATCGCAAAGTTACGTCATAAATATTAATGGCATGTAGAGATACTAATGACTTCATCGATCATCCCCTACCTAAATATTTTCTATCGCACAGGCGGCCTCCCACCATGCCTGGGCCCTAGGCCCCCCACCATCTGAATCCGTCGCTGGAAAGAGGTATCACAGCGCCAGTCTTCCAAGCTGTAAGACATTCCTCAGAGGACAAAATAAAATTGAAGATAAAGCTGAAGGGAGTAGCGAGCGACTGACTACAAATTTTAAGAGTCCGATTGGGCAAATTGTCAAATCCTTTGCATTTATTGGGATTCAGGGTATTTAAAACCTGAAATGCTTCGAAAAGTCCAATAACAGGAGATTGTAATCACTGATCAGTAAAATATTGAAAAGGTGGTAAATTTAGGTAATCGTTACTTGGAGAATTTGAAATGGAAGTAAAGTATTCATTGAGAAGATTGCACTTAATATGTTTGTCATGTATAGGTCTTCCGTTCACATTTAATGGGTAACTATGTTTTCTGCTCTGTTTCCATTTTTATTTAAAAGCTTCCAATACTTGAGACCAGAGGTAATGACGACATTTAATTTGTTCATGAAGCTCTCGTTATATTTTTGTTTCGCCAGTTTGATTTTACGTTGAATTAGGTTTCTGGTTTTATTATGCAGACGTTTGTGGCTTTAGTTTTAAGCCAGCGTTTGTAATAGCGAGATCTTTTTTGAATTAAAAGTCGGAGTTCGCGGGTAAACCAAGGCTTGTTTTTTGTTAGAAGGATAAACTATTTTTGTGGATATAAGAACTTAGCGTTTTGTTTATTATCACTGTTCTTCCTCCTTGCCCTTGAAACAGCACTTAATAATGAGTTTTTACTCCCACAAATATATTTCCAAAGTGCTACCAATCACAAGAATTTTTATTGCAAACCAAGTGATTTAGCAACAACATTCTACTTAGAAGGTTTGCATACTCGTTCAATTTTTGAGCACTTTACTTTCAACGAAATATGTAAGGCAAGATACATCCAAAATCATAACATTCCTGTGTACAAAGATTTCAACTGCCTGTGTCAAGCGAAATCTCCTGACCTCTGCGAAATTCCTGACCTATCTAACCGTAACCCTTACCCTTACCACAAGCCATAGAGAAAACGCTTGCAGCTTGCATGACCTGGAATCTCGCTCAGGTTACCCGAAAGCAGCTTGCGAAATGCGTGACTTGTAATAGCTCTCTGCGCATGCGCAGATGGCGTGAAGTCAGCGATTTCGCAAGTCAATAATTTCGCTTGACACAGGGGTTGTAATTTTTTGGAGGTCATTAATTGAGAAATGGTTGGAGAATACAAGACAACCGTTAAGGATTGCAAAGCATATTACGAGGAAAAAAGAGCCTGACACACTTTCAAGTCAAATCTAATTCCCACCTGTGACAGGCAAGTGGTTTTTCTGTATCTCCCTTGTTTGGATATTGTGGAGGTCTTTCTTCTGACTTTCTGGTAAAGATTTACAAGTACGACAAATAAAGTTGTGGAAGTAACACAAGTTTTGCACGACTCTTAGGTTTGATGACTGAAATGAAGTGATTCATAAATTATCTAAAGCATTTGCTTGTGGGAAGTCAAACCAATTCACAGCCGGCGCTAGCTGTTTTTCAGTGATACGGCCAAGATGAGCAGAAATCGTGGATCCAGATGACCTTTTCAACCATTCATAGTAAGCGATGCCCCGTAAGCATTTTCTGCCACAGCACAGTTGCATATTTGAATCCAAAATCCAACCTGAACTGAAAACTTGTATACTACTGTAGCCTAAACTAAACATTTACTTTTTCCTCGCAGTTCTACAAATTTAAGGAAACATTGCTCTCCACTATTCTAGATCTTTAAATTTTGCAAATTAAGCCATTGCCTGCAATGCACACTATAAAGTTGTTGCTCTAACTCTTCGCCATTGAGCCAAGAGACAAAAATAAAAACGTTCCTACCACTCCGTTTAAGCATGTTCACCAGCCGACAAAATTCTCAAACCGTTCACAAAATTCAACCCAACTTTCTCAGCGTGTCCTTTTTACCAGAAACATAATTTTCAGCAATTTTGTCCAAATCACGTCTGTCAACTCGTTCTTTGTGAACGTGTAAAATCATCAAATCATTTAATCGGCTTTAAGTCATGTTTGTACGCCGGGCTTCTGAGAGAAATTTTACCAGTAGGTACGAAGACCGATACCGGAGCCCTAGTTGCTGGTTCCCTCGTCGAAACTTGCATAGCTTTTCAGTATAGTAATCAGAATATAAATAAAACACCTACCATGGTCAGATTTACAAATACAGTAATTGTTATACTGGCAATTGGCTCACACTAGAAACTTTGGGCTTGATTACAAAAAAGAATTAGCGTGAGTATTTTCACCTTTCGGGTCCCAAGCAACTAATGTGCCCGGGTACGATTTTCCTTTTGCATCCACTCTCGTAGGCCCTGGTTGTACGCAAATAAGCTTTTACCACATTTAGTGTTGAAAAAGACCTTTGATGTGTAAGTCGTGTCAGCTAAAACCAAAAGCAGACCCAAAACTTTCCAGACACCGGAAAATTCAATGCTTTCAGAGACTGACAGTTTCGACAAAATTTAATGCATTGTGAATAGTGAAATTAGTAGCCAACTCGTTGCAAACATCTACTGAGGGGTTTCAGAAGTGGGGACTGTAGCCTACTTTGAGTGCAAGCTTTCGAAAGATTGCTTTTGTAAATTTCCAACCCTGTTTCTAGTCCAGTATCAAATATCGGTGCATGATTAGTGGTGCAGTGCTTCCGGAGCTCCGCTCCGCCACCTCTACCAGTGTATCAGTCGTTGCCAAGACTACAAATATAAGGAAAAAGCAGGTAGTCTCTGCCTGTATGTTCCGGCACCTGTAAGAGTTTCGGAATCTATAAAATTGCCACTACACCCCTGAGCGTGAACGATGAATTCAGTGCGTAGTGAATTGGCGGAGTACAGCAAGGGGCCGGTATTTGGGCTTTCCGATATCTATCAGCAGTTTTTCCGGCAAGTTGCTTAAAACTGACACCTACTGTTGAGTAAGAAAACCCGTACGGCCGTGGCCGCATCGGACGAATATGTTGCGCCGCCCTTGCAATTGTGAGTCATTAACAGATTTTTTTGAAGCAAAACCATTGTTAGAATTCACTTATTTACTTTTTTCACAGTAAGAAAAATGCAAAAATGTTTATGCATCAAGCAGGTGACTAGATTATAGTTTTACGGCAAAGGCATATGCTCTTTCCACAGGTATAAACGCATGTAATATTTTCTGACCATATAGTCATAGTTCGCATCATCACGTGCTGTATTTCAATCTTGAATAACTACGCGCATTATTGTACGTTTGCAACTCGTTTTAATATATTCTTAGACAATATCCGCGTTTAATGCTTATTGAAGAAACGAGGATTGAACTGTTCCCACGGAAAAATACGAAAATTATCTAAATGTATGTTTATTCTTAAACAATCGAATACAGCTCCGAGTCGAGTAACATAAATGCCTCCCGAAACTGCAAACCTGTCTACAAAGTGCCATTAACTTTACAACCCTTTTAAACCAGGCAGTAGTTCATGAAAAAAGTTTCACAATTGACAAAACAATTTCCCGTTTTGTATTTGTTGTCAGAAATCTTCTAGGGCAGCGTTTTGCAAAAGATGTCCAGGAGGCAAAAACAACAATTTTGTCCTTCTTGAGTGTCTCTGGCTCAGGGTGTGAGCAATGTGATAAAATTTGTTTACATGATTGATGGCTTTTGACATACACCTTATTTTGTTTCTGATATCGCTACTCTGGCCTCCGACAAAAAATCTATTTAGTGACAATGAACCCTGCTGTTCCTGATCTCAACGGAATTGTTTGGAGTAGGCTGTCTTCCTCTCGTATAAATTACCGTTCTCGAATATGTAAGTATTGAACTAGCAGTTGAAAAGAAAAATATTCTAATATTGCTCGACAACTCCCGATGAAAGCAATTCATGGAGGTCAGTGAAAAGCATGCACACCTTCTGGCTACGTTGATGTAGGAAGCCTTACGTCAACTTGAACTGTTGTTTGGGTACACTTTCCGTTTCGGGTGTGTTCCCATGGGAAAACCAACTGATTTTCGGGCTGTTTTTGAGAGTTTACCATGTTCATGCCGATTACATGAAATATCTTGTAATTGAAGTCCAAAAAAGTGCTTCAGTTGTTAAGTATGCTATTTCTCTTCATAGTTTTTGTACTTTAATGTACGAACTTTCAAGAGAAAAAAATTGCAGCCTGTATCCCATATAAGCCAGGGACGTATTTATGCGTCATCCTGTATCTTTTCTGGAAATATCCACGATGTACGGGTGCGTCACCGCAGTCCAAAAGCAAATTAAACGCTACAGGTCATGAATTCACAAAAAACATGAAAACAGAAATCATATTTACTGCACCAAATAAATAGATGCAAACTATACAGTAACAGAAAAATACATAAAACTCTGAACAGTGATGAACATTCTCTGAACGATAGATACATTTTACCAAATTCGTAACAGAAAGGTTTTTCAAATTGAGTCACAAATGACCAAAATGTTTTGTAGGTTTCTAACGCTTAGAAATTTTATCCGTAATATTATCAACATTACATAGCACACTTAATTTGCAAAGGTTCTCACTCGGTTTTGCGGGATTCATTTTTATTTCTGCCAAGCACTTGTTCGAAAAACAATTGGCTTCGTCAACCACCTGGCTATTGTAACATATAGCCAGATAAAAGAATAAGCGAAGTATTCAAACTGTTTCCATTTCTGATGAACCATGCCATTATGGCTATATTTTTAGCCTGCATTTCAAGCCTCAAGCAGAGATTCTGGTTTCCATATTCAAATGTTCATAAAGTTCTATTAGTTTTGAACAGCTTCTAGCTAAATTTTTGCCCAGTAGCTGCATGTTGAATTTCAAATTTTACAGCATGTATCAAATACACTTGTGTTTTCTGCGATATGTAGTTTCAAACCCTTTATTTTTATGGTCCGTGTAAATCACAATGAAATATATAATGCACCAAAAACTGATCAATACCAACGTGCACGTTTCACAACGAAGCTGTTTGTGATAAACGCATGATATTATAAAAATTCTTACAACTCAGGAAACTGTATTTATTTTCAGTTTACCGTTTGTATTCACCACAGATATACACCAGGTCAAGCCTATAACAAGCTTGGGACATCAGAGGTGGCGAAGAGTTTTCTGAGAGGGGCCCACATTTTTTAAACTATGTCCAATACTTTTTTTCAGGGGGAAGAAGAATTTTGCAGGGGGGTTCGCCCCTCCCTGCCACCCCTAGTTACGGACCTGGTGACCAGGTGGTGATAGAATCTGTTTCTTTAATATGAACATTTCCATCGCTTGCAAGAAATAAGAATGACAAAGTGTTGCTGTATGAGAGTCACGCCTTCTGCAAACTGAACAGAGTCCCAGCTCTACACAATATTTACAGTGTGATCCTCGTCCAGCCTTCTATAACATAATATTGCTGTAAACTGTAGAAGTTTCCAATCATCAAGTATGAGGCCACCATGAACTGAATGGAAGATGTAAGCAAAATGGATTATGAGCAAACTGGTACTGAAGATTAAGACCGTAGATCAACATTGTTTCAGCGTCGAAGTTGCACTCCTGGGATGTCGTTTGACGTTGGCACTCATTTGCTGCGTAGTATTCACTAAAAATATTATTAGCAAAATAATCAAAACGTCAATCTTATATGCACATTTTGATCAACGTTGGATTATGCAAATACCCTGATTTAATGGTATTAAGTTATGTAAAATCATACAGGTTATCTTATTAACATTTTAATTGATATATAAACGCCAACCGAAGCAGTCAAGCTGTGCAGCATTAGCCAGCTGTTTGGAAAAACTGAAGCAAACGTGCCGTAAATGAACGTTGTAAAAAATAAGGAAAGCACTCTCTAAAGATATATGAATAGATCGAGATCAGATAAACAAGCCTGAATGCAATAGAAAAATCAAACGATTTTGACGTGATGGCGGTCTTGGTTTTGCGTTTGACGTCTCTGTGTCACACTGTCCTTTCTTGCGTCACAGAGCCTTATGGTTTTGAACTGCTGACATTGCCCAGATTCGCTTTATTTTTGGCTGAAGATGGATTAAGAATCATTCGAAACGTGTCAAAGTAAAACATGCATAGTTTTTGATGGCATTTTTAGTGTTAATGAAAAAACATAGGAAATCGAAGTTTTATTATATATTTCTCCCACGAGGTTCTCTGCATTATAAAACAGTTCAATTAACACTCTTGTTCTAAACGCAGTGGTAAACAGTTTCTTGGCATTGCTCACCAGGGACGCCGGAACAGCGGTAGGGCAGAGGGGCAATAAAAGAGTTGAGTGCAATTGAAACTTGTAAAAAATAAAAAAAATCGTTACCAGTTATGCTTGTTCTTGCGCAACAACAACGTTGACCTCAAAAATAATAGCAGAAATTATAGTTAACCATTCTGACTTTTATGGGTGCGCGAATAGCTGCAATAAATAGTTTCAAGTCGATCTTGATAAACCATAGAAGTACCTATTATTCTGCTATCAAAAGACACCTCTGCCCACGTTGCTTCCCTTTTAAAAGGGCAGGGGGAAATATCCCCGTCATTTCACCACTCTCTGGTGTCTCTGAAATGACCTATGATGCTGTTATGTAAGGGCACCTGTTCCCCCGTTGCCCCCCTTTCAAAAGGCAGGGCCCCTGTAATGTACCCCCTTTCCGGCGTCCCTGTTGGTCACAAACAATAAATTCATATGTTTCACAGGAATTATCGAGGAGCAAAAGCTTTCTGAACACAACATGTAAATCTGTTTTTATATCTGACGTTGATGTAAGTATGCAGTCCAAAAAGCTCAAATTCTCAACCGTGGAATCAAAGATCATATAGACCAAAAAAATTTATGTCGTTTTTGACTAAAAACTAGGAAAATATTTACAAAATATTTGCAAAATTTTGACAAAAAGTTGAGAAAACCTTGACAAAATTCTGATAAAAATTTGTTATTTTTTATTTTATTGCATTTTTATGTTCTTTCCAACGTTACATTCGAAAAACCGCTATTGGCAGAGTAAAGCGTGAAAACCAAAAAATAAATACTTTTAGATTTTGAAAAAGAGCATTTTTTTCACCCAAAACATTATGCCCCAAAGTAACGATAAATAACTTTGGTTGGTATTTTTGGTTAGTTGGTATCACTACAAGTGGCCCAAGCAAAAAAAACGCTTCGAAAGGTTAACAGGGAGCGTGAAGGTAATTTTTTGAATATGTCCGAGAACTGCCACAAAAGTCAAACAATTACATTTTTCTCAACATTTTCAAATATGAAAATAACTGTTTTTAAGCTCAGCGGAAAGATCACTGTCTTGTGCATCCGAGGATGTCTTCACTGACGTTCAAACGCAATCTGTTTACGAGTCACAGTCGGAAACGTCCTTGAAAGCCACACTTATGCCTTGTGCGCGCGTTAAAAGATTTTAAAAGTTTTATTTGTTAACATGAAACATTGAAACTGCTCATCACTGATGATCGATTTCACATTGGTGTTATCGTACACATACCTGCACAATTTGGGATCACCATGCTTAAGTTGAAAGATGTTAGAGAAAGGACCACTGCACCCGGAAAGTTTTACGAAGTAGCGAGGCCCACATTGCAATGGTAAGTTAGCGACAGCGAAGGAAGGAAATACAAATGCTCCCTCTTCTTCGCAGTAAACCTGTTGGACAAAGGAACTGAAGTTACCCATAATTCTAAAATCACCTATCAATTTTTGCATGTTCCAATCATTTCAAAAATATTGAGTGGTGTAGATCAACACAAGTCACGCTTAACTGTTCAAAAATTCAAGGGGAACAGAAGACTGCACAAACAGCGTTAAAATTCTTTCCAATAGGTTGAAATATTTTCCGATTTTTTGCATGGTGTGTGGAATACTACTTTTATCTTAAACCAAACTGTCGAAGCACATGCCATAAACTTTTTTGTTTTTTTTCCGAGGTTATAAAGTAACGACTCCTATTCACATTCTTCTGTTTATTTAAATAACCAGTAAATCTGCAATGATTTGAAAGCATACCAATTTGTTGTTACTTCACAAAACATTCGCTACGGCTGGATGTAACCACATAATGATCTAACATCTTCTTCGTTTTCCTTATATTATGATGGCAAGCGCAGTTTTGTAAGATTGTCTTCATTTCGGAAAGGCGTGGATCTGATGTCTTCCCTTAATGTATTAGCAAATCTTATGAAGGTAATAACTTTTGGCACTCGGAAGTTGTTCAGCTTTTTGATCAACCAGAAGCGTTTAGGTTTTCGTCGTCACATGTGTTATCATCATGAAGTAAAATGATATTGTTGAGCTATTTCAGAAATCTTATTTGTAAAATATTATATCTTTCTACAGCACGAATTTTACGGAAGACTCAGCTGTGTCTAACTCTTTCTTACTGAGTGATACTTTTAGCTTATCATCTACTCGCCTAGCTTGTTAAATATGTGAAACACCTACTATAAGCTGTAGAAACCTAGTTAAACTGCTTCTACCGTTTCGATACCGCACAAGTAGCCATTGATTTATAAATACTTAAAAAAATCATTTTAACGTTTTTTACTTCATGCATTTTTTAAACATTTCTGAAATACCCAATGAACTTTTCTACGAAAATCTGAAATCGACAGAACTGACAGATCAGTTGCTGACGCTGAGGAACTGAAAAAAAGCTTTTGTTTTGCTAACAAAACCGAGGAAAAATTCCGAACAACAATAATTTGCAAAATATGAGGCGACCTGACATGTTGTATACGCTCAAGACGTCTGAAACCTTTGTGGAATAAAATGTGTTTTCTCCCTTTGCGTGAAAAAACGGCACGCGGCTGCGAATGCAGCAAGCTTGAACACACTAGTGGGCGCACCAGGAACGCCAAGCGTTCGCTAAACGTTAGGTGAGATTTTGTTGTTTGAAAACGTTACCAGTGAAAAGCACAAATGTTCAAAACACTGCCATTTTTATTTTAGTGTGTGTGTTTATGAGCAATGAAAACTAATCATGAAATATTTCGTTTCCGGACATTTAGTTGCAATCGTGTGTTGCATACATGCAATATTTGCCTTGTATGCATTCGAAGATACTAACCTGCTTCGTTCTGAAGTTATTTCGCAGCGAGCCAATGACGATTTCATCAACACGATCTTTGGACAAATCGTTTGTTGGTATACATGATCTTGCTGCAGTTTTCAAACATAGTTCAAGATTGTTGTAAAGACTTCTGCAACAACATCATCAATACCCTCTAGTCTGAATAGCGATAGGGGCGTCAATAAAGTACACGAGAAACACACATTGCCGATCAAAGGGTATTGTCAGCAGAACACAAGGATGCGGTGCTGAGGGATTTTAACGTTCTTTTAACCATCCTTTCAGTACTAAATTCATTGATGTGTTTTGTCAAGGTCTAGAATGAAAATTGTTTTATAGAGAATTGGAATATTGAAATACTGGCGGCTACCACGAAGTAAATTTTAAATAAGACGGCTAAAATATTATTGGTTTTACTTACTTCGGTAAATAGATTACACTGAGATATTCACCTAGTTATTAAAAAAGTTTTGAGAGAAAACTTCTGCGTAATATTATGCGCATTTACCAATATAATTATTAAAAGAGCTACATGCACCAAAGTACCTCCCCAGTTCAGAAAACAAAACTACCATCAATCTGTTACTTGTATCACCACACTGATGAACATTTACTGCAGCAAAGGTTTAGTGTGCTGGAAGTGCCTACGGTAACTTTTGAAAGAAACATGGCTCAGATATAACCCTGTTCAGGCTATGTCGTCATTTGCGCATGCTCAGTGTGGGCCTGTGTCGGAAAACAGCTACCTCACAACAACTGTTCGTCACCTTTCAGTGGAGAGAACCATGGTTTTACCGGCTCAGCGCCGACATCATTTTAGTTTGCAAAACAGGTGTTTTAACAAGATCGACTTTTGAAAATTTCCAACGCAAATTTTGAACTCAATGCTCCATCGTTCTTAGCCCGTTGCTTTCGCATAAAGCTAACAGTTGAGAAAGAATTTGAAACAACTCATGTGTCGACACGTGGACGTAAGTACGAACGACAATTGTCAATTGACTTAAAAAAACTCTCTTGCCCAACCTTAAGACAACGTGTGAAAAAGCTGGGAAGATTCTCAGCCATCACGTGCAGATAAAAAACTAGACAGACCTCGTGGTGGCGACCATGTGCAAGACGGAAAGCTACATTTTGATACTCCGATTGTGCAGTACGCACGTAATTTTTCAAGATCCCGTGTGGTCAGTCAGCCGCAAAGAGCTTTACAGACAGCGGCTGAATTATAGGGCAGAGCTATGGCATATGTAGGATACGGTTCACTGCTTTCTTATCTGTGAGTCTGCGAGTGAAACGTCATTTCTACTTTGAGTTTGGGCGCCGAGTTTTTGTTAAAAGCAGAGTTAGGCTGACAAACAGTCAATCTGAATTGCTTTGAACGGTTGCAACCGGTTGGTGTAAATTAAGCAACTTGAGCGAAACTGCAAAAGGGCAACCCGATAACAAACAAACAGCGGTATTGATAAATTTAGAACTTAAAAGACCGCAATGATACTCTTTTGATGCATGCGTTTACGCATCAAATTACTGTAACTTCTTGACAAAATTTTTGAGGTAAGCTGATCGTTTAAACTTCCAAAAATTTACAAAAAAACTGATCGCGGAATTTGTTGCAAAATGGAGCTTATAGGTTTGTCATAAGAAGAACAGCGAAAAAAATGTAAGATTGCTATCCTGCTCTACCAACATCGGCATCATCTCTGCGTCTATGGCCGAAAAGACACACATCATCTGTTTATAATGAAAAAAAGCGTTAATTACCTGCACGTATGAGGTTTTTTCTGAAGTACAGAGAAAAATGTGCGCATGCATCTTTTGAGGCGTTGCGTATACTCTATGAAATCGCACATAACGAGTCGTGGGAATAGAACTGCAGTTTCCGGGAGTTTGTTGCCATTTGTCACTTCGATGTTTGGTTCTGAAACACAATCATGAACCGGTGAAACGGTTTCGTTGAAAACGTTCTGAAAAGTTGTTTCAAGTTGGTGAAATGGTAAACAACAAAACTGCAAACCGTAGAAAAGTGACCTTGTTCTGCTTACATAAGAGGGTTTTGTTCAAACAGTACAATTGCACTACTGGTGTAATTATTTTTTATTGGTTGTGAGCATGGTGATGACTTACGGACAACAGTCGTTGCATAGTTTGGTCTACGGTGTTTCCTTCCACGATTTCTGCGGCCTTTTCTCCTCCTTCCTTTCCTTCGACGGCCTCGCCGTCTAGTTGCAGGCCTCGCGTTGTTTACAATTGCTCGACCTTGGATTGTTTCACTGTCTGATGTAAGGCGTATAGCGTTTCTTAGAGATGCTCTAGTTGGTGATGGGATTGCTTCATCACTCTGAGGTATCTGCAAAACCGTTATCAAAACCGTACGTTCTTTGAATGTTACAAATGTTGCAGCGACGGCGTCTAAGCGTCTTTTCTTCACAAAGTAAGGTAAAAACTCTGAAACGTGAAGGCGTTCATTTTACTTGCAACGAAACATTGTTCTTGCTAAGCAGAACGAACGTGTGAAATGGTGACAGTATTAAAGCGTAAACGTGGTTTTAAGAGTTGTTGAAGATCTAGTGAATGTCATTTAATCTGGTATGATTTCAAATTGCTGATTAAAACAGAGCACTGTTACATTTTGTTGTTTTCTTAACTTTATGCTGACAAGAATTGGAATATTACAGAGGATATGCAGGTTTGAGGTAACAGGAATAAACACATGTGAAGAAAAGACAATGAAGTGGATTAGCACCGCAACTTAGCAGTTTGTGTACAGACTGACCCAAAAAACAGAACCCACAAATCGTTCAATAAAATTTTTAATTTCAATTATTCCTCTTTTCTTTTTCAGGTTGTAGTAGTAGACTTAGTGCATGTAATATTGCAACAATAGTTTTTCCCACCATGTCTTGGTCGACCAAAGAGAAGGCATTTTGCGTAGAGGCCTATTCGGCTGACAATTCGTAAAAAGTAGTGCAAGCAAGTTTTCGGAGAAAGTTTCAGTGTTGTCATACTCCATTAAAAAGCAAAATTTTTGACTGGGTTCAGAAGTTTAGAGAGCATGGGAATGTGCAAAATCTTAATTCAAAAGGTCTGGGGGATACTTATTCTGGTCGGACGGTGAGTGCTAGGACGCAAAGAAACATTGCTGCTGTATGGGATTCGGTCAGCCGGAGCCCTAAAAATTAACGCCGTGGAGGCCACTAGGAGCATATTTTGCAACGAACATGACTTTTATGCGAAGGGACTTCAATGACTGAAAGTTTGGGGAATGATTGTACACAGATTGAAGTTTAAAACCTGCAAAGTGCTTGAAGTTTACTAGATCTTTGTAGGGTTTAATAAAATTTTTATGGGTTGCGTTTTTTTCGGTCATCCTGTCCATATACCGTAATTGTGAGAATCCGTGGAAGTAAGTATGTTTTAAGAAGTTAACCAAAATTTTGTGAAATAAGCCACACTTGAGCTCATTTAAAAAGTCTATAATATGCTCACTTCACAGATGTTACAAAGCTGGAAAAAAGACAATTCATAAATAACCCAGTTAGTGGCAGATTAGAAAACAGTGTGGAAATATCTTTTCGTCTCTGAAAGTGCATCAAACTTACGTTTCTGTAAAGTTGCCGGGATTGTGTCGTTGCCAGGATTACATTTAGAAAGGAACGTTTTCATGACACCAACGACATTTTTTATTTCATAACCTCTCAGGGTTTAATTCTAAAGGGATGATCACAAGCTAACAAGCATTGCTTATCTGAAAACTATTCAGCGGCAAAACAAATTCAACATGCTCTTTGGTTTAGAGCTGTGAAAAAAAATCAGATTTATGAGATTATTTTAAACCACACCTCCATGATTGATATTTCCGGTCTTTTTGCTGGAAGCATAGTTCGCAGAAGAACAGATGCAACATCTTTCTTTTTCTTTTTAGCTTCCAACATAAATTGGCTGTTGTCGTTGTCTAAACAAAAATTTAACTCTCATGAAGAGCACTACTTCCTTTCATTTAATTCCGGCAGAATGTTAAAACTACCGTAGTCTTCTTTACAAGTTTTTTGCCACTGTATGCATCCATATTCTAAAATATTTTTTGTCTGGAACTCTTGCCTTTGTGCTCAGACCTGTTAACTTTCGCAGACATAAAGTAAATACTTTAGAAAAATCAATTCTAGTCGTTGCTTAAGACAGTTTGAAACGTTTGCGAAGAAAAACTTAAATACAACTGAAGGCACCACATTGCAAAGTTAAGCATATCCTTGCGTTTAGAATATGACAGCGATTCTAAACTCAGTACTGCATGCAACCATCTTTCCCTGTGGCCTAATAAAATGACAGGGTTTCCTATTTAAGTAACCCACATCCATAGTATTTATATGTTCGGCATCGGTCCGAACTGTCAAGCAAAAATAAGATTTACAAGATTTAAAATGCTACCCGCGATGTCAACACAACAAATTTTGTTTCACAATAAAAAACATTTTTACCGCATGAATCTATCTTCACGTCATCGATAGCAACATATGATTTGGAAGATGTTCCTCGGACTGCTTCAAACAGCACTTCTACTCTATTACTCTGAATGTGAACAATACAATCACTTTGAAAACAAACCCACGGAAATTTTTAATGACTTTCGTAAAATGAACGTAAACGCTTTGATAGTTAAAGATTTTGCACAGACGATTTTGAACAGGTAACTAATCCATGCATGCAACTTTTCACCAGCTGTCTTTTCAGCGATCGTCTATTGAAACAGAAGCGACGGCAACAACATCATTGCACAAAATCATAAATATATTTGAGCATATCGTTTAAAACCAGGGTGTTATTTTATTGGTACCACCTCAGTTTCTAGGTTTCGCGAGTAGCCGAGATCAATAGGCATCAGTCTACAAAACCGACGCATATACCAGTCGTAACTTAACACGAAAATAGTTAAAATGCACCATAATGCACAAAGAATGACTATGTGCAAGTACAGTAGGTAATATCACATCCTAATTCAGAAAGCAATAAATGTGGAGAGCATATGCTAAGAACTTTGTCTTTGTATTGTGTTTTAGAAACAACAAACAATTACAAAACACTCTAAAATTCTGACCTTTACTTTAGGTTGACATGAGCTTGCAGAGTAAATCTGACGACCCTCATTTCATGAAAATCTTTTGTAATTTAAAATCTACGTTATTAGGCCAAGCATTGATAAAAACTCTTTGTCTCCTTTATGAGGATTTGTAGTAGAAAGACGGCTAAACAGACGTATGGAAGCAGGCTACGCTCAATGTGTGGAATCAGAACCTAAGCATTGCAAAAAGATAAAAATATCTTTAAATGATTGGCGGCCGTAATTCATAAAAATAAATGTAATGCGGCCAGCATTAGCAAAAAGGTTTTGCACCAGTGGCTTGTTGACTAAAAATGCTGTTCTGAGATCTTCGATAAGTTCACCAATAGAGCATTTGGCGCTTCAGAAATCGCACAGCGTTTACCTGAGTTGTTAGCAAAGATCAGGAATTTACAAGCGAAAACGATAGTGCGGCGGTGAGAATGTCACACTTGTAATATCGCAATATACCAATAATTAAATAGTCGAGTTGATACAAGCTTGTTTAGCATAGATTCAAATCTGGTAATGGAAAGTAAAACCATTAATGCTTGTTTTCAATGAACATGTATTTCGTTAATTTAAAAAAATATGACATTCGGTTAAGTATGCCAAGTGCGGTTAGTGACAACTATACCTAGATCTGCCAGGGCTTGTAACCATTGTGCTTTCTTTTAAATGAGGCATGTTCTCATTTGAAAGAAAATAATTTACAGAGAAGTTAGAGCTCATTGTCATAACCACCATTACTATGGAATGTTTTCCGAAAGAAATCAGAAAAAGTTGATGCACCACATTAGTTCCGAAAATTGCATTGACCCTTTTTCAAAAGAAACAGGATTATATGGGATGGTCAGTTTATTCTTTCATGCTACAACCTGTTCTAATGGTGACTTCATCTCATATACTTGCAGTAACTCAACAATGCCACACCGAAAGGTAATAGCTAAACATGTAACAGGATATAAGTTGCATTTTGCAAAACTATGTACACCCGTTTCAATTAATTACCCGTTTCCAAAACTATGTATGCCCATTTCTAGACCCGACAGTGGCAGATCTATAGTTAATTGTCAATAACCGCTCTCGCTATACTTGACTGAATGTCATATTTTAACGTCAGTACATTTCAAAACACCCTTCCAGGCATTCCTTTGGAATAGTGAGATACACCAATTATCAGTAATGAATGGATGCGATTGCATTATTAAAATCGAAGTTGTGGCACTACTGGTTGATTGGCACGTTCCCCCAAGGCCTAAGAAAGCTATGCAGATAATTGTATATAACTACACATATAATGTATACCCACCAATGCAATATCAAAAATTATAAGAACTACTTCGAAAAGGCTTAAAAAATTTCTCTCAAAACTAGCAGAACTTTTCTTCCATGTCAAAACACCTACTGAACAAGAAAACTCAATTTTCCTGCAACTTTGTTTCGAACCGCGTAATCTCCAAAACACGAGATAACGTATGTTTTATCCAACCTTCCCAACCACACCGTGCGTAATCATGTCTGAAGCCGCTTTGATGTGAGTTTGCACAACATGTTTCCAAGAGGTACTTTAACAGATAGTTCAATTAAGAGCATAGAAGCGTGGTGGCGTCATTTACAAATACTTTTCCGATGGAAAATGAATCCGTAAATATAGTTCAGTTGATCTTATTGCATTGCCATGCATTTTGCTTCGTGTTTTGCAAAAGCACTGGCACTTTTGCGCAATATAGAAAGTTTAAATATATGAAAGATAGCAAAAGGACTGGTTGCTATGAGCAAAATATCATTACCAACTGCAATGATTTTTACATTTTTGATTTTCCTGTATTGGATTCTCTGTTAGATTTTCTTGATTTTCTCGAATATTTTCGATAAATAGGAAATGAAACTAATGCCGCTTTTACACTTTGTTTTATAAAAAAAACAACAAAAAAACAATTCTTATAGTCGTTTTGCAGTTAAATCACTGTTGTTCGCATATTTATAATGACTGTTCAGTGTGAAACAACAAAAGCTCTGCGTTTGTTACAAGCTCAGAAGAAATCAGCCGATTGGCCTCTGCTTTCTTTTTGCTATGATTCCAAGTTGCACATATCTGCATTGAAGTACTTAGTCCCACAAAGATGGCACAAGCGAGTCATTCGGGCAAAGTATTTTATAGGAAATCGATTTCACGTAATGCTACGCATCCTCAGTCGTAAAATCTAATTCAAATAGCGTGCAGTAAAACAGCTAGCAAAGCAATCTGTAAGGTGAAAGCTGCTCGTTATTCAGCCGAAATTTCACAAAAGATAGTTTTCCGTTGCTTAATTTTCCCAAAATAGACGATGCAGGTGTTTCAGCTGTGTTTAATTGCTACGAGTTACGATTTTTATTGATGATATCATCACATTGTATTATTTTTACTCCACTGCAACAGACACGTACTCACGCCAATCGCCGCAAGTGTTTGCTTCAAAGCAAGCTTGACCGAGCGGAACGCACCACGATTGGTTGATTCGCCATTCTCCCACACTGGCACAGCCTGCTCCGGCGATCCGCGGACCGGAAGAACGTGCACTGTGCAAAGTAAGCCATCAGCATTTTGGGTTAAACTTGCTTTCAGTCGAAAGTTTACTGCGACTGAATTCGTCGAAGTAATGTAAGCTTACCTGTTACTTAATGCAAGCACAAAACTTGACCGTGATATTATTTGGTAGAAAACGGCCACGTGAAAAGTTCAAAAAGTTTCAACGATTGCACTCCGAAATTTTTGTGGTCTTGGAAGAAACCTATTTAGTAGTAGAATCATCAAAATTCCGGTTTCAGGATTGATTCCCTGAGCGACGATTTAAAGGCAATAGAGTTGATTTTGTTTTCCTTCGGGCCAAACGTATTCAAAATCTCACTTAGAGAAGAACATATGCAATTCAAACGCTCGCCTTTAGATAGCAGCAAAGTAAGAAAATTGCGTGCAGAAAAACAGCCTTCCTAACTACGACCCTTTTGGCGCGTTGGAGGAAACGACCCAATCATAAACACACTTTCTAAACAGAGAGCTTCAAGGGTGTATGCTGACCTCGCAACGACATTCCTTGTGGGTAGGGAAGTCGGCCACCGCCAATTGCGCACTGAAAGAACAGGCACGATCGGTTAGTGGCAATCACGAGTTTGCTGCGCAGTCGAGATCGGAATCCCTCTTGTCGGCTTCTGGCTCGAACGTAAGCAAACCTCCCACCTGCAACAATGTAAGACAGCCGTTGACACATGTCGGCATGCATAACATCCTCATGCAAGTCCAAGAGTAAATTATCGAAGTGAAGTTTTGTCGAAACCTTTCAAGTTACAAGAAAAGTGTGGAGTTTAACCTCCGCGGAATGATTGTTTTGACAACTGAGGCAGCTAAGCTATGTGACATTTTAACCCCTGCGACAGAAGCGCCCAGCAGCTGTTTTCATAGGACACAGTTGTTTGTTCACGCAAGCATGAGTACTCAAGTACTTGCAAGTTTTGTCGTCTCTTTGGGATAAGTTTAATTTCTTTTTGAGCCCCTGCAAATATTGAAATTTTGAACTTCCTGTGAAAAAAGACGATAAATGGCGTTTTAAAATCGTTGACAGTGCTGTCCTACTGTAAACACCTTGTTTTACATCAAAATTTATCTCATCGGTAACACCTGCAAGACAGGCAATTATTATTGCTGTTTCTACCTAGCCAAACATTGATAAAGGTTTGAAAGCATGTTCGAGAGTAAACGGCGCTGCAATTTCCTTATTTCTTCTAAAAGTCTATGAACAAAATCCTGTGAGGTGTAACTCTGATGAGCATTTCTTTATGAAGGTTTCATCACTATTGTAGATCTATTCATTGACAATCACTTCTGTAGATTGCTCAATACAAAATACATCTAGAATTTCAAAGATGCACAACGATTTCGTTTTATTTGTCTACTTTTGTGGACTTCGCACATTTGGATAATTTCCACCGTGAAATTCGTTTCTTAGAAAACCTTTCGTAATTCTTGTCTTCTGAAGCAGTAAGAAATCTATAAGACGTTAGGGTGGGGTTTCTGAAAAGTCATAATATTGTCAATGAACAGGTCAATTTACTGAGCAAAGATGGCTTTTCGACCCAATTAGGACAACCCAGAAATCCCACATGCAACGTAAACAGCACGCTGTTAATGAAAAACGAGCAAGTTTTCACAAACCCAGCTTGTGCACATTCGTCAGTCATTTACTTAGATTCACTGAAAATAATCAAGTACCTTCTTTGGACACATCCTTCACCGAAGCCCTCCTGATTTTCCAGCCAACTCTCCATGATGCTCTTCTCGTGCCAAACCACTCTCTTTTCCATCCGCAGAAATGCGGTTTTTGATTGAAGTCGCAATCCACGCTAGAAAGAGTACAGCCAGCAAGACTAAAACCACAAAACAGCAAGGCGAAAAGCTCCGATTTCATTTCGCAATAGCACAGAGAACCTTGGCATTCACTGCAAAAACATCAAGTAGACAGCGAGCGGTTGAGGTCAAACCTTATCAAGCGCATCTGGTAGACTTACGCCACAGCGTGTTAGGCCATAATCATGGACTGACAGCACGATAGCGGCTGAAGTTTTTTCATGTGACGACCAGCCGACGCTGAACAAATCAAAATAACAGATGCATCTTCCTTTACTAAAGCTCTTCACCTGTTTTGAAACGCTTCTTAAAAACACTGCATTTCTGCGCATATCTAACAAGCAAATATGGTCGCTGATGACAGGTGCAAAGCATCTTGATAAATTAATTCATTACGTCAAACTTCCAGGTGGTATCCGAGTGCATAACCTCTAATGAGAAACCTCAAACGCTATGAAAAGATGTCATTCGGCACAAAATTTGCAATAAAAGCCCAAATAACAGACGCAAACAGCTTTCAGCTTTCTTCAATTTTCAATTGAAATAAATCAGCAAGATCGCTTTTGCTTGACGACGTAGAAAGTTTTTAACTGATTTTAAAGTATGACGATATTATGGTTCGTTATAGGCATTTTGTTCACAGGCATGAAAGTCTAGGTATTTCATAATGTTTTGAATTTTTTCACGCAATCGGAAAAATTGCTGCAGGTGAGAAAAAATTTAAAGTACGCATAGTTACAGCGTTTCGTGATGGCACTGTTCAGTCCGTACGACTCCTTAATCTAATAACAGGAAAACTTCTCCACTACAGCTGTAAAAGACTCTTCCCCAAACGTTATGTCTTGAAATTGTCTTCCCGACAAAACGCTATTTTAAACGAATTGTCATGCTTTTGTCTTATCTTGAGTATCTCTCTTGTCATCAGTGGAGCACAATGCGGACAATATCACATATTTTATGTGCTTAGTCATAACTCAGAGGATGGTGAAGTTCGCCATATATTTTTCAAAGCAGTTGAGCTCAAAATTTTTTCTTTTGCAAATCGCTTCTAAGTTACGCGCAATAATCGACAAGGTGAAACACGTGTTTGTTGAATGTTGGCGTATTCTATTTAGGCAGATTCGAATTATTAGAACGGTATTTTAGTGGAACAAATAGTTTACAAGTTGCGTTGTCAGCAGATAATAGTTTACAACAGAGTATGTTTGAAAAATATCCTATCAGCGACTAAACAAGGGGTTGGTATCATATGAGCCCAGGGTTTATTTTGAGGTTTGACTTGGTGACCGTCAAAACATTTTGGAAGACCGCAACTATTTCATTTAAATACCGAGATTGTTGTAAAGCCATGTTTTAACGTAGTTGGTGGTGTTTAAACAGCAAGGTTCTACTGTATTTCGAGCGACCGTTGGAAAAAGTTGAGAGACCGTTTAGGTCCCTCAAAACCCCTTAAAAACACTCTATGAAGCACAGTAGCAGCTATTTGAATAAAAAACAACTATTCTGGCTATGCGATCGATTATGGTCACACCCAAAAAAAGTCGTTCGGCATTACAACGGCGTTTAACAATGATAAAGCAATTGACATTTGCATTTTGTATACTTCGTTAGAGGTGAAATCTTATTGCTTATGAGTAACATTTTGTATACCACAAGTACGTTGCACAGTTTATCTCAACGACATCTCTTTTACATTCGCGAATATGTTAGTCAATTCTAATAGTTAGCCTGTGCTGCAAGTTAGAACGACTTGCTTAGCTGATAAGCATCAAAACCTCCTACATCACCGATCATAGCTAATAGAGATACTACTGTGATGGCGGTTTGACGGGCGAGTGATTTGACATACTTCGGTAATGCTCGAAAACAAACCTACGCAAAGCAATGCAAAAGGGTGAAGCGTGACTTAAGACAATGTCGATACGATGCGTAGTATTTTTAGTAATTGACACAATGTTACATTGGAAAAACCACAATTCGTTATAACAACTTTCAACCTTGCTCTTTTTCTAGAGCCGATATTTCACTTTAATTTGCTGAATTAATAGCATATTTACAGTAACTCTCAGAAAATTTTCAAGCATCTGAAGCGCTAATTGCTTGCTGAACTCCTTGTGAATTTTCGCGACTTTTTGCACTTTGCGTATATTTATTACTCAAATACCTGGGTTCATTTCACTTCTGTTTGTCTGATACAAACTTAGGGACTGGAAACAACCTCAGAAAAATTTGAACAATTCAAGAAGCAATCTTGTTTGGCAGAACCTTACGTCAGATCCTAATAAATAAAACAGCGAGAAAACGTGGAAGTCAGGAATTCAAAACGTTTCTACTGTTGAGATCGTTAATCCCGAGCGGCACGTGCGCAAAGCTTCGCACTGCGCCAGCAAGCAACAATAGGATTCACATGCCATGATCACTCTGTTATTGCTTGTTCGCGCCACATATATGTATGGTGTTGTTCTTCACGCACATCCCGTTCATGGTGAATCACACATTTAACGCAAAACCACCGGAGAGTTAGCAACAACATCCCCTCCTTTTGACAATGAACCGCACCGATCACACGTTCTTTGTGTGAAGGCTGGCCTTCACATTCTGCACCATTTTGTTGCGATCGGAAATTTCGAGCGGCATGTGCAAAGCTTCGCAGTGTGGCAGCAAGCAACAATAGAGATCATGTTCGCAATCTCTCTTACTATTGCTTGCTCGCACTACATATATAATGGTGCTATTCTTCACGTACATCCCGTTCGTGGTGAATCACACAATCAACGCAACACCACCGGAGAGGTTGCAACACTACTAGAAAAAACGAAAAAACTGCAGCACCACTCCTCAACCAACGCAAGCAAAAAGGTAAACGAGAGACGGAAAGGCAAGAAGAAAATGCATACACGCAGAAAAGACATCCTGATTCTCTCTCACAACCTCAGTGTTTAGATTAGAAGTTGGTTCTCTCATAAAAGAAGTACAACTTCAATCACTGCACTACAACAAGCACTCCCCTAACCTTCTACCGGAAAATCCTGCAGAGAGACCTTGTACCACTCGAACATGTGAAGTCCGAAAAATTTTGTAAACTTTCAAAAATTAGTGACGTGTTCACAACCGGGTCCTCTTCTACCTACCCACTGTTTTAACACATTTCCTGTCCTCGTAAAGACATTCAAAAATTCTTAACTACAGAAAAAGTAAACAACGCCGAGAAGTCATCATTTGCGTTGCTTACATCAATAGTTTTATGAAATTGATATGAATATTACCAAGTAAAGATCTATATTTTATACATGTGATCATCGTCTGAACTGCAGTAATTTAAACCTGGGACCACAAATGGCACATATCGATCAAAAAGAAATTTTATGTTTCTTTTTAGAGCAGGGAAAGCACACATAGAACAACAACGAAAGAATATATCAGCTGCTCGACGCACGAAGGACACGAAAAGCTATAAACTGCATACATAAAACGACTCG
>Ga0210059_1002145_pt1 | contig 30646 bp, 21 predicted proteins | sample Ectturendosymbi2_FD_188042 | JGI IMG/M metagenome (GOLD analysis project Ga0210059, IMG submission 188042) | Ecteinascidia turbinata endosymbiont from Florida, USA - Sample 2 (SPAdes) (version 2) | ecosystem: Host-associated > Tunicates > Ascidians > Unclassified | place: Key West, Florida...
CTAGTGTGTTGAAGTTACGCAAGTGTCATACTTTGTTTTATGTGTGAGCTCGCCATGTCTTGTGGGCCTTGCGGCTGAAATCAATAAACTATGAAACTATGTGTCATGCCAGGCGGATCCATAATCACTATCTTGACGCAGAAACCAGGAGAATTTCGAGCGATTTCATCCCGCGAGGTTACCTTAGGTCAAATTTGAAAAATCGGCATCGTTTTTATCATATATCTGGAATTATGGCAAATAATAACCAACACAAACCTAACATGCTTCGGGAATCATTTTCAAACTGTAAACTCCACTTCAAATTATCCACTAGTTTTCACTAGGAATTTACCTAACATAATACATGAACTCTGTAAAGCCTCTTTAGAAACCAGACCACGAGGTCCAAGAATAAATTCATATTTCTCCATAGATGAACTCAAAGCAGATATTGGAGACACCAAAACACTGCAAGACATGAAAGGATATGCTATGTGATGCTTAAAACATTTAACCAAACTTTCTCTCTAGACGATACTATACAGCAGCCTAACTGTTTAACCAAATTTGGACTCGGACAACTTGCGTTGTCCCACATTCATGGCTACAGTCTAATATTAATTCAGAACATAAACAAGGCAAATCTTCCAATCTTCCATCCTCCTAGAGACAAATGACTCCAAACAGAAATGCTTTTATAATTTTGGAAAAATATCATTTAATCGGAAAATCTTTTCTAGAGCACAATGATCTCTGTAAAAAGTCCAATCAGGTTTCGGGGAAGGATGACAGGTGCCTTCACGTGGTCCTCCCCGTTGCGACATATCTTCCAACGCCTGACAAACTTGTCGCTGCGAGAACAACCAGTGCTATATTTACTGAATATGTTGGCCACGGAAGTGACGCATTTACGCACAGGTCAAATAGGCCATGGCCTGGGGCCCCGCGTAACTCCTTCGTATGACGACTCATTTTCATAATTTGTGAAACTGCGCAGAGGCATAACTTCACAATTTAGGCCTACTTTGAAACGAGCGAAAATGCAAACGTCTAGCAGACTCTTAACAGTACAGCAACAACACGATAATATTTTTTGCTACGCAATATAAAAATGACAACAGATACACATTTCATTTGAGTTCTGCAGTATCTGGCGCTATTGCATTGATGCGAGCTTTTTGTCGTGGAAGATTGAACATCAAGTATGAAAGTGCTGTGTAAAAGGCTTACTGAGGAGCATGTCTGGGTGCGAGATAGATAAAACAGGCCGTCTGTTTGACAAATGTTACAAGCAGTAGCGTTGCCAGCCCAAAATATTTGGAGGCCAATACTCTGACTTTCAGAGTGCAAAAGTATTTTGTTCAGGATACTGCCTGTCAAAGCACAAAATGACAAGATTTGCTAGAAATTTGGCGCTGTTCAGTTCAGTCATGGCCCCACGGCCCTCTTTGGCTATGCATATGGTTACACAAAAAGAATGCAAAAGAAATAACAGAAACAAACAACAGATGTTCAATCTTCCACTGACAAAAAGCGCGCAACAACGCAAGACCTCCAGACACCGCAGGACTCGGACAAATTGTCAATACTGGATGCTACGTTTGGTTGCTTCCAACTAGACTTCCCGCAAACAGATTGTTTGTTGAAGCTCTATATGTTGGTGAAATCAACTAGAACAGTTTTTCGTGAGTTTTACTTGGAAAAACGTGTCTACATTGGGCTTACTTCATGTGGTTAGCTGATGGTGTTGCGACAATACTTTGCCGTGAAAAACTTGTCTTTATGCTGTTCACCATCCGCCTATAGCATAGAAGATTAAAACACTATATATTTTGTATGGATTGTGCATATTAGGTCCATAAAACATGTGGTCACCATCAATGTTCCCTCTAAACTGCGCGCCTGCGCGGCATCGCAGGGAGATCCCTCTGCGATCCCTCTGCGCAGCTGAGATCCCTCTGCGCAGTTGCAACAATGCTTCTGTGTAATAGATTTAATAATTTCTGCTCAGTAAAATTGTGATTCAGCGAACCCGCTTGTTTTTTCGCGCATCATTATTAAAAATTTGAAGGAACATTGGTTACCATAACAAAGGAGTTTACGTACAGCTAATCAGATCGACAACTGGGCGATACTTTCGAGAGCGTCAACGCGGTCCCGCATGAAAATGTATATATCCGAAACATAAACCTTCAAAAAACCCTAGAAATCACGGAAATTTAGCAAAGAGAACTTTTACCTAAACGAAAGAGCTATAAATTCCAAGGAAAGATCACATTGCCATTTGTTCCCCAGAAGAATGTAGGAAAGGCTTTAATCTCTGGTGAAGATCTAAGGCAATCGTTGAACCAAAGCCGGCACAACCAAGGATAGAATTTTGAAGGGGCATACTTTCACGCTTTTCAGACAAACGGCCAAATAGGTCACACCTGGGCGGGGCCCCAAAAACTAAGATGGCCTAGGGCACCGCGCTCCGTAAATCCGTCCTGGCGCACTGGCTGGGTACGCCCTTTTGATGGCGTGACAGCGTCATTGCCGACAAAGTTGACTGAAATCTCAGCATTCTGCAACTGAACACCGAGGGGCTCACGGCAAGGAAGATCAGTAGTATTGCTCAGATAGCCTACATAAACAAGGCATTCGTCATCGCCCTCCAGGAGATCCACTGCACAACTCCAGACAAGCTAGTGATTCCCAACTTTTCATTAGCTGGGTCAGTCCTGCGGAAGAAGCACGGCCTTGCCATGTTTGTTCACGAGCGAGAGGAATGGACACTGACTGATCAGTCTCCAGAGCAATCAGAGACCGAGTGGTTGTGCATTGGCGTCGCAAGATATAAGATCACTAATGTCTAAAATCACCTTTGCGACTCACCCCCAGGCCATCGCGAAGTTGCTGCACCCCAGTCAGCATGTTGGCGATTTCAACTGTGAATATGTCAACTGGGGTTACTGCACAACATCCCCTGACGGTGAGAGTCTGTAATCCTGGGCAACATCCAACAACTTTGGTCTACTGCACGACCAAAAGGGAGGAGCCAGTTTCTTCTCTCAACGGTTACGCTAACCCCGATCTGGCTTTGGTGAGTGTCAGCTATGACAACCCACTGCCAAAGAGATGTGTTCCAGAAACCTTCCCGCGGCCACAACACACATCCTCTCTCATACCGCCACCCAGGTTCAAAGGTCCTGCCTACAGCGACCCATGAAACGTTGGAACATTCGGAAGGTTGTATGGAAGCGCTTTGGCCTTCTTACAAGTGAATCCTTTGAGAGATTTCCACACCACTAGACATAACAAATATCGAAAAGGCATACCAGGAATTGGCAAAAGTGAATTTGCGGGTAAAGAACGTATCCCACCTGGCCGTCGCAAGAACTGTGTGCCATGTTGGGACAATGAGTGCGAGTCCCTCTACCGCTCCCTCCTCTGAGACCAAGTACGATCAATGAGAAGAGGCAGGAGTGATGGGAAGTAGCTGTCAATTCCAGAGCCTACTCGTGATTCCGCCGCAAGGCATGTAGCAACATCAATAAACTTCCTGGCTGGTATGCGCACTTCTCCCGCCTGTGTCCAGTCCCTACAAACTCCATTTTCTGACAAATCGTGAAGAATGGGGCAGATCGGACCGGGAGCCGCGGGTACATTCGGCTCGTCAACAAGAAGCTGTCCGATCTATGGAAGGTCACAACAGCTGAGGGGAATGATATCTCTGGCCCCTTAGACGAGCGTGCTATCACCAAACACGTTCGCTGTAGGATATATTCGTACTTTGCGCTCCCGTGTTAGTCGCTATTTCCGTCCCATTTCGCAACTTCATTACTCGCCAGACGATTGAGTTAGAGGGTTTTTCAAACCATCAGCTTGTGAGGCAAGTCTTCTTGTTTACAATGAAAGAAAACATTTGGGTTTTGTTTTTTCTAGGTGACGTCATAGATGGGTTAAGTTTTAGGCTATTTTGACTCAGGTAAACTGGCCCTGGGCCCAACCAAACGATGGAATCTTTTGTCTCAAAGTTTTATTGGAATCTACGTTAGAATTCGAGTCTTTTGAGCTTTCAATTATTTTTCTAGGGTTTCTGGATTAAACGTTGTGGACTAAAAACAAAAAATATTTGATTATCAAATTACAGAAACCTTTCAACCCCGCGCCTGGCCAGGGCAGAGGCCGCTACTATTTTGGCCAAAACACGCCAGCCACTAGAGCTACTGTAGAGAATTGTTCAAACCCTTAACGGATTCGGGAAGTCTTCTAGTTTCGATTGAAAAAAAAATTTCAGTTTTGGGTTTGGAGTTTTGTGGGTGATGTCGCAAGTGGGGGTGTATTCGCATTTTTGTTAGAATTTGCCTGGCCATGGGCGACAAAACCAAACTAATCATTTTCTTGGCCCAAGTTTTGTTTGGAAACTAAGCTAAACTCCGCGTTTTAAAGCCCTTGATTGGCTTTCTAGCGTATGTGGAGCCAAAATTATGGCTAAAAAAAACAATTTTCAACAAAACTAGAACGTTACACAAAATGTATGATTTGCCCTCTCAGGGAAAGTTTTGACCAGCCATAACTCAGCAGTAGACTGAGCTAGAGGGCTGGTCAAACCCTCTAAGTCTCGTGAAAAATTTTTTTAAAGTTTTGTCTCTCAGGTTTTTGGTCGATGACCTCATGATTTGTGCATGTTTTGTGGTTCTTCTGATGACGTCATCGGCCGATTCCACTGAACTGATTTCGTTACTCAGACTTTTATTGAATTCTAGGCTATAATACGAGTCTTAGGAGACCTTGATCGACTTTGTAGTGTTTCTGGTTCCACAGTTATGCCAAAAAATTTCAAGTATTTCCCTAATTAATTTCCGAAAGTTTGGCCATAATTTTGGAACCAGAAACGCTAGAGAGTCTATCAAACTTTAAAAAGACCCGTATTATAGCTGGAACACAATGAAACTTTGAGCCACAAAATCTTCCAGGGGATGATGACGCCATCGGCATTCAAACCGAATATGCATATACATACTCCCATCTTGTAAACATAAACAAAAAAACCTGCATCCAAAACTGAAACAATTTTTTTATTTCAAACAACAAGACTTTCCCATCATCAGAGGGTTCGAACAGCTCTCTAGCTCAATCTGCTGGCGAGTTACAGTATGTCCATGAGTAGAACAAGCTCAGAGTTAGCGTTTGTGGTAGTGGAATTTTTACTCATTTTGGTTATTGAGCAATAATTTTGCTCCAAATATGGTAGAATGCCAATCAAGGGCTCTAAAGACTCGGATGACAGCCTAGATTTCAAAAAAACTTCAGCCATAAATGGCCCGTTTGGTTGACGCCCAGGACCAGGTAAAATCGGCCAAAAAAAAACACAGAACACTCTACTTGTGACGTCAGTCGCAGAGAACCCCAAACATAATTTTTTTTCAATCGAAAGGAGAAGACTTCCTGAATCCGCGGGAGGTTCGAACAGTTCTCTTGCTCTAGCGGCTGGTCAGTATTGACCAAAAAGCTCCAGCCATTGTGATGGCCGGCGCGGGCATTGATATGAGAGCATAGGTGGGTTACGTTTCAGGCCATTTTGGCTCAGGTAAACTGGGCATGGGCCTCAGCCAGAGGTGGACAAAAAGCAGAGTTTGAACTCCGCGGAGGCGGACTCCGCATGTTTTTTGCGGATGCGGAGTCTAAGAGCTTTCTTTGTCAGCGGAGGCGGAGCGGAGAAGATAGATTGTTTTCTTAATTTTCTTTGCTGATTTGAAACTCATGATTGCTTTAAACTAGTCTTGGAAATTTTTGTGGAGGTTTCGCTTCACTGACACAGCATTGCGCTTTTCTATGGTTAATGGTATGTTTTTGCTTCTCTTGTGTTACACACGCACCTAGGCCTACTCGTTTGGCCGCCCTGCGATCTGTTATCTTTACTTGAGTTAATCTATAGGCCTAGTATTATACAGTAATGCAGTTCCAAATCAAAGAAGTTTTTGGCTGCCATCGGTTGTGTCTCACTTAGAATTGTATAATTGGCTAATGCATTGTTGCGTAACAGTGTAGAGTTACCTAATGTTCATCCATGCAATGTAGATGTGTTGTATGAGGCGAGTGGTGGTTCAATATGCACGGCAATTATTTGTCTAAAGTCATAGTATTTCAGATATATTTATGGCAGTACGCTGTTAGCATTACGGTGCCTAGCTGGCAGTGACTGAACTGATGAAAAATCAGCTACATGATACTGTTAACTGTAGTCCAATTGAAGTTGTTTTTTCAAGCAGGTAAAGAGTTGTCTTTCGACAGAAAGAAGCTTTGCAACATGCAGTAGGCCTACTGTGTTTTGACTCATGAAGTAAAAGTACGCTGGTGCTATTTTACCTTTAGTCGAACACAGTTACTTAGTGGTATTGTGGTAAGTGCAATATGCCAAGACAACAATTTAGAGTGTAACGGAAGAGCTCATGATTTGTGGTTTAGGATTTAGTGTACAGTTCACACAATGCAGACAAGAAGCCGCAAACAGCTTGCCAGTACTGAAACCATGACAAAATTCATTCATGCATATCGAACTGAGCCGTTTCAGATGCCATGGGCAACTGAGCAGGTCTTGCTCTCTGAACATGTCTTGTGGTCACTTCAACCAATATGGTTAATCAAAAAGCAAAATAACTCGAGCACTATTTTGCCTCACGATGCAAATGAGGCAAAATAGGCATTACCATACGTTAAGCAGAACCATCAAGCAATATACCTATATCTTACTGTAGAATTAGCAATTTTGTGGAGTCAAGGGGGAGTCGGAGTTGAATGTTTCTGTGATTTGAGGAGGAGGAGGGGATGAGGAGCAAAACTTTTGGAGTCGGAGTGGACATGGAGTCAAAAAAATGAGACTCCGTCCATCTCTGCCCCCAACCACTCGGTTGGATTTTGTGTCAAAATTTTTGAAGACTAGGCTAGAATTCGAGAGAAGTTATGGCCCAAAAACAAAAAATATTTGATTATCTTGTTATGGAATTAAATAAAGTAAAATGTTGTTTTCAGGCTATAACTTTTGAACCACAAAAATCAGAAAACCAATCAAACGCTCAAAAAACTCGGATTCTAGCATAATTTTCAACAAAAAATCGAGTCAAAAAAATCCACCTAGCGGTTGGACCAAGTAACCTGAACCAGAATGACCTAAAACCTAATCCACTTGTGACATCGCCCACAAAAATCCCGAAACACAAAACCCAAAAAATTGTCTTTCATTGAAAATTAGAAAAATCACCGCATCTTTTGAGAATTGAACATCTCTCTTGTACAGTTGCCTGGATAGTTGTGGAGTTGCTAATTCAAGTTAGAAACCAAGTTTTATTCGAACTGTTCCGGCAGCAAAGGCGCCTGGAGCGAGGAAGGTCTCATGGTTTGGATTCTGTTTTCCTGGAATTTGTACTACACCCCGCATAAGCGCTCAAATCCTGGCAATGTGATTTCCTCTCGTCTTGCATGTGGCAACTCAAACTCAACAGGATCTATATGCTCGTTTCGAACCAGTCATCAACCCATCACTTTCGCAGGAGCAGGCGGGCTTTCAACATGGGTGGTCAACAGCAGATCAGGCCACCTTTCTGGCCCAAGACATCGAGGATAGCCTTTCGGCTGAAAGAATGTCCGAGCTGTGTTTTTCGATTTTACCAGCAGCCTAGGACAGTGCGTGCCATCCCGGTCTCTTCTGCAAGCTACTGCGATTACTACCTGACGAGCTCATGGTCTGCAAGATAATGAAGATGGTTGACAATCGCAGATTCACTTTTATCACAAGTAACAACAAACACAGCAAGTTTCGGCTTCTCAAGAATGGCGTCGCGCAGGGATCCACCTTGGCACCCCGTCTCTTCAACATCTACACCTCTGACCTGACAACTACGGTCTCCAGAAATCAGGGTTGTGGAGTCGGAGGTAAAATATCCGACTCCCGACTCCGACCTTTCCAAAATATCTGACTCGGATTCCTTATCATGAAGGGAATGAAGTTTGGCTGTAAAAATCAATGGAGATCGTGGTAAACAAAACGAAATCTTTGTTTCAACAAAAGTTTCAAATGAAATTGCACCATTTCAACAGGAATTCCCAATTTAGTAATGTGATGTAAAAAATAATCCAATTGGACACCTGGATTCGGAATCGGTCAAAAAATCCGACTCCGACACCTAGTGTTCTTTGGAATCCGACTCCAACTCCACCCAAAAACCTCCAACTCCTTGCGACTCCGCAACCATGCCAGAAAGTATGCAGACCCTGACGACCTAGCAATCATGCGTGCTGATGGACTGGCAGGCAGTGGCAAGGGTGCAAAGCAAACACATGGCAACCGCAGGTGAATACCTCCAGACGTGGAAGTTAAATCTCAGCACTAAAAAAGCGGTATCGGCAGTCTTCCAATTCAACAACAAGGAAATTAAGCGTAACCAAAAGTCAGCTACAACATCGAAACCTGCCCTTTTGCCCAATGAGACTAAACACCTCGGAGTGACGTTAGACATGATACACACGCATCGTCGAGACCTCGAATCACTTGGTATAAAATTGATATCTCGCATCGCACTCTTGAGGCGGCATGTTGACTCTTGTAGGGTGATGCAGAAACACGCTGCAAATAGGCACTTTAGCCCTGGTCAATTCAACAGCAGACTACTGCGCTCCTGTCTTGTTTTGCAGTGCTCTCACATGCCTCGTTGACCTTGTCATAAACGACTCCTTGCGAACTGTGACTGGATGCTTGCGTCCTACACCAGTGGATCTTTCCAACCCCACGGGCATCCAACCTGCTGAGTTTCGTTACAATGGAGCCACACTGTATGAAGTACCTAGAGTCACTTCGCCTAGAGTTACTTCGTAACACCTAGACTTCACAAAAAGCTGACATTACGCATCGCACTCTTGAGGCAGCTCGCTGGTTTCGAATGGGGCGCTGGAGCAACCACGAACAGCTGCCTTAGCCCTCGTCAATTTAAAAGCAGAGTGCTGCACTCCTAGCGATACCTGAAAGAATTGTCCAACGTTAATCCGAGGCATATGGGCTTGGAGCAAAATTTAGGATTTCGCTGTTGTGGTTTATTTTTAGATCACTTTTAGCGTCCTTGTTGTTGACGTGGAAGACTGCCGAAACCGTTTTTAGTGCTGAGATTTAACTTCAGGTTATGGAGGTATTCACCTATACGCTTGCCATGTCTTTGCTCAGCACCGCTTCAAAATACCTGCCAATCTCCAACTGCATGCATGATTGCTAGGACGTCAGCGTATGCATATATTCTGGAGACGGTGGTAAGCAGGGTAGAGGTATATATGTTCAAAAAAAGGTGTTCCCGGACGGATCCCTGTGGGACGCCATTGTTGAGGCTCCATAACCTGCTCCATTTACTGTTTCCGGTGGTGGGGGTTAAGCTGCGATTACCAACCAGCTCCATGATCATGCGGACCATGTGTCTGTCAGGTATCAATGGCAATAGACTGCAGGTGAGGCCACGATATCATGCAGTGTCGCAGGCTGTTGTGAGAATCGACAAATACTGTACAGCTTTGGTTTCCTTTTAGCCCAAAAGCTATCCTCAATGTCTTGGATCAGAAAGGTGACCTCATCTACGGCCGAATTCCCATGTCGAAAGCACGCTTTCTCTTACGGGAGTAATGGGTCGATCATTGGTTCGACAAGAGCGTATATGAATCTCACGAGGATCCGGAAGGGGACAGACAGTAGAGACATGAGGTAATGACACTTTTTTCATGGCTGTTCCGGCATAAGGATTGCAACTATGGCTTGGTGAAAGGCCATGTAGCTCATATAGTCAACCAACAACTTTTGTTTACAAGTGATGAAGAGCCGCAGTTGAAAATGAAACAACCACAGTTAGAAAACAAACAAATACGAAACACAAGATAAAAACATTGACGTCGAAAGGAACATGCCAATGTACATAATGGAGGTGGATTTGCTCTAATTGAGGATTTTTTGGTGTAGTCAAAAATATAGGAAGCAGTAGGAGGGAAAATTGATTGACGTAAACGGACTATGCAGTGCAATTCCATCCGTAAAATGGATTGGTCACAACATCGAGCAAGCAAAGGCAGTTGCATGAATGAAAACAACTTGGAATTATCAGATTGCTGATGAAATTAGAAGCAGAGTTATCCTCCTTATAGAGTGTATTGTTATATAAAAACATTATTGTTTTTCTTGTTCATATACTGTAATAGGTGTTTTCTGAATTCTATACCCTGCTCAGGTAACTTTAGGCAAAGCAGACTATGTCATTTTTCAATTAAGCTGTTAAAAGACTTAAAAAGCACTTATTCAGTCCATTGCCTCAGAGGCTGATTTTTTCAATGGCTCCTTTCAAGAACGTCTACCGAAATCTGCATAAGTTTTTCAGCTTTTGAGTAAGGCGGAGTGTAAGGACTGGTTTGATGGCCGTCACTCTATGCGTGACAAGACAGCTTATGTGATACAGGTAGCATTGGACATGTTTGACAAAAACAAAGCGAAACCAAGTTTTTTCAGGTAGCATTGGACATTTTTGGCGAAACCACATTTGAGAGATAGATCGAATACCAAGCTTTGTAATTGCGATTCTCGAGGGAGGTCATTGTGAATACATGCTGCTTGGCCGCCTGATTCATTATAAGCCTTTTTGGTTGTTATTCAGACCTGTCAAAACTTCAAAACATCGTCATTTCATCGGATGATGCATTTCCTGAAATAGGCGTTTGTAAAAGTTTTAGTATTTCGTAAGTGAAGTATTCAGCACCGTGCAGGCACGAAAGAAAAGATGTTGGACTTTGAACTGTAAAGCTCTTGTTCATTACACGGTTTGCAGAAAGCTCCATCGTTCCGTTTGGATGGTTTCGACAAGTTACAAAAACAAAAAAAGCATTGGTGGGTTAAAGCGGCTTTGCATTTCTGTTTCACGTGACCTAAAGGTTGAGATCACGCAACCACATCAAGAAAGCACTGGTGCGAATGGCGATGCAATTGCTGAAGACCAAGAGGATTTGCCGAAATTGCGCCGTACCTCTTTCTGTGCATCTGTGCATTCCGCCTATTCTCCAATGACAAGGTGGCAATGCAGATTTTGGTGTTAAGCACAAGTGGACACTGCTAATATTCTACATTTTTTTTAACTTCAAGTCATTGTCAATGGTCATAAGGGTTTGATAACCAAAATCAAATTGTTTCAAATAGTTTGTGATTGTTGGTTTGCCAGTGATTGGCAGGGATTTTTTTAAAAACATTAGCTAATTTTGGCTCGAAGGCTTGTGCTTTTCTTGAAATAGTTAAACTTTATTCCAAGTTCAACTCATTTTCTATGTTCAGATGGCGATAATAATCAAAATCATTTTGTTTAAAATAGTTTGTGACTGATTTAATTCGCCACTAATTGGCAGCAGGTGCGGATTTATCACTAGGTTAAAAAAGCCTAAGCCTAGAACCTCGATTTCGGGGGCCCCAAAATTTTTGGAGTAAGGACAATTTACAGCATTCCTGTAAGCAATATATTTTTATATTTGTTTAGGTTCAACACACGTTTTTTACTATGCCGTTAACAAAAGATATCTATAGAAGAATGAGTGCAAAGGACTGAAGTGAATGACGATGAGCATTCACTTTTTCTGGCGTTGAGAATTGGTTACTGTTAAGTATAATGTGTGGAACAAAACCTTTGAATCCATTTTGCAGATTACAAGAGGTCAGTGAGGCACTCAATAAATATGCAATAGGAGTGTGGCAGGCCCGTCACCAATATTTCGCAGCAAGGTGTGCAACAACCACAAGGAGGTCAACGTTTTAAATACAATATTGGATGAATGCAGTAACCTGGGGCCAAACATGAAATGGGTGGCTGGACACCATTGGCCCCGCACTGGCGACGATCCTGGAGTGTGGTCAGGTTTACTGCTGCTTTTTTGTTAACTTTCATTGTGATTGTTTTTGTCCCTGACAGTACCGTAGCATCCCAAATCTTCCCCTCCAAAATGCTTACAGGGGCCCCCCAATGGTGATTTCTCCCGAGGCCAAATGGCCTAAAATCAAAATTTCATTGGTTAAATAGTCTAATGCCAATAATGCTGGCGTTTCGAAAGCGTTCCTAACCTAACTGCAGTGGATGGCCGAAACATGATTTAATGGAGGCTTTGACATGAAGGTACTCTGGTAAAGAGGCAGGGCCAGGAAAATCAAGAAATGAAAATAATAGAAATGGTAACCTTAAAATTATTACAGTGAAGTTTATAAAGTGAGGAGGGCATGCCTAGCTGGCCCTCACAACAGCACGTTATTGATAGACATGTAAGCACCCTAGGCCAGTGTTGCCAGTTTAGCTGATTTTCCTCTGGATTTAGCGGGTTTTAATCCTGTCTACCGGCTAAATGACTGGTCTGGCGGCCTACATCCGCTCGATTCTAGCGGATAATTTGTTTAGCGGCCTATACAATTGGTCTTATTCAAGCGGATTCTTGTGGTATTTTGCAATTTTTCTAGTTTGAAAGGTCTTTTTAGACTTGGCAACCTTGCCCCAATCAAAATCCATTCAAGCGCCCACCCGTCCTACACAAAGCTCCATACTCTACATATCATCATATGGTACATTGCGTAAATAACAAGGAAGATTTTGTAGATTAGAAACATTTATTAGATGAATAATATATGAAATTGGAATTAATGACAAAAGTATTTACCCTATGCAGCAAACCTGAAAAACGGCTCGAACGTGTGTTCCATTCACGTTCTTCATGTTTATTCACTTTTACTTGGTGGAGGTTCGTCACTTTCAGAACTTCATAGTTGTACATTTCTTGACTCTTTTTTGGTGTCACATTTGGCCTAGCGCCCTAGGCAACCGTCTAGTTTGAAATTCTCCAATGCTGATGCAATCTTCGTCGGAGTCCGGTCGTGTTGCCTACTGCCTTCCCATCGGAATAACCTCGTCGAAGACGAAGTGTGTGCTGTTGATAAATGGGCAAACTCTTCAACACCCTAAACAAATCTCTGCCTGAGCGATCGTCGAAGCCAGTGGAAGGACAATTCTTGTGTTGTGCATTGTCTGTACTCGCAATTGCGTTGTATAAGAACTTTCCGCAAAATGTTCTCGTGTCTTCGTCGTTCTGATCGCCGCGAAAGCGACGGCTAGGGCCATGTATGTATTTTTGCCCGCGGACACGAAGTCCATAGTACAAACACACTTTCCGCACAAAGCAGGTTGATAAAACATACAGAACAGAACGTTTACAACGGTATTCGAGGCTCAATCACAGTGTTACAGACACATACTTAACAAAACATTTTGCAACGGCGTTGGAGTCAAAACCGTAGGATTGCAGATGCTTTCTTAACACTACTTTTCACTAACCTGTAAGACTTTGTACAACACTACTGCAGGGTAGGACGCTAATACCTAAACTGTTCAAGGCCAGGTAAAGTACGTTTTATCAACCTGTATTTTGCAGAAAGTGTGTATGAAATTTTTTGTGCAGAAAGTGTGCAACCTGAATTGAAAAGAAAGTGTGTATTAAACCTAATATTACAATTTTGTGACATCAACAAGTTATTTTTTGGGTCAAAGTTTGAAAATAATTTCTGATGTGTTGTAAAAGTCGCTTCCGCTCCGGAAACATCCCAGCAAGCCTGGGTAATGGTGAGAATGCAATTTAGACAAGAAAGGCAGTAATTACTGACAGCGTTGCGGAGTCGGAGCCTGAGCCGGAGTCGTAAGGAGTCGGATATTTTTGGGTGGAGTCGCAGTTGGATTCATAAAAACACTGGGAGATGGAGTCGGATTTTTTGTCCGACTCCGACTCCGGATGTCCAATTGGCTCATTTTTCACACGACACTCCAAAATTGGGAATTCCTGTTGAAATGGTACAATTTCTTTTGAAACCTTTGCTGAAACAGATATTTCTTGCTGTTTACCACGATTTCCATTGATTTTAACAGCCGAATGTCATCCCTTTATGTTAAGGAGTCGGAGTCGGGAGTAAGAGTCGGATATTTTACCTCCGGCTCCGCAACCCTGGTTACTGACCGTGTTTTTAAAGTTACCTGACCAGGGTGAAGGTTGCAGAAGTCTTAATGGAGTGTGGTAATAAAGACCACATTTTTGGACCAACAAAGGTAAGGGAATATTATCCTGAAGATGATCTAATTCTAGGCAAAATGCGGGTTTTTAGAAGTGAATAGTTTTGTGTGTATCATCCCGAAGATGATTTAATTCTACACAAAAAAGGGTTTTTAGAAGTGAATAGTTTTGTGTGGTGAGAATGAATGGAGCTGTTCGGAATAAAATAGTCAATAAAATAATTTGGAAAGAATTTATTGCAATAGGAATGCATCAGTTTGCTTACTGAGAATAAATAAAGTTTGCGAAAGTGTAATATTTTTAACCTCTGAAATATTCTTCCAAAGGTAGGGTTAGTTGGTCTTGTTAGTTTTCCAATTATATTTTGAAGCTTTGTGGAAGTCGGAATGGTTGCGAATCACGTCCACAATTGTGGATTGCATAAGGAATATAGGTGTAAATTAACGAGATGCAGGCAAACTCCAGTGCCAGTTATGGTATGTACTGTAATGTTTAAATATGGATAAAACATCACAAACTGTTTATATTTGATAATTTACTTCATTTTCAATCTGTCCGTTGAGACGGATTGTGAAATATAAAAAGCAGCCTTAAAAATATGTACTGTAAACTGATCCAAGTTTTGATTTCGAACATCCAACCTTTAGCCAAGGACTTTATGTCCTGCGCACTCCAAAATTTTTGCGTACGAAGCTATGATCGACCACAACTTCTGAACGGATTGAGCTAGAGAGTCAAGGAACCATTGGGTCCGGGAAGGCATTACTGGATCCGGGAGAGCAAGCCGCAGCTTTTGAGGTAGGTCGCGTGCGCGTATGACATCGTTTTGAAGTCGTTTCAGGGGAAGAACAGCTTTCAGCATACGCTAGGAAAACCAGCTACTTCCATTCACACAGACATAGAGCTCAAATTAAACACGTTGGAAACAAAACTTCTACATAAAAATGTTGGTAAGGACCTCAGCTTTGCGGTGATGACCAAAAAGTTGAAAAACATTTTGGTGGGGGCAAACGGGGCAATATCCAAAGATTTTAGGTTGTGCTTTTGCTGTCCAAGTTCTTTTTCTGCCAGTCAGCAACCACCAACCTCACCAAACTTCCCGAAATGATGTATTTGGGTATCTTGCAACATCCCATAAAATTTCAAGCCGAAATATTGAAAGGAAAAGTTTATTCTTGAAAAAAATCAATATATCCGCTAGGTGGTCGAGCTATTTTCTAGGTGTATTTTTGGTCATATCTCCCCAACCCTTAGGCTAGTAGGCTAATCAAGGTCCCCAAAACTTCCGAATATCTGCTAGAATATTTTAAGACACAAACAGAGACACTAACACCTGTACTTTGTTCTCGGGACCTTAAAACGTGACCTGGTACTCAATCAATTCAACCTACACTCCTTTTCCCTCTTATTTACCCGCCCAAAATAAAATAGGCCCGAACCAACGATTTTTGAGTACATGGTGTTCTAGCTAGAGCTGGCACGCGCCGCCCATGGGCCGCTGAAATAGCAGTTAACCATAGGTGTTCATGGGCCAGTTAACCGCCCAATATTTCTTTATTTTTTCGTGGGTAACTTTACAGACCGGCAATGATTTTGAAACACTTGCGTGGATGTTGAAGAATTTTTTCTGTGACGTCAGGTGTCGTCAGCATCGCCCTCTGGTGGAATTTCTGTCGGACCTTAGACGTTTTTCGGAGCTCTGTAAGCGAGTGTGCTGGTTGTGTTGCCGCAGGGGTCTCGAAACTTCGGACCGTGTGCCAAATCCGGCCCGTGAAGCCATTTTAGCCTGCAGAACCGTTCCAATTAGCCGCAAATGCATTTTGTAGTAATGCAAAATTAATATAATCTATTTAAGAAAAATCCTATTGATTCGTTAGAATGCAACATACCCCGAAACAATCACATTACTTCAGATATCCGGCCCTCGAACTGTTGTGGCACAGCTTACGTGACCCTCGGACAAAAAAGTTGGGAGACCCATGTGCTACAGTACGGACTTAACGATCTCTGGTGATTCAGTGTGGTAGTGTTCGTTTGTAGTGTGCGAAGGACAGGTTATGCGTTTCTAGGAAGCTAGGTTCTTTGAAACTGAATCACTGAGTGCACAATACAGACAAGTTCGCGTTCATAATGCTGTATAATTCATCATTCGGTTAGGAACAAGCCAACTGCTGTCCAACCGGTACAAGTGCTGAAAAACCGACGTGACTGTGGTCTGTTGCCAAGTATGTTTTTACTAGCTGCAGTAATTAGTTTGGTTGCAGCACAAAAATATGTGAATGCTGAAATTCATGAAGATTTCATACTGTAGGAAAAATTAGTAGCAAATGTTTAATTGAAATGATGTTTGTTGTCGTACTACATGTCTTGATCCAGAATTTGCAAATGATCCACTCCTTTGTCTACAAAGAGGCAAAATAGCTACAGAAGTGTCTATTTTATGGGCCGTGCCAGGTGCGGGCCAACATTTAGGTAGGGGCACGGGTATAGGTTTGTTGTGATAGGTATGAGTCAGTCCGGGTTATAAAAATTGGAGCCCATGACATCTGTAGTTTTAGGGTTCTTACCACGTCAGCGAAGCGCAAAAAAACGGATCGGAAAGGCTAAACAGGATGCGGAGAAAGAGTTTTTTATTTTCTCTAAAAATTTCCAAAAAATTAATAGGGTAAATGCACAAATATGGATTTTTCTCAAATAATTCAAATCTGAAGATATATTTTTGTCATGTTCATTCTATTCCGTGCTTTCTCCCGCATCCAGGGATGTTTGCGCTAGCTTTATTGCTCGATCCGTTCAGGCGTTGCGGCTGATCATACCTTCTGCGCCAACATTTTAGACTGCGCGAAACTTAACAACTAAAAGAAAAGGTGACTGTCTTGTTTTTGTGAGATCAAGCTACTTCGTGTGAAAACTTAAGTAAATTTTAAGTAACTATTCGAAATCCGACAAAACATTACCTGTACTGCGCTGCTTGCGGTTTTGTGAGTCTTCAAAAATACCACGTTCGTTTTCGGCAAGATCTGCTGGGTGATGACAGTCACCGCACCCCTGAAACGAAAAAGTTGGGTAGAAACGGAGTGAGTAGGTGCGAACGGCGTGAGATATTAGGTTGGAAAATGTGTTATTGACACCAACACTTGTCGACAGCTACACTTTAGAATGAAAAGAAAACCTATAGTATTTAAGCGTTCTTCATGCCATTGAAGTTGAAAGGAAATTTGCAACGTGTGCCAAATAATTGTGTGTTTGTTTCAGGAAAGAATGGGTTCCTTTTTATTTTTGAAAAGGTAGGCTACGCAGAAAATGAACATTGTTAACAAAACGTGAGTTGTGACATGCAAAAACTGTGCTATCAAAACTTAGCACAGGTTTTGCATGTCACAACTGTTGCTTTTCCGGATGTGTGTTTTCCACAACAGACCTTCCTGTAGTTTTATCAGAAGCTAGATTTTATTTTGCGCGATACACGCGGTGATATTTGCTTTTCCCGGCTTAGGTGGGATTAAACACTGATTGCCGTCAATGCAGTGCTGGATGTTTCGGGCCATTGGCCGGGAGGACGTTACACAACCCACTCCATCTTTTGACTTGCCAAATGCTTTTATAAGCTCAAGTTGAGACGGTCTCCTTGACTCTTTCAATTTCGCTGTTGTACAGTAAATGATGTAAGCATTTACGCACTATCGTCGATTATGCTGAAAAACACAGCAAATGGCAACCGCCTAGCTGCAAGTTTATTGGTATAGGATCTAGCCATCTGGTCCAGCACATCCACGCACGGCAACCTTAGATTGGTTATAGTACTCCACCGTTTCTGGAAGGAAATTTTTGTTGTCTTCATTTATATTTTTACGTTTTTGTGCATTGAGCTCAAAATGCACACCACCTTTTTCCTTAGCTTTGCAGGCTATGTGAAGATGAAAATCCAGAGCATGCAATGGCTTGTCTTTCATTACCAGCTCTGTGTCTGGCCCCTGTCGTTGTTGTTTTGTACAGCATATTATCCAGACACATTGTGCTTTCTCTGTTTGAGATCTTCCCTAACTTTGGAATATGGTGAAGCAGCTGCAATTTGTGACATTGCAACCCTTAATGTAATGAGGCTACTTGAAGAGATGTTAAAACAACCAACTATCAGCAACAATTTGACGCAGCTAACAAACAAACCTATAAGACTACTAAATGTCAGTCTAGCTCCCGGTTCTCAGAAGAAAATCAATCAATTGTTACTTGATTGCTGCGTAACTGCGTTGATATTTACGAAAGAAGCTCTATTAAAGCTTCTAATCACCTTTTTGAAGAAACATAATCTCCTGATCACGCGCAGGTCATTTTTGACCGCTCAGGGCTTATAGGTAGATGTGTGAAATACTTTGTTTCCAAAAGCTCTAATAAAAAAATTGCAATAGCTACAAAAACTTTATCATAGGTTAGGAAAAGTCAAGGAGATTGACGAAGCAAATATACGCACATGTTATTTTTCGTCATTAGTAACACAAAAAAACGCACAAGAAAAATCTTGATTGACGCAAATTCGACTACAGGCCACTGTTCAACCTAGGGGTTTACAACTTCACTGAATGGTTATGGGCCAGTTCAAAGCAAAAAGAGGTCCACAGAGCACGATGTCCTGTGAGCACAGCACATACACCCCATCCAAATGAGAAATATGCACGAATTGGCGCAGCGGTTTTACGCGAAACGCAGTCTGATTCTAATAAGTCTGGATTCAGTCCATGAAAGCATCGAAGCATTAATCTAACGAGAGGAAAAAAGAAATGTGGACCACAGATCGCCAGCTAGAAGGCTATGACTTTGAAAGCTCTAGCTTAACCGTGTTGTGTTTGATAACAAAATCTTTTCAAATGCACTTTTTGGGAAAAAAAAACAAGAAAGAAATACTCGTCGAAAGCTCTGACTTTGCTGTACGCCTTCGAGGAATGAGCTAACTGGGATCTGTTTTCATTTTTTGCACATAGGCCTATCTGTATTAAAGTGACCTGTCTCCACACAGGTTAAGATTTTGAATCATTCGGCAATTTTTGAAAAGGGAATCGATTTCACGTAATACTGCGCATCTCCGGTCCTAAAACAGAACACAAGTTGCGAAAAGAAACTTGAAAATATTTCTTTCCCAAAAACAACTGTCACTGGAATACTAAAACCTCGTATCTGACGCCAAATGTCGAGTAACGCAACAGCCAAACAACGCTGTCATTATGACTCACAAAGCGTTGATACTTACGGCAGGTTGTCAGTCAAATTCTATGTGCAGGCCCTGTTGATCTGCGGTAGGGTCCATGAATGTGTTTTAGGGGGTTCGTAATCACAAATCCAATCAAGAAAATCCGGTGGCTTTTATCCGCCCATTTAGGCTATTATTAATCGCGACACAGCTTTAGTCTAACAAGTTCATGTTGCATGTTGACTAACTTGCTTTTATATATGTATCTGTATTGGTGTCGAAACGTTAAATTATTTTACTTGCTGAAGCGATTGATGTGTTCACGCAAAGAAGCGTTCAAATTTTAATTTCTCAATAATCACAAAAATGTGGAAAAACATTGACAAGACTTAGGCGTCTGCAGAGGTTCAGGGTAGAGCGAAAGGTGTCAACAGCGACAAAGGTTGGGTAAAGACAGCATTAGGGAGTGTTTTCAATTTGAAAAGCTGAATTCTATCACAAGAACAACGGGGGGATATTTGAATGCGAATTTTGAACGCTGTGTCAACAGAGAGCGGGAGCCTAGAGAGTCCATGCTAGCTGGAAAGGTAACCAATTTCTAATGGCATCACGTCATATGGTATGGCTTCCTGTACAAGGAACTGATGGTCTGCAGGTGTGATTATGAGGGGTGTTCAACGGTACCCTTAAAATTGTGCTAGATCAGTTGAAAAGGTAACCACTTGAAATATGTTGCAAGATGTCCAGTATATTTCCAGAAATAATAAATAACCAATGTCAGACATTTCAGGTGTTGGAACACACCACCAGTCCCCAGAATGAGCCCGTCAGAATTATGCTAGATCAGCTGGAGAGGTAACCACTTGATACCTGTTGCAAAATGTCCGACATAACACATGAACCATGAATGACCAATGGCAGATATTTGCAGTGGTGGGACACCCGCCAGACACGTGAATGTGTAAGTACATGTACATTCCATAACATAATATCGTTTGATATGCACATCATGAAAAATAATGGCACTAGAACAATGAAAAAGTTCGCTCTTTTGAAAAAACGATGCTACTGCAGCGACCATTTTTTCCATGTATTTTGGTGCATGGCCAGAGGCACATGGGATTCCCATCTCTATCCTCAACTCGCACAAAACCGTGGTTGACTGCATCTCTTATATCCTACAGGAGCAGAAGGATTCACGTTTCTGCATTTTTTCAGAAACCTGCATTTTTTTCAGAAACATGTTATGAACAGGCATTGACTACATTAGGAAACGCCTTTGAATTTTCGCCAAAATATGAAAACAGATGAATGCTTGTATGCAACAGAAAGAAATCTCGAGTGTGATTACGGTATCATTCATCTTGTCAAAAACATTACACTGCTGTAAAGCGCCCAATATATTTTCCGTCTGCAGCCACTCATGAAAAAAACTAGGATTGATACACCTTTTTTCTGTGATATTGAAGTATTTATCTGGCTTCAGATTTTCGCGAAAATTAGCAGCGTATCCTAATGTAGTCCAACCTATAAATATCAATAATCTATAATGTGATGTACGTGGACGGAGCTTGACATCTGCAATTTACTAAATGGCATATTCTGTTTTAGCTCTGAAATTATTGCTAAACAAACTCAACCAACCGTTACGCACAACTAAATTCCCCTTCCACATTGTTGTCTGAACAGCAAGCTGCGCAATGTTAAAACTTTCGTCATAAGCATTTGACGTATCTTACTTATGTGCAGTACAAAATATGAGAAGACTATCTGGGGAACCTATTATTAAAAATTTGGGTAAAACAAATCCCTGCACTGATTACAGTGACAAAGTTGAAGTCGCAGTTTTGCATGCCCACTACTAAGCATGCACGAAACTTGACGTTGAACACTCCGAACAATGAATACTGAGACTATGCGTTCAATGCGTTTATTACATCACAACTGGACAAATGTATCAGGCAATATGATTATGGCTTAAAGAAAAAGTGTGCTAACCTCCCCTGCTTCTCTATTTTTGTGCAAACCGCGACGATATCCCTGTAACGCAATTTCAGGAAGAGTTTGAAAAAAAAAACAACTAAACAGAAAACGAATCCGCGGAAAAAGCCTCTCAAGCATCTCACAACCTTGGTTACTGGTGTTATGTTGGACAATTTGCAACATGTTTCAAGTGGTGGTCTTTCGGGCTAATCTAGTGCAGCTGTGAGGTGGCCATATTGGCGGAGTCTGGCGGAGGTGTCACACCACTTGAAATATCTGGTATCGGTCATTTATTATTCCTGAAAATATACTGGACATCTTGCAACATATTTCAAGTGGTTACCTTTCCAGCCGGTCTAGCTCAATTTTAGGGGGGCCATTGAGCACCCCTCATAATCACACTGACCAGGTGTGACACTGAAAACCACCAGATCCATGTACAGGAAGCTATGCCACATGACGTGATGCCATTAGAAATTGGTTACCTTTCAAATTGACATGGTCTCTATGAACAGTTCACAACATAGCTATTTCACTTCATAATGACAGGGGCCAAACCACGGCAAGAGAGCAACTCAAATTTTTGCAAGAATCATTTCAAACGGGGTGGAATCATGCTTTGAATAACAATTTTTAACCAAGCTTTTTTCACCATTTATCCTGATACGAAGGCCCGTAACCACGATTTAAGGTTTGGGGGAAAAACGCATTTTTAACGGGAAGTATTTTCTTATTATCTGTTTTCACAAAAATATTGTTGGGCGCAATAAATTTTTGGGGGACATTGCCCCAGAATGCTACCCCGTAACTGCAGGTCTGCTCACAGGTATATCGAGTGAAAAATTGGTTGTTCTGCAAAAGTAGCATGTAAACTTCATGTAATGCTGCTGCATTTACCATGCCACGTGTCACCAAGCAGTGCTGCGACAAGGCCATTTAGTCGTTTTCATCTTTGCAATCCAGTTTGTTTCAATTACTGTGGTATGATGTCCATATCACGGTGAATTCATGAGTAGCTTCTCCAACATACTATTCATGGCATATCACACAAGTAACTACATATATGCCATAGTTTGCGTATGTCATATTTTGGTTCAGTTGGAAAGTTTTATCTCCTGATGTGATTTGGAAACACGTGGCGCCACGGACTTCTTTACTTTTTTCCATAGTAACTACAAAGTGCACAGTGCTTGTGAGGCGCGCAGCGACTTAATCCGGTGACCGATGCTTCGACGTTGCCAAAGCTACTGCGAATTCCCATGCGAAGGTCGCTACCGGGTGCTGACCAGCCTTTTTTGCAATTTGCTTAATCTCACGCTGAGTTGAGTAGCAATTGAATTTCTATGTCGCCATCTTGTGTCTGTTAAACAGGATGTAACAAAACTTGCATCTGTTCTTCAGTCTCGAACAGTTGTGACAAAGAAGGTTGTTTATCTGTTTCTTCTCGCTTAGCACCCCATAACAATGACGGTCGGCTTAATCTAGACCAGGGGTGGCCAACTTGTCTTCGTCGGGGATCGACAAGAAAATTTCTTGCTAACTCGCGATCGACCAGTCGGTGATAAAATCACAGGTGCAAAATGCCGACGTTGAGCATCGTACATGCAAATACAATGTACCATCGCCTTAGCACAGTGGTTCCCAAACTGTGGTACGTGTGCCACTAATGGTACGAGAAGGCCTTCAAAGTGGTACGCGAAAGGTCTCCCTCCTGTTTTTCTTAAAAAAATATATATATCCACAACTCTAGTTTTTATTTGTCGGGTTCTGTTAATAAGCTCATTAATTTTTGTGTAGCCTACTTCCCTTGTTGGTTTCTAAAAATGTCCATTACAACTTCTCACAGCCATTTTGTCCATGTTGCATTTGTGTCAATTCTGGTTTTCCAAACTTTTGATCAAGTTGTGTTTGGTAGATTGATCTTACCTGGAAAAAGGTGGTACGTGGTGACAGTACAGGACCCACAAATGGTACGCGATGAGATAAAGTTTGGGAAACACTGCCTTAGTAAGTGATGCACAGAAGGCAAAGTGTCTGTTATGCCTAAATCATGATTGTCACGCAATAATAGGAAAACATATTGCAACATCTTCGCGGCATCTGCCATGCTAACCTTTGGTCAGCCATTGCAAGAGGCACCAAAGAATATACGTGACTAACCAATTCATGGATAATTTTTATGTATCGTACTTTGTCGAATATTGATTGAAAATTGTTCATTTCAGGTATCTTGTCAATCCAATGCAAAATCAGGCGCGATCGACCAGCTGAGACTCGGCGATCGACTTGTTGGCCACCCCTGATCTAGACCTTTAGCGACAATTCGGCCATCATGCGTAAAGACCAAATTCTGCTGCTGAGATAATCCTGTTTCCTTTGCTTGAGAATCCTCTATTTCATTGCTTTTCAAATAGCATTGACTGAAATATCGTCTTTGTGTTGTGTGATTTCCCGTAAAGAACTGTCTTCATTCCACTGTTGGTTTTACGTAGGCTTTTGTGAAAAAAAACAACATCACCTTCTGTGCTCTTTATCGAAAAGCCGATTGCAAGCCACTCTTGACATGTGCTGAAGCTAGTGCTTGTCGCATGCATGCGTTCATTTGACACTTCAGATGCAGTTATCCAAGGTATGGCATCGATAAGTCTGCGGAACGTTCTGCCTCACTTAGCACACCAGCAACTGCTACAGAATGCAGTGCAGAGTAATGTTTGCCAATGAAACAGAGTGATTATCTTCTTTAGCGTTTTTGTTTATTTGGGAATATAATAATTGTACGCACTATTGGGTGAAAAGATTAATAAAGCAAGTTTTGTTCAATTCCACAATGATTTACGGCCCTTGGTGTTGAAAGTGCAATGCTTCACCAAGAAAGACTCGTGCATTAAATGCAATGACTACATAGCTGGAATTTATGGGTTTACATAATCCTCCAAACCAACAGACCTACAAATGCTCTTCTTGAGATAACAACTAAAGTTGAGGAACGTTATTGTCAATCTTTCAGCACTTTACTCCTGATAATTACACTAGAGCAAAAAACAAATTGGATCACAGTGTTGCCTGTGACTTATTGATAATGGAGCATTCGATTAACAGGTAGAAAAAACGATTCAGACGAAGCATAGCCATCAACAGTGCCATTCTCGACAGTTCACATGAGAAGCGTAGGAATCAACCATTCATTTCAAATTCGTGACTGGAACCAAAACGGTGTTCAGAGTTACTTTTCGTTGTCGTGGTTTAAATCCGAGGAAATTATTATCAGGTTAAAATACAAGTTACATTAATTATCACGAGTTGCAAAGTAACTTTTATGGTCATAGAAATATCTGCAAAGATCAGTACAAAAGTGTATTACTGGTTGATTACGTTTCCATTCTGGAGATATTTCACATTCAGTTAAATCTTCCAGCAACAAATAGGTGGTGCAATTGAATTGATAGAATAATTTGATATTTTTAAAGCACGTTTCTCAATTCATAAAATATTAAAAGTATTTTGGATAGATGTGCTGAGTGAAAAGCAAGTTATTAGCAATTCAAACATGGCCTTATAATCCAAGATAAAATGAACCATTTTATTTCCTACTTCAAAAGTATATCGCCGAGATAATCTTTTGTCATCCAGTCAGAATGAACCATTCTATTTCGTACTTCAATGAACCATTTTATTTAAAAATGGACCAATTTGTTTCCTACTATAAAAATGATCCATTTTTTCCTACTTCAACAGTATTTCTCCGAGATCATTCGTCATCCAATCACTGATATTACACGCAGTTTCTTTGCCAAAAATAACGAAACGAGCCACTTGTCCGTAGGTCGTGTCTAGAACTCCAAGCTCTTTTAGAGTAGGTTCGTCTTTTTCGTTCCATTCATGCACATGCCTGATAGAAAGAACACAGAAAGAAAAAAACGAGTGAAACAAGGAAAAACCTAAGTCTTCATTTGATTGAAAATCAACACATTTTTTTAGTATTTAATCCTGCACAGCGTTTTCTCAAAGGCGAATTCATCACAAATTGCTTCTTTCTAAGGAAAGCGGTAGTTCCCCAACAGGGTGCAGGACTGCAAAGAAATTTGACTAAGAAAAAACTATGCAAGGTAAACCAAAGAAACACTGAAACAAAAAAAAATTTTGTTTTCCGTCATGTCTCAGTGTACTTGCTAACTTGATGTTGTTGCAAGGGTGCTACGAACCAAAACAGGTTGACAGCCAGAATGCTGATAATGTGATGGTGTTGCTGCGGTTGAACGAATGTAAGATAAGTGCTGATAACGCTAAAATGATTTCGGATTGTGCAAACCATAGGTAGTAACGGCGTCAGTTGCGCAAAAATTGCATTTCTGCACAAGTTCTACTAAGTGTGTTTGCAGTTGAATATCAAGCCAAAGCTTACGGTGCTATTGTTAAGACACATGCCGAAATGCTAAAATTTGTTTACAATGTCGATTGCAAATTAGAACAATTGCCAGAACACTTTCACTTATTTCAGTCAAATGTAGTTTCGTCACTATCTTCTACGACCTCACTTTGAGAAGAGCTGAATAGCATAGCTCTGTTTCCAAGGAAATTTCCCCCAATACAAAAATCCAAGTTCTTTCAAGTTGGGTCGACCCAGTTTTTCTTTTACAACTGTAATCCTTGACGGAAACAACTTCCATAACGCCCACGTCAATGACGATGAGTCGAAATCTACTCTGTGCAAAAAGTACCAAAAAACATGAAGAAAACGTCGCCATTCAGTCTAATTCCAAATGGATGTCCAACCAATACTCTAATATTCCGACAGTACTTTTCAATAAATTTCCCATTCAATGCAAAAAAGGTTGTGATAAACATTGGTTGAAATACGTTAACTGCTGAAAAGAATAAAACTTGATGCACACAGACTGCGTCTCGTGCGCTGCGTCTGCTGTGTCGGCGTCACATGCAACGAGTTTCCTGCGTCAGAGCATGCATACGTCTGCCTCTCCAGCAGAGATGAGCGGACTGTCACATTTGGCGATCCAGTCCTGATTTTTTAAAACTGGGTCCAAATCCAACCACAGTTCAAACGATTTTGCAAATGTAAAGTCCAAGTCCAAATGAAGTCCAAAAGATTCGAAAAATGCAGCCTTTTCACAACAAAAATGCCCCATGACTTTTGCATTAACTCAGTCCAAATCCGTCCTGATCCAAAATTTTGATGAGATTTATACTCCGGATCCAATCTAAATTCAACAAAATTTTCTATAGACTGGATCCACTCCAATCCAAGACCAGTTCAATGCCCATCTCTGCTCTCCAGGAGGTGCGCTTGTGCGCCTAAATGGCTGTGTGAATTTGCTGTAGCGAAAGATAGCTTCGATGAACCGTCTCCGTTTGGCGCTGGATTGAAACAAGTTCGGTGCTAGGAGATGCCGTGACCAAAAAAAGACGACGCAGCATTACGAAAGGCGCAAGTTTAACAATCTTGCTCTAACAATCTAACAATCTTTTAACAGTATTACGGCGCAAGTTTAACAATCAGCAAAATGCACAGCACACCGCGGCGGTGCATTATAAGCACTTGCGTCCTGCGCTGTCTCCAGTTACTTGTTAATTTTAGACTTTTTACTAACGGTATCTTACACATATGCGCAATATTCGAGGGCTACTGTTGATAGGTTAGATTTTATTGTGAACTGGTATGTTTCCATTCAAATTTCTTGAAGTATCTCTGTATGAAACTTTTGCTTTATTGGAGAGTTTTTATCGAAGATTTGTTTGAAAATGTTTGATAATGAAAGACGTAAAGGAAAATTAATTTCACTGGACAGACAGGGATAGTAATCGTGAATGTCTTAAATTCGACGAAGTAGACAAAAATTCATGTTCAACAAAACTGCTAATATTGTCAATGCATCAAATCAGGAAAATGCGCTGTCAGCAATTCACACTAAAATTCATCACACTAGCTTACCAAATCCTTATTCGGGCCAAACCGGTTTCTATCATAGGGATTAATCTTGCTGCTTTTTTCCAAGTTTGTTAGCAACAAACACTCAAATGTTCCTTCAGACTCGGGCCCCTCCATAGCTGTCGGTACCCGCAACAATGTACCCGCTGGAACCTCTCTCATAGGTCTTGCGCGCCGACTACACGACGTCGCAAATCATTTGGTCACATCGAGTGGCGATTCTAAGGGGGACTGGATGGGTCATGGCAACCCCTGATTTTTGTTTGGCCCCCGATGTTCTTTTCTTAATTCTTTTGCTTGACATATGCAATAGATCACTCTCTGGCAGCAATATTTTAAACGATATTTTAGAAATCGTTTAATCTGCATTCAATATTTCCCAAATTCATGATAAGATGTGTTGTTGTTTTTGACGGTTGGGAAACTAGAGTTTTTATGACGACACACACCAGTAGTTGCTCGGATCTTGCGTGAAATTTAGTCAGACAGCGGTCGTGGTCTTAAAAATCCATTTCGAAACGAAGAAACAGTTGCAGAAATGGGAAGATCAAAGGTGAAAGTAAGCCGGAACGGCCCGGAACACCTTTCCGGTAAAAGAATTATTGCCGGTACGGCGTTCCGGTTAGAATTTCTAGTAGGTTGGTATTATGACGCTGACGCAACAATGGCGGTGCCCAATGGCGGTTTACTAGAAACAGCTTTTACATCTTATTTCCTGAGCAAGGTATCATATGAGTTCAAGGCAAATCATTTCTAGCCGTCTCAACGTTCGTTTCAAAGGAACTTGTTCACTCCCTGGCCGAGCACTTTTAAATACAGGTAAAATAACCTAAATAACGTAAACTCTAATTACCTGAAAATTCCCAAAAAGCATTGCGGCCCGCACAAAATGCCCTCGCGGGCCACATGCGGCCCGAGTCTTTGAGACCTTATCTAGACCTTTCGATAAGCTCAAGAAAAAAATGTAAGTCGCCCTCGATTGTCTTTGATTGTAAGCGGCGGTTTACAATCGAATAAATACAGTATACACTTTTTATGGTTTATTGCCGAATTTTAGCTGTGCAACATGCTCAGAAAGCGTTCTACTTCTGCCAAAATTGATAATGATTTTTGGTGTTACTGCGCAGTGGCGCACCTGAAAGGGAATATTGCGCACCGCTGCCCTTTTTATTAGTTTCATTGTGACTGTTTTTGCTCGGATATCGAGGGAGTTCAGAAAAAATTAATATGATTATAAATTGAAACAACTCACTCAGTGAATGTAGCGAGTCCGCGTAGACTCAGGGTCGGATTTACCTATTGGCTAAAGCCTAGGACCTCAAGATTCAAGGGGGCGGGAGGGCTCGAAAAACACCACGGTCAACAGAAATTTCACATAATTCTATTGACTCTACACTAAAACGGGACCAAGCAAGGTCGGAAATGTAGTCACACCACCTAGTCCGTGGAAGACATCTGGGCTGTTTTCCGGTGGGTTTAGCCAGCAGGACTTGTCTTGCCAGTCTTTCTTGTGCCATTAAAACCCTTAAACACGTATGTGGGCCGCTAGGGACCCGAGCGGAATTTTGTAAATGCGTATCATCCATATCAAATGGTTCACTACTTTGACACTCCATGTACTCCACAAGTTGCTCGTTACCATTGCTTTCATACACACCAAGCTTTCCGTTCGTGAAATTTCCAGAAAAAACAAATTTTTCTCGAAAAAATCATAGGGTCGCAGGCGACCATTCTCAGGTGGAAGTGCAACATTTTTTCCCAAGCGCATGTCATACCAGCCAGCGAAGTTAAACATTCGGCCCAAGGCCCACATGCTCCCGGCGAGCTCTTTCCGTGCGGCCAGGGAACGGATTAGCTGGGCAGAGTCAAAGTGTTTTGACGTCATCAGAGGCGATTCTAGAATTAAAAAAGTGTGGGGCTGAACTTTGAGGCCAAGGAAAAAGTAGGGGGTCCAAAATAAATGGCTATATTTCATGGTGATTTTTGGTGCTTTGACGATTAAGTTGCTATCATTTACCTTATCAAACCCAACATAGACTTGTGAATATCGTTAAATATGCGCCATCGTTATTAATCACTAGAGATATCTAAACGCCACTGTAGATGCAATCACACACGTGTTCTGCTATGTCGAATGTTCTGTGCTAACCATGCAACTTCCACAACACTGCACATATAAACAAACCACCATTTACCGTCCACAATTGTGCCGACCCCACATTAACAAAAACAGCTCCACGAAAGTGAGTACAATTCACATGAAAGCTAAACGGTTCCGAACAGGGATTCCATCTTGGCACAGAGACAAGCAGGCTGTTGATAGCTAACTTGTTTCGTCAAAATATTCTTACTACAAAACACATAAAATTTAGCCATCTGCCAACGGATTACTGACTTCTGCCAACGGCCAACGGACTACTGACTACGGACTCTGCCAACGGACTACTGACTAAATGTTGTTGTGATAGCTTATGGACATTTTGTGATAGTGGCGTAACCATAACAATCTTATGCAACTATTATTACGAGTGTAATGCCCATCTGCAGCGTTGACGGGGTAAGAACTATTCAATGTAGTATGCAGTTAACAGCAGCATGGTTTCGGCATCAGTTGCACCTAAGTAGCATAGCAGCGCCGCAGATAGGTGGGTGCGCATCGGCCTTAGGTCGTGCACCTGATAGCAAGATATAACAGCAGGCGTAAAAGGCATTTTACAGAGTATTCCCAACATTCTATTTGAATAAGGCAGGGGATAGTGTTGTAACAGAGTGTGTAATAACCTAACTTAATACTGTATCAAACAATTGCAACTTGCTGCTGATTACTGATCTATTGATATTGGATATAAAGAAACCAAACATGATAAATGAGGCTACATGGACAAAATCGAGTTCAAAAGATGAAAAATTCAATCAACTCAGGAAAGGCATTACAGAATTGAAAGATACAATGCTCATCCAGAATAAAAAACTGGATAAGCTAACAACTATTGAGAACAAGCTAAATGGAATACAGCAAAAGATGGTTGAGTATGAAAATAAGTTAAAACAGCTTGAAGAAGATAAAGAACAACTATGCAATAAGATGGTTCAGAAAACAAATCTGCTTGTCTTCCAACTTGACAGACAAGAACAATACATTAGAAGAGAAAATATTCTTATTTATGGAGTAGACGAAAATAAAGAAGACAACGATGATGGGGAAAAGGTCTTGTTCAAAATAGCAGATGAGCTCGAAATCAATCTCGAAGACAATGAAATACAGAGAGTACATCGACTAGGACAAAAAAGAAGAAGCAATGGGAATCCACGCCAAATCATTGCAAGATTTGTGTCATACAAAAAAGAAACGAGTTTCTTAGTAACAAACGGACACTCAAAAATATTGAAGGAAGACAGCATGTCTTCGTTTGTGAAGATCTCACACCTCTACGATACAAGCTACTGAAGTACATGCAAAAATCCTG
>Ga0210059_1002146_pt1 | contig 30620 bp, 22 predicted proteins | sample Ectturendosymbi2_FD_188042 | JGI IMG/M metagenome (GOLD analysis project Ga0210059, IMG submission 188042) | Ecteinascidia turbinata endosymbiont from Florida, USA - Sample 2 (SPAdes) (version 2) | ecosystem: Host-associated > Tunicates > Ascidians > Unclassified | place: Key West, Florida...
CTGGCCCTCTGGCAAGTTTGGACGGCAAATTGCACTTACGCTGTCGAGGCCGGCCATATGATTATTGGTACGACCTGGGTATCACGCGAAGTGCTGCTCAAAAGGCCAAACACTGCCACCGTTAAAGGTTGTGCAGTTCCAGGCGCAAAACCCACATGCACTGAACCCGTGAAAAATCTGGACAAATATCGTTGGCAAAATCCGCACGCCAACTGCACGATGCGAACAGGATCTTGCAAAAAAACATTAATAATAAACTCGGAGCGAGGGAGTCGTAAGATTAGGGCGCGCGTAGTGAAAGGAAGAAGAAACTAATTGCTAATTGCCTTGTTGTTACAGGCATAGAACTTTTCAGTTAAATAAATACATAAGAATAAAATCAAAATGGATGGGTATTTTGAACCCAAGCTCACGGAACCCCTTTATAAAGACACAAGTGAAAGCTATGAAGATGATTCAGAAGTAGAAATAATTCTGACAAAACCCCCTCTAAAGAAAGTAGAGCAACAGCGGACGACCAGTCCTCTTAAACAAGACCCTCCTGAGAATGTGCCAGAAAAAGTTGAGCAAGATAAAGCAGCAAGCGAACCGGCACCGATGCAGCAGGACCAGCAGACATTTCTGTACAAAAAAATGCAAAACTAATTAACCGCTTGCTGGAGAAATAGGAAAGAGAGTAGGAATGCAACTCGAGTGACGCAAAAGCAAACAATGATCGTGTAGTGTATTTTTCGCAATTGATGCAACAACCAGCCGCCATGCAAGCCGCTGTGCATCTCAGCCCTATGAAATCTCCGCTCGTACAAGCTGGGGATATTGTGATATTCGCTAGATATCTGGGAACACCGGCCGCAGTGCTGGATAGCTATATTGAAACGCACTATCCTCTGTGCAAAAGCTTCCAAATGCAACTCTTCGAGTGTCACTAAAACTAATATATAAAACAAGACGCGAGACGAAATAAAAGGTGACAGTTATAATTAACGGTAATCTTCATTACAGATTAAGTATGTGCGAACACATTGCATATATTTCCGAAATGTATGATTCGTGGGCCGACAAAACGGATTTAACGCCAATGTTGAAACGAAGGGCTGAGGCACGTACTTTACGAAGTGACGATGTAGAGGAAGGTCACTTCAATCTCTATAACACAACGAATCTTTTGCGCCTTCATTACCGCATCCGTAACCAAGCTGTGAGCGCGTGCTATTATGTGGATTGCTGCCCGACACATAGTATCGGAATTTCTGGGAAAGCGTCTCCACAAGTGTTTATAAATCACTAGATAAAACAAGGTAATTGAAGGCCTTGCAAAATAAACATTCGAACGCACAAAAGCGCTGAAGGAATAACAAGTAAAACGCGCAAATAAAGACAAGGATAGGTCCGCTAGCACCTAAGATAGAAGGTGAAGGTTGCGTACCGGTATGATAGCACAAGGCGCATCTGTTTAAGTCAACGTGTAAAAATTCCGGCGGCCCGCTACTGCGGAAAGCTGTTTATGTAAGAATTGCAAAATCGCGAGAGAACCTCAAAAAGAGGGCGCTAGTGTCACGTGATGTACAGGACGATTGAATTCAAACATTGCGAAGTTTTGGTTTAAGGAAAATAAGTGACAAAGAGTAGAACTTTAGGATCACGGTGCTTGAAGTAAGAACTATTGTTAGCTGACAAACAGGCGAGGAAGAACTGCGGAGAACGAAGCAAGGATCTAGTCAGGTATAGGAAGAAACCAGTAGTGCAAAGGCCGCAAGAACTGTCAGATTAATCGATCGCCTGCTAGAAAAGTGAAAGCGGGAAAAGCAAACGCGCCTCTTACCAACCGCTAAAGCAGGAAACGATGGCGCTATATAGCTCTAGCAATTCGTGCAATGCTCGGCAAGAACGCAACTGACCGTGCATCGCCGCCCTTCGAAGCCGCCGCTAGGGCAGGCCGGCGAGATCGCGCTGTGCGCCAAGCATTTGGGAACATCAGCCTCGGTGCCAGATACGTACCTCGAAGCGTTCTGCCCGATGCGTGAAACTTTTTAGATGCACCTGTTCGTGCACCAGTAAACGAGCACTGAAAGGACTGTGAAATATGTGGGGCGCCTGATTGTGCATAATGATAAGGTAAAGGCTATTACAGAACAATCATGGTAAAACATAGCGTAAGCGTTTCCGAAAAACACGAATTTTCGAGCTAAGGACGTTCATTTAACGCCGACACCGAAACGCGGCGCTCACGTGCGCATAACGAGAAACGACGATGTAAAAGACGAACACCCAAATTCCCATAACACAATTAATCTTCTACGTTTATACTGCCGCAATTATAAACGAGCCATATCTGCTCATTTTTATGTGAAGTGTAATCGGCACAGAGAAAAGGCATCCTCATAGAAAATCCTCCGCAAAGAGTGCTTGTGACACATCGGATAAAGTAAGATGATAAACAGCGCCGCAAATATGAAACGTGAAGGTAAATCATGGTAAAGAAAAAGCAGTGAAAATTTAAAGAAAACAAAAACGAGCGATTTAGAGCCTGCCAGCGCCCAAGGCAGGGAGCTCTTGTGCGCGAATGGCACCCGTTTACCCCTGCGCGCGAAAAACCCAAACGAGTTGTTACGGCGGAGCACTGGTGGCAAAAATGCCACTGTGGGAAGCCGCAAAAGTAGAACATGTAGAGGAACTAGGCCGGTGGTGAACAATACAACCTAACGGCGTTAATCTGCGAACTCTTGCTTTAAGGAACCTAGGCTTAGAAGTCAAAGGCAGTAAGGGTAGAACGCCCCACATGACAATGTAAGAGTGGCGTGACCTTGCATTGGAGCGGTCAAGCGTGAGTACAAGAAGAGCGCAATCCAAACCGAAGGAACCAGAAAGACATAACCACACTGTAAATGGCTGAGATACTCACCGAAGAAAAAAGCGGGAAGGTCGGATAAAAAGACAGGCGAAATAACAGCAAGCAGGAACGCAGCAAGAAAAGCAAGCAAGCATAAAGCAGCTGGAGAACAGTACAACCGCACACTTTCAGGTAGAAGCGACGTGACCCGCGCAAACTCGTGACCCCGCACATCTCATACTGTTACAACCAGTGAACTTGCGAGGAGAGAAGCACCGCATACAGGCATCTCGTTTCAAGTGGGCAGCTGCAAGACTCTCAGCCGAAAATATGGAACGAACCGGCTGGTTTTATTTGGGCAGCAAGAACAGAACACAATGCCTGTGCTGTAGCATCGTAACAAGAAACTGGAAATACGACGGTGATCCGCTAGTAGTGCATGTAAAATTCTTTCCGTGGTGCAAATAGGTCGCTCGGAAATATTAAGAACATAATGCTTTGTACTGCGAAGGCACGGAGGTAAATAAAAATAACGAACCAAAACGAAAAGCGCTGTTCCGTGTGATAAACCCGCCTCGCCACAGGAGCAATCAGAAGCTGAACGTGTACGCTCGTTTGACTCTGCGCTAAGACTTCCAGTAAACGTCGCAGTATATGCTGAAGCGGGATTTTTTATTTGGAACCGCACGATCGCGTAAAATGCTTCTATTGAAATGGCGGATTGCAAAACTGATCTTCGTGCGATCATTCGCTTCTCGATCGTATCAAATTGTTCTAATCTTGTGAATTTTCATCGCGACACAAAGGCCTCGACTTTGTAGAAGGCGTCGACAGACATCATAAAAAATCAAAAGACTGTTAAGCGATCAATCAGCGAAAGAAGTTTTGAACAGGGGAAAGACTGAAAAACCCGCTGAGAACACGCCCTCGGCAGAAACAGAGGCCGTCGAAAGTGCAGGCATAAGTGAAATAGACGTAACAACTCGTGCAATGAGATACGGGGGGCTGCCCGCAGGGCAGGCCGCTATTTCGTTACGCGCAACAGGAAGCGAGCTGACCTCAGCAGCGTAATTGAAGAGCCACAAACATTAGAAACAGACATGGAACCAACAACACGAAATGGCGTTGGCCCGAATTGTCAATTGTGTTTTGACAAGATATGGAACGTGGCGTTGGAATCCTGTATTATACATCGTTCGTAATTTTCATAAATCAGCATATCGCTATGACTACAATATGTAAAAAATTGCCTTCAAGTAGGGCGCGTATACTGTGAAAAGGCACGCAAGCGCGGCTGGTTAAGATCCCTATGAAGAAAAAATAATCCCCGCTAGAAAGGTAGGCACAGTATACGTGAACGCAGGGTTGGTAAATACTACCACATCTTATTGAAAGAACGTAAGACTGTTCGAGTCAGCACAAGGATACCTAGCTATTGTAGAAGAAGACTTAATCGATTCAAACCATGTAGGAACCAAACCAACGTTTTGTCGAAATTTGTTGACACAACATGCATATTCAGGGACGCCGGAGCAGCGGTAGGGAAGCAGTCCCGTCGCCACGGGGGACTTTTGGGGGCTTAGCCCCCCAAACAAAAGCCCCAAGCCCCCCAAATTGAATTATGAAGCACTATAAATCGGTGGAGTTTTCATCAGATTTCAGAATGTCAAGCTTCCCTGAACAGACGTAAAGCTCCCCTATTGAAAACTTTCCTGCGACGGTTCTGTAGGGAAGGGGGAGCAGTAAAACAGTTGAGAGCAATGGAAACTTATGAAAATAAATCGTTACCAATTATGTTTGTTTCTTTTCATCAACAATGTTGACCTCAAAAATAATAACAGCAATTATAGAAAATCATTCTGAATTTTCTCGGTGCCGGAATAGCCGCAACAAATTTGTTTCAAGTTGATCTTGATAAACCATGAAATTACCAATGATGCTGTCATGAAAAGCAGCGGTGCTGGTGATGGGGATGCAGGGGTTGAAAGCGCATCCCCAAAAGTTTTGATTTGCTGAAAATCTTGTCAAAAGCTTTACAAAAAGAAAATCCGGGTGAAAATGGCGCCCAACGTTGTTTGGTTTCAAAAAATGACGCCCAAGGTTTGGATAAAAACACATAAAGACCATTTTTTGGAGGTTACACCAAAAAGAGGTCTTCATGACTTTTGTGGGAGAAAATTTGCAGGCAAAAGTTGCACAAAAAACTTTTCGGGCAAGTTTGGGGAAATTCGGGCAAAATCCTTTGCATCCCAAAAACTTGCCTGCTCCTACACCTATGATGAAAAGGCACCTCCGCCCCCGTTACCCCTCTTTTGACAGGGCAGAGGAGGAAATGCCCTCGTTATGCCTCCATTCTCCGGAGTCCCTGTGCATATTATTCTACACGCACTCTCTTTACTCGTTGTTGTAGGCTACAATGTGTCACTGTAATGAACATAAATTATCAGCGGTCTCCTAAGACAGAGCAGTTCATGACTGCAAAAATATCCGGCAACGCGTTAAAACAGGGGAGTAGAGCACATGCAGTGCTACGTCAGCACAGTTCACAACTGCAAAAATGCAAGGCTGCGCTAATGTCTCGTCGTATAGCAATCGACCAGAAAGCATGCAGCTGGGATGGCGGACACCCAAGGTTGACAGTTTAAAACTTGCTAAACTGCACAAGAATTGAGAATGCGCATGAAGTTCGCAAGAAAATTTTCGTTTTTTAGTATGTGGCTGTTATATGTACAATTACTGAGGGTAAAAAAAGATACGGGCTTGTGTGAGCCGTTATGATCAATCCGCCTGAAATGCCATTTAATGACGAAGCACATATTGCAAGCAGGTGTGCGACCGTATTAGCACAAAAAACGAAACGGGAAACTAGTGATGCATCACAAAATGAAATAGGACAGTTGTTAGGACAGTTTTGAAATTTGACTCAGAAATTCAATTAAACGTCCATAATTATCTTCAGCGTTGATGTAATTGGACCCAAAAATAAGCAGCACACTTGCTGTACATTTTTTTAATGAAACAAAACGAACAGCAACGAAATTTGAAGGACTTGAAAAATAGAGAAGAATAATTCGAACAGTTTGAGCAAATTCTACTGGTTATCTTCTTCAACTCTGTAAAATCGGTATGTTTTAATCGATTTTTCTGCCTTCTCTGCATCCAAGCTGTTTCTGATGTTGGAACCAAACCAAAACCATATGTTGAAAAAACACACTATGTAGATGGTGAACCAGCAGGGCATGTACATAAACTTGACGTGAAACTGCAGAGTTTGTTTGGGAGTGGCTTTTCTCTGTTTGCTGTGCTCGTTGTTGCCAAGCCTCACCACTTTGGAGTGAAGTAACCAACAACACTTTGCGAAAACAAAGATGGGGTACATTTCTTTACCCTCAAATTTGAATGCCATAATAAGTATAACAAGTTATTATTGTGTAATTCTGAAAATTGTGATATTGCATGATGTAATGAAAACAATGCAGACTGGAGTTTTTGTGTTTGAAAAAAAATAACCTGTTTCTTTTAAAAAAAAAAAAAAAATTCTGATTAAAATCAACAAAAAAACAGGTAGGTTGTTTTTTCTGAAAAACGTTTTTCTTCTCAATTCCGATTATCTTTCAATCCGTTTTGAGATTTTCCCTTCATCACACGATCTGGAACAAGTCACGTCACAATCAGTTTGTTTGGGTGTGCGCCGCACACTTAGAGTATAGGTCCCTGGTATTGATGAATGTGAGAATTACTGGCATTTGAATACGTAAAAATTAATGTGGACAACAAGTTTCGAAAAATTAAATCCATGCAGTACGTATTAGTACACTTAAAATAGAAAAAGGCATCTAGTTACAGCATTTAAATTTATGTAATTTGACTCTTTGGATGCCCCCCTGCCTTGGATGCCCAGGGCCGGCGCCCCGTTCGCCCCCCCCTCTGCACGCCACAGACCCCATGGCTTTATAAATGTAAAAAATGGGCCCCCTCTTAGAGATTTCATGAACTGCAGAGTATGAAAGTGCTTCTACAATTTTTTAAGTCTTGCCATTTTAAATACTGAAATAGTACAGTGTTTAGCAAACTAACAGTCATCAAATGAATCGTAAATTCAAAGTTGTTGCAGCCGTGTGCAGTGTACAATACATAGTCCTGAACATGCATACTGTGTGTGACGTAATAATCGCCCGGAGTTGTAGAACATTGCCGGCATTTGCGGGCTTGCGGTCGTTATACCTCTACTTGCTTCGGACTGTGTAATGCAGTGTGAATAAGTTTATGTCTGGAAGCTGTCACGTATTTTTCTTTAGATTAGACAGTGACCTTCAGATTAGAATACAGAGAAAGTTGTGTAGAGACACTACAACTTCGTTTTTTTGTTTTACAAAGCCAACTACTGAACAAAGCTATCTGCAATTCACCGCTGGAAGCTGAACCAACGGTGTTGAATTTAGAATTTCGGCTGAAGGTGAAAACTTCGTTTTCCGGCCATCCCTGCGGTTTTCGTTTGCACAGCGCACTCTACACATCCTTGAAGTGAAATATGCGGTTAAGTGACACAAATCTACAAGTTAAAACAGGTGGTGGTTCCCATAGTATGGGTCGCGGCGCAAACAATTTCGCAAAGGGCCAGAAAGTAAGTCACGCCGAGGCGATCAAAACCTAAATCTGAGTTGTATTTTTTCAAACTTGTCTGCTTGTCTGTGTCTGTTTGTAGTGTAGCGTAAGTACTTGAGAAAAGAGTAGATTGCTGACATTGAAAACCAACTTAGCAACCTACTGCCAAAAATCATCCATAAAATCAACATTTTTGTCATGTTAACATACGCTGTTTGAGGCTTGGGTTGCAAGATGTTCACCAAACTCAGATTTCAGTCACGTTCGAAAAGGTTTTGGAACCGCTGGTTAGTTAAGCAATTTTCAATTATTGTCAGGAGTCGTCTGATAACCATCCACATCCGGATTCATTGTCATTTCTCAACTTTTTCTGAGTATTGCGAACGCTCTACTTGGCAATTTGGCGCTAATGTTATCAATCAAAAATTTTGGTGTGTATCCCATCTTTTTACTCAGTGATCTTTCTAATGTTGATTATGCAGTACAAATTGCAGTTTTGACAACAAAATACAAATAGGTGCAACATGAATATACGAAATAGGAGTAAAGATGACATCTGGTGCTCAAAAACGTAAAGAGAAAGCACAACAGCACTTTCAAAGTTCTGCTGCAAAGTCCAGAAAGCTGGCAGAAATTTTTGCTGCTCACAACTACTAACAACAGTTTAGTTGAAATAGGTCAGTCTCTTATGCTTTACTTGTTATTACCAACTTCAAAGACAAGGTTTGCTTGCCTTCTCTGCTGCAGATTTATTGATTATTTCGTCAAAAACTGAAATAATTTAAAAGGCCACATGTATTAACATAGGAAATATCTAACGCCATAGACGCTCCGTGAGAAGTTCTAGGTCAGCAATTTTGTGACCTGAATTTCGACAGGTATGTCCACGCAGATGTTTAGTTTATAGGTCAGCTCAAATGAAAAACACATGTCGCAGTAACTGAAAAGTTCACATTTATGACTAGTATACTCAACGCTGGTGCCCAGTTTAGATTAATATCTTTAAAAAGTAGCCAGTATTTATTTCCATTTTCTTGTGATTTTTCATTCACTCCTGCTATGTTCAGGATATGCGCAAGAAAATGCGTAATTAAATTGTTTTTGTAATTAATGTCAACCGTCAAATCGTGCTTTAAATTAATTGAACACAAGCGGTTGTCCGCCTCATGCAAAAAATATCTCGCAAAAACGTTTGATACCTTGATCAAAACGATCCACATGCTTTTGTACGCCACTGAACATCCCCATCCGACTTGTTTTAGCCCAAACGTCGGATGAGGATGCTCAGTGGCGCACAAAAGCATGTGGATTTGTTTTGATCAAGGTATACCAAAGCGTTATGTGAATGTCCATTAGCACTGTATCGTCAGCAGCCTGAGAAGGACAAGCGAAATGTCGACTTTGCCGATCAATGGAAAAATGTCTGCGGACGTCCATGCCTGTCTTTATAATTTAACATCTGCGTTGTGTTGCGCTGCTTGACCAAAATATAATTTAAGCACAAATAGAGCTTTCTAACAATTGTTGAAAAAACTGATTCGTACCACCACCACGTTTTTGTTTAGCAGACTAAATTTGTTCCTCTCTTTCACTGTTGAGGTATGCATCGTCGAAAAAGCAGTCTGTGCGAAGCAGTGGTGCGTTTAAGGGGAGGCGAGCGAGGCAATTGCCTCGGACCCCCCTTTTTGGGGCCCCACCCTTGAGGTGTTACGCGCATACATTTTCCTTACGTTTGGTGAAAAACTTGTCATCCACTCATCCCAAAGCAGATCATAAGTAAGTACTCTGCTTTCAAGTCCCCCCTACAGAAACTGTAATGTTCAAGTACTTTGCTTTCAAAGGGGCCCCAACAGCAACTACAATTTGAAGGTAATCTGCTTTCAAAGGAAACCCCAACTGCCACTGAAATGTGTAAGTACTCTGCTTTTAAACTTCATTGAAGGGGCCCCTAAAAGAAACTAGTGTGTAAGTACTCTGCTTTCAAAGGGGCCCTCAAAAGCAACTGCAATGTGTAAGTACCTTACTTTCAATGGGGCCCCTACAGCAACTGTAATTTAAAATTATTTGCTTTCAAAGTGGTTCCCAACAGCAATTGTAATTTGTACGTACCTTGCTTTCAAAGGGGCCCACAACAGCAACTTTAATGCGTAAGTACCTTGCTTTCAAAGTGGCCATCAACAACAACTGTAATATGCAAGTACTATGCTTTCAAAGGGTCCCCCAACAGCAATTGTATTGTGTAAGTATCTTGCTCTGAAAGGGCCCCCAACAGCAACGGTAATGTGTAAGTACCTTTCTTTCAAAGTGGCCCCCAACAGCAACTGTAATGTGCAAGTACTATGCTTTCAAAGGGGCCCAGACATCAACATTAAATGTGCAAGTATCTTGCTTTCAAAGTGGCCCCCAACGTCAACTGTAATGTATAAGTACATTGCTTTCAATGGGACCTCTAACAGCAACTAATTATTAAAGTATACATAGGCTACTATATTTTCAATGGAGCCCCACCACCATCTCCAATGTTCAAATAAAAAGCTTCAAACCAACTTCTATGCCTAAAAAAGTTGGAGTTAAAATTTCTTCCAAAACGTTCTGAAAAGACCTTATCAAATAAGAGCAAAATAGTTATGCCTAATGATAATCTTTTATGCCAAATGATGATTTTTAGAGATTGAAGTATTTGGTTCATTGATAATTTTGTGAAAATGCCACATTTAAACAGAAAGGATCCAAGTGGAGCAACAAAAAGAAGGAAAAAGGAAGAAAGAATAAAGATGACGAAAAATGTAAAGGTTTCCTCGACAAACTTGGTAGCCTACTAGTGAGCCTACAGAGGAGAGTACAGCTTCAAGCACCCTAGTTGCTAATAGTAGTAAGTAGCTATAACTGTCTAGTGCATAATCAGATGTCTAGTGCATAATCAGATACACAAAAGCTCAAGTTTTGCAGAAATGAAGTTGATAAATGCATGCTTTAGTTTAGAACATTTAGAACATTCTAATGTCTAAACAAGGATTTCTTTTTTATGTCTCTGAGTTGAAGAAGTTAGACAAATTCCTTATTTCTTGTGATGTTGTACCTTAGTAAACATTTCCATTAGAAAATAAGACAACATGCAATGGTTATAGAAATGACCAAGCTATATCTTTTAATTTTAGAAAATTTTCTTCTTAGTTCACAAAGTAATTTGTATTATTGATTTGTGCTGCAAAGACTGTTAATAAGCAAGGCTACATTCATGCTTCTTATCAGGTAGAAGAAATGGCATGTTTTAAGTATTATGAGTAGGCCTACTCATTTCTCTGCAGATATTTCAGGTATTTTCAGTGGCTTCAATTTAGCCCATGCTTGAAGTTACAGGTTATTTCAAGCTTGACTAGTTGGTGGTTGGCTTATGGTAGACTTGCTAGATGATGTTAAAGTTTTTTTGCCAGTGTTGCAGTTGACTGCATCGCCTTGAACCACTGAGGCAAGCACAAGAGAAAAATGGCAATTCGGGGCATAAACTAACAGGAAAGCAACCAGCAGCAATAGAGATCCATTACCGACTTCACTCTACTACCACTGGGTTTCACTATCATTATATAGGGATAAGTGAACTACGATAATTTGCTTGTGATGACTATTACAGTGATTTTTTACTCATAGGCACCATCTAGCGGTGACCATTTATTTTCTTGTGGCGCCATCTCCAGGCCGCCACACCATCTCTCAGCCAGTACAACTTGAACCGTGTTTTCTTAGCACAGATTTAATCAATTGTGTAGGCTACTTGCTAGAAATGTTTGCGATAAGGTATATGATGAATTATTTCCTACTTTTGCACATTTTTCAAACAACTAGTGTCAAGGCAAGATCAGGGCAGCCCTGACTCATCCAACCTCAAAGCTCTCCAAACCAAATCTCAGGATGGATGATTTTGTATGCTATGTTCTTGTAGTAGAAACTAAAGAATGAAATTTGAAACAAATTTAGTATTTTATATCTTCTTGGTTGTTGTTTATGGTTTCGTGGATTCCCATAAAGACATGAATATAAACATATTCAGGATACCAACTACTAAGCATTTTATCAACGGGGTAAAGTGTGAAACTTTCAAAGTGGTAAACTTTGTACTTTATTTATGGTGAATGCAGAGACGTAGGGCACGAAAATTATGAAGTGGGTGCGATCCCAACCTGCTATTGCCTAACTTTCATGCGTTGCCAGCCGTGTCTTCCACACTTTCATTGTTTTCAAAGTTGTGCATCATGAACACCCCTTTGCATTTTCTCCTGCTATGTTAGTCATGTCGTAGTCTCAGGAACGTATCCTACGGTGGCCGTGTCTTAGGCTTGATCAATAGTGCTTATCACGGTTGGCTGAGTATGATGACGTAATCAGAGGGGCCCACTTTTAGTCTTGCCTCGGGCCCCCCCAACCTTAAACCCACCAGTGGTGCGAAGTAACACGTAGACAGGGCTAACTGAGAACAAGGGCAGCAAGAACTGGGTGTTCCGTGCACAAAGCTGCAAAATACGCTACACAAAGCCAAGGATCTCTCCTGAAAGATAACTTTATGATTTCATATACTGTAGAAGACTGAGCAGTTATTCAGGGATGAACACTCAGCCACAGTGGCGAATCCAGGGGGGGCGGAGTGTGGGACAACTCCCCCCCCAACGCCTGTGGCGCCCCTTTGTCATAAATGCGCCCCTTTTTGGTGCTCATAGAAGTAGAAACAGAGATGAAAAATACTCATAAAGAAAGAATTTTTTCGCTTAGTTAAACGTCAGGATTTACATGCCGGTGTCAAGCGAAATTTCTGACCTCTGCGAAATTTCTGACTTGTTACTGTTTGTCAGTTATTTTGCTTCTCAGAATAAGAAAATAAAGTTTGGAAGTTACTTTTTTGACGTGTGTTGTGTAAATTAAAATATTTTGGTTAGATATCAGGTACACAGAACAAGCTATAGTACGGGAATAACTTCAACCACTGAAAAATTTTGGACTAAGTCTTAGACCCCAATAATTATTCTTTTTCTCACCCTAACCCGACACACTTACCTAAACACGAATTCATAAACCCTAATCAATCAGTTTTCTCGGCCTATTTGATATGTAGAATATTACTCGGTGCATGAGTACATGGCGTGAAGTCAGAAATTTCGCAAGTCAGAAATTTCGCTTGACACCGGCCTTTACCCAACCTCTTATCGAACACCGTGAACAATGCTATTGTTTCGTAACAGTACCACTGTTTCGTTATTTCTTTGCCGCGTGAGAACTGCCCAGTCTTCACAAATGCAGTCGCTTTCGCTTATCACAGTTCTCGACTTGCAGCTGGGCTGTACGCAAGTGGTCTGCTTTTTTACAAGTTTATTTCTTTAATGCCTGATGACCGCCTTGAACGGAAAAGGAAAAACAGCAGTAAAAATAGGAATGCAATATGGAAAACTTGTAATTGACTCGAGATTTACAAGCCTCCAAAATGAAAACGAGAAACCAGTTTCAGAGCTGTTGCCAGTGCAGTTCGTGAGTCCGCAGTTTGTCTGCATCGTTGTTTTTCATGAAAGTGAGTGGATGAGTTTCTTGACGGAACTAATCACCTGATTCACAGAGGCGTAACGAGGATAGATGGCGCCCGGGGCAAGAAGCAAGTTTGGCGCCCCCATGTTCGAACCTGAGGTCTTCCGGAAGCAAATACACTGTATTGAAGAAAGTGCTTGTGACATTGTTAGGCCTTTATGGGGCCCCCACAATCATTCGGCGCCCCGCACAGTATTTCAGCGCCCCAGAGTGATTTGGCGCCCGTGGAATTGCACCCCTCGTTACGCCCCTGCTGATTGAACCATAATGCAACGTTTAAAAAGCTACAGATGTATACGAATTTACGGCGCCTTCATAGTGGTTCGGCGCCCAGGGAGTTGTGTCCCTTGCCCCCCGTGATTACTGCGCGCAGCGACGCGCCTCAACAGAGCCATGCTACACAGCTTTAACCACAGGCGTACGGGAGCCTTGGGCTTAGGGAGGGAAATTTTTTCATCTCGCCCGAATTTTTGCGACACTTTGAGGAAAACGAATAGGAGAGTTTTGCAGGGCGATGGTTCTGCTCAAGCAACTTGCTCAAACATATCGGGAAAATTTTTAAAATCTTGTCCAAATCTTCCCCCACTTCCTACGCCTATAGCTCTAACGCAGAAACTTTGGCAAAATACTAGCTATCTACAGATTGGTGGATTGATTAATTGGTTTTACGTGGTCATAAAAATTTTTTCTCAACATTTGAATATTTGCAGTCCAAAATTGGGGGAATGACTGCGCCTTTTGCCCCAACCTGGCTACACGTCAGGCAACAGTTACTGATGATTTTGATCCTTTTGTTGCAATTGGAAACCCGTAGGCAACTCACGCTGGCCACGAACACAAATTTGGCATGGTTAGCGAAATCTGCAACCCACAGAAAAATGCTTAGCTTTTTGGTTGTTAGATCATTCCGCTTACATCATATAAATTTGAGCAGAAAGGCAATCTTATGGCGAAATCTTTAACATTTTCATTGGTGACTGTAGTGTTGGCGAAAGTTCCGTGGTTTTAAATTGGTGATAGTAGGTTGATTCTCCGCTGTGTTTTCTGGCCTCGGTGGATAGAAGCAGATTCATCGCCAGATCAACAACATTGGGGGTGGTTTTCAGCTTGTTTGGGGGCTTCGTAATGGTATACAATTAATTGAAATAAAACATGACTTCATGAGGGAGACTAGAGCTTGACTTTGGAAGTATTGATTATGAATTTGGGGGGCTCAACCCGCTTCTTTCTACTTCCGTTGAACGGTTTCACAACCTTTCTGGTCTAGTGGGAGCATGGGCGCAATTTTGTTGTAAAATGTGTGGGGACAGCTTAGTGTGAGACCAATATAGTCATCGGGTCGATGGAGAAGTGACGTTTCATATATACAGATTCCCAATCTTATTTCTAAAGGTGTTTTGAGAGCAACACCAATCACGCTTTGTCCTTGCAGATGATTCACATACTGTATTAATATACATAAATTCGTTGCTGGACACGGTACTGTAGTTCAGCCTGCTTCCATTAATATCGTATTTGGATGCAAGCAAGCGCAGCAATATAGTAGAACACATCAACTGGGCTTTTATCAGAGCTGTCAGTTGGAGTGCACAAAATGCTGAATCGCATCGGTCGCACGTGCATATGATTCTTACAGTAGAACATTTCAGTTTTCATGCATTTTATAAGAAGTGTGGGTTACAGCGCGATTTGATGTCTTGTTCAAGTCGCTTAACGTTAAGAAGACGACAAATATTTTTTCTTGCACATTTCCATTTTTTGAAAAAGCTACAAATCTTTTTGAGGCTACTGGGCATCATGCATGCAGACCCACCCCTACCAAAATCTCCTTTGATATCCTCTTACCAGCAACAAAAACATTTGGCCTAAAATTATCGTAGCCTACTTCACAAAATGATTTCAATCTATTTTTAGTGCTGGTGGGTGGAGGATGTATCCTTTCAATCTCTCCTTGTTGCTCCCTGCATACATTCCCACACAGAGTTGTGAAAGGGCCTCATTTTGAAGCCTGAACCCGGCCCGAGCTCAAAATCACAAGCCTGAACCCGGCTCAAGCCTGACATTTATTTTTGAAGCCCAATATAAGCTCGAAAGCCAATTTTACCGAGGAAGTTAAGATATGCGCAACTGCGGAGTAACAAAAAACGTTGTTTGCAGGTGTAGTTGCAGGTACACGGTTTATCACACCGAAAAAACAACCACCTTGACCAAACCATTGGCATAATCAAACGTAGCATGTTAGTCAACGATAATACTGCGGAATATAATGTTTCTCAAGAAAAAAAGAAAACTATCACGAAACTATCTACGATGGCCCTATAGACATAAAAGAAACTTTCTAGGATAGCGATACAGACATGAAAAGCCGGCTTGTAGGCTTCTCAAAACAAGCCAAGAATCGCACGAGTGATTGATCTTTTCGACGCAACGCCATCTCGTGCTAATTTCCTCACCGCTGTCGCCTTCTCAAAAAGAGTGTGATACAAATCCAAGCAGACAATAAAAGAACGCAGCTGTGTTTGCAAACAGAATTAGCTGAAAAAAATCATAATCACTTCACTCACAGAAGCGGTGAGCACAACAAAATCTACGCCACGAAAGAAAAAAATCGTTACTCTTAATGTTATAAAAAAGTTTTGTATGCAGGACCGAAATATTTTGACGAACTTAAGCCCGTGCCCGACCCGAAAAAACCGCCCAGACTTATAACTCTGCACCATGTCAAAAGTTTCATTCTAAGAGTTTTACTTGCATAACGACACAAATATATTTGAGATTAAATCAAAATGCACAACGGTGAATGGGCAAAAAGTCCCGAATTTCACCTTTAACACGAAAAGAATGTCCAACAAAACTACCGTAGATGCAGTGGGGTGCGAAAAAATTTTAATGGGGGGGTGTTTCTATTAGTGGCATATGGTGGTCATTTGCATTTTGTATTCTCTGTTTGTGACGTCACAATTTGACGTCATATTCATGTTTCCAAACTAACGTTTTGGCAAAGTTTGTTGACATGATATGCCCATTCTTCTACACCCACTCCTCATAATTTATGTGTCATGGCACTGAATATAAACTGTCAGCTCTCCAGGTTAGGATATCGGAGGAAATAAACTCAACCCTACTACACAGCAGTTCACAACTGCAAAAATATCAGGCATCGCGTTGAAACAGGGGAATAAAGCGCACTCATCACTACGTCTGAGCAATTTACAACTGTAAAATGAGGCTCGCTAATGTCTCGTCGAATAAGAGCAGTGGAGCATGGAACGTGTGCGACTGGGCTGTCTGACGCACACCACTGTTTACAAGATCGAATCTTGCTAAACTACACAAGAATTGAGAATGCGCATAAAGTACGCAAGATTTCGTTTTTTGTTATATATAGAAGTCCAGCAAATTTTCAGTTGTCGTTTTTCCCTGCTGAAATATTATCAAACGCCTGAATGCTTCTACAGTATGTTAACAAGTGCTGTTTTTAAGCTCGTTTAACAGTTTTATCATGCTACAGAAATTGGTAATGCAGCCAATGCGGTCAGCGCATGCGCTGATCAGACATAGCAGATAAAATAAACACAATTGTTTTGGATAAAGTGAACTATCGCGGAACACAATCTTAAAACATGCGTAGTGGACGAAAGGTTTGCAAAAAGTGGTGAGATGGTTTCTGGATGCAGACGATAACCCAGATTCCCATCAAAACCTAATTATCACTTTTTGGACCATTTACAATGTTCCTTGAAATTTGCACGCAACTTAATTCCGTGGTATTTCAATGACTCGACAAATTAACAAGCAAAATGTATGCGGAAACAATTAATATCCTTTGCGCAGACAAAAATGTTTTTGTAAACTATCAAGCTCAGGGGGGTAACCGCAACCCCCCTTGCGTACGCCCTTGCGTAGATGTGATGTATCTGCAAAGCAAATATTTCGCGCTTCGATGAAAACATTGCTGCATTGTGGGTTTGGTTAAACTCAAGCAAATCAGATGACTTACGAACTAATGCATTCAGCACAAGCACAAAGTGTAAGAGTCGCACGGAAAAAATATCATTTGGATTTGTTGGTCACCATTGTCGCGACATTGCAAGAAGTGAGGATATATGTATATTTCATCCTTAATTCCGAGTCGAGTCCCTACGTTTTGAGCTATAGGTCAATATGCAGCTAGGTAAATACTGTAGGCCACTTCTACAACGTTTTGATTGAAATCCTGTTCACTCATGGTTGAAAACAGTCCTATGCGAAACTCCCCATCCCAAAACTAAGTCTCCACAATAGTGCTGCTTTTTGTCTTCATCAAAAGCTTCGCAGAGATTTGCCTGAAAATCTACCTTTCTAACATTACATACACTAGCATCATTAAATTATACGCTGTCTGTTTCTGAATAAGTGACAACCAACGTTACAGCAAAGCCAGTTGCATTTCTGCACGTAACAAATCATTACTGTACTGTGGTCTCTCACATGTGCAGCTGCAACACTCTCACTGTTACAAGAAAATAACCTTTCTAACAGTATACCACAGGGTAAAATGTCGGACAAAAGCAGTTAAATATCTTTCACGGTTTCTAGAAACTTGAAAAATGCTAAAAATTATTTTATCGAAGCTAAAATGCATAAACTAACAGAATCAGTGATACCAAACTCTGTTTCAAGATCAGCTTGGCCATGTGTGGCCTACCATCTAACATGAATAGCTCTTCACACAAAACATGACAAACATTTTTATTTTTGAATCTCCTCCAAATACAAAACCTAAAGAGAAAAAAGTGGAGGGGACATGGCACATTATGTCCCCCCCGCCTGAAAAAGTGGGGGGTACACGTACCCCGTATCCCCCACCAAATTGCGCCCGTGAGTGGGAGTGATGTTTTTTTCTTCATATCAGCAATCCAATGTCGAAAAATGTGAACGGTATTAGAGACTTGATCAAAAATCTGCCTTCATAAGTATCGTTAAATGTATTTTAGTGCAATATGCTTAAGGCCCAGTGTGAATCTATCATGCGATTATGAGATTGTTTTTCACGATAGCCAGCAAAGCTGCCTAAAATGGGAGTAGTGTCCTGGAAAAAACTTTTTATTCACGTGTTGTTTTTGAATTGTCGCATCAGCAATGAATAAGTCTTTCATGTACATGTAAATGCACAAGCTTCGCTTGGAAACGTGATCGTCATTTAGCTTTTTATTTGATTCCTATCGTGGGACGTGATTGGTCACTTCCAAGTCTAAGAAGAACCGTTCTGCTTCTAATCAGGTCGGAAATGCGTTTCAGACACTGTTTTTCACTGATTTCGATACGGATAGCCAAAACAGTGGCAAACGTTTGCGCGCAGCATGCTTTTATACCTTTTAAATACATTTTATAGATACACGAGATCTGCGTAGCTTGTGAAAAACGAGGCCTACTGTTTGGGACCCGTTTCAAACCATTTCTGAATTAATGATATAAAACGCTTTCAACTGTAGTTTTTCCCTGATAAATCGCACAGTTCGACCAACAGAAATAGTCACTTTTTGACCTACAAAAGGTAACCACTTTTGTGTGACACCCAACGATTGTCGCAGACACACTTTGGTATTTAAGCAAGTGAAGACCTTCTTGACGCCCCCCAATTTGACTGTCCCCCCCTAAACGCTTGGTCTGGATCCGCCACTGTTCAGCCAATGCTCTTAGCTTCAGCAACGTAGCAAAGACTGGATGTTCCATCTCAACCAACTGCTAAGAGTTTGGTCGAAGACCTCCTCGAGAGTGTCGAAGTAAAGTAAAATGACTGCTGAAACAAACAACTTTCCATGTATCTAACGTCCATGATTGTTTACTCACAGATCTATTCACAAATAATTGCTAAAAAAGTGTCAGCGAAAAATCTGGAACGTTCTGAATCAAAACTACACATGACAAACATGTAGCTGGAAGTAAACTATTCGATGTTGATCGTACTAGAGCAGGCTGGTGTTGACTTTTTGTCACAGGCTACTCAGGCACGTTCCGCAAGTAATAGTTCCGCAAGGAAAGTTCTTCGATGCTTGCGCGAAAACATGAAACAGATATAATCACAAAACGTTTCCCGGAAAGTGGCATCCATACTGAGAAACTTTCTGTTACAGCAAGTTCGCTGATCAGCTGGTAGTGTAGTAGAAAAGTTTCACGGCGAGGTGACAGCAAAGAGCAAAGCAGATCGCAGACAGGCAGTGTAGACAGAGTTTTAGGTCGTGCCGGGTTTTTCCGGTGGGGTTTTGCTGGACTTAAGTTTATCAAATGATTCAGGCCTGCAATCAAAAATTTGTTCACAACGACGGAAACCTTTGACGCCAGTTGCTGTTGAAGGAATCGACTTTTTAATTATTTCATCAGGTGTTGTTTCCTGACCACAAATGCCCCGAAATTACGCATATCTCGACTCACTCGGAAAATTTGACTTGCGGGCCAAAATCTGGCTTCAAAATTAAATAACGGTCTCGGGCCGAGTTCGGGCTTGTGATATCGGACTCGGGACTATTTGGGGCTTGAAAATGAAGCCCACTTATAACTCTAGCGTAGAATGTGGTTTAACAAATTTCATAATTTCTGCATTTAACAATTATCTTGCTGAAGAACACAGAGAGACCGTTCGTTAGAACATTGGTCGTGTTCAGAGACAGAGATTACATTTCATCGCTTTGATTACAGGTGCAACGAGTCATTTGGAAGCTACTCCAATTACTGTACCATTTGAATTACAGTATATCGCTTTCCCACTCCTGTCATCGCCTCTACAGAGGAAACCCACTAGCGATCCATGCCAAGCACCACACCGTCATGAATAAAATTTTATTGGAGTGAGATATTATGATTGACATGCCTAGTGATGCATGTAATCGATTTCTTACCACATGATTTCCTGATTGATTTCATTGCGTCAACTTGTTGAGACAAATTGCTCGAACACAAAGATGTATTTTAAAAAAAAATTGTATTCTATTGAGTAACGTCTTCAATCCACACGCAAGTCGCTTGAATTTAAGCATGCATCGCAGTAACATGGAAAACGCAAATACATGAAGGAAGACGAGGATACATACATGGCGGTAGTAGAGAGTATAGGCTTGATGGCGCAGATACATTTACTTTGATGAAACACAAGCTTTTGAGACATACGCATGAACGACGTCATCATGCTTAATATAATGTAGTACTGCGATGACTTCCAAGTACATCGATTTATAAAATGCATGAGGGAGTGGGAGGCTGCGAAGGACAAAAATCATCGATATCGATAAGTCATGGAAGCAGAGACCATTCGATTCACGCGTCCAATACTTGCAGCAAATCCAGTTGCAGAACTGCGAGAAACTGTTTGTAAGATCACAGAAACTGTTGCGAAGATATTTCGCCGAAATTCGTATGACAAATAACACCTGCACAATCCTCAAATGAACAGCCCGCAGAATCGATAACAGCGCTATGGTGCAATCACCTTGTCACACCTGCAAAACGAACGTAGATGGTAAAACTTGTTACGATTTTTAAAACTTGCAGAAATAGAAATCGGTCCTAACATGGCTCATCAACGCAAACGCTGCAGAACTACTGTGAAAACATAGACTATATGTTCACTGTTCAACTTTTCGAAAGCGTCTATTTCAATCACAGTAAAAAGCCGTCAGGTGCGAAATCAAAAAAGAAACAGCTCCTCTTTTTTTCAAACCAACGTCCAATGACATTTATAGCACCTAAAGTCAATGGGTGAAGTCTTAGTGTCAAACTGTTGGTAGCCTGTGAATTGGTAGCGTGTGGTGCCAGGTGACGCACTTCAGAAAGAAGAGTTTAAAAACCGTGTCGTGAACTTAAGTATCGAGCAAAATAGGATATGGTAGGCAGTGGCGTAACTGACGGGGGGCAGGGAGGCGAGCCGCACTCCCCCTGGCAAGCTAAATGTAAGAACTGGGCCCCTTTAGTTGACATTTTCGAGGGTGTTTTCGATTTATTATCTACTATGGACACTGACGATATCCAGAGATTCACTATCATTTCTTAACCTTTTTCTGAGTTTTGGTCAGTGGGTCCCCTACGGTGACAAGTGGGCCCCCTTCAGCTAAAATTTGCTCCCCTGGCTCAAACCTCTAGTTGCGCCACTGATAGTAGGGTGCATTCAAATATAAGCCAGGACTTTGGTAACAAATACGATGGAGAGAAAATATGATTTAAACGCAAATATAGCTTTCCAACAATCATTCAAAAACTGAAACGCACCTGCACATTTTGTTTAGCTGACTCTCATTAATTTAGCTCCTCTGCTTCACTGTTGAGGGGTGCATCGTCGACAAAGCAGTTGGTGCGAAGTAACACGCAGACTGTGCTAACTGAGAACAAAGGCAGCAAGAACTGGGTGTTCCTTGCACAAAGATGCACAAAGTGCGAAGCAATAATCCATCCTGAAAGATTCCTTTATGATTTGTTAAAGACGTCTGAGCAGTTGTTCGGGAACGAACATTCAGTCAATGCTATTAGCTTCAGCAACGTAGCAAAGACTGGATGTTCCATCCCAACCAACTGCTACGAGTTTGGTCTAAAACTTTCTTGGGAGTTTCCAAAAATGAAAATGACTTTTCTAGAAAAACAACTTTCCATGTGTTTAATGTCAATGATGTTAGCTCATTGTTTACTCATAGATCTATCAAAACAGCGGCTAAAAAGTGTCAGCGACCAATCTGGAACCTTCTGAATGAAATCTACATTTGAAAAAACGTATTGCTGGAAGCCAGGAATCACCAACATGGTGCCCGCGGGCACCAGGTCGCCCACACGGACCACGCAGGTCGCCCGCGGGTCTGTTCTATAATTAGCATAAACATGATCAGTGTTTTCACATTGATGAATATCTTTCATATTTATTATGATAACATAATTGAAGAAAGATTGAGCAAAATTTTATTTCAGAAATGTGCATCAAGCTGGTAGCCCTTCGCACAAATCTGTACTAAGAAGTAGCTTTCAGTTTCAAAAAGGTTAGTGACACCTGCTGTAAGTGAACGATTCGATGTGGATTGTACTAAAGCAGGCTGGTTTTGACTGCTTTTCACAGGCTGCTCGGGCACGTTCCGCGAGGAATAGTTCTTTGATGCACGTTTCACCAACAATCGTAGCAACAGCATGAAACCGACAAAGGTAACAAAATTTCTCCGCGAAAGTACCATTAGCACTGAGAAGCTTTCTTTTACTGCAAGATCTATAAGCAGCCTGCAGCCAAGGAAAGGTTCACAGCGAGATGGCACTTTTACATAAAAATCGAGTAAAACAGGATATGGCAGGGTGAATTTAATCAAAATTTAGGTAACAACTATGATGGAGAGCAAATTTAAAATAAAAACAATGTTTGTCATAAATCGTTCAACTGAAACGCTTTTGTGGTGAACTCTAGCTAAATTAGTTCCTCTGTCTGAGCAGTTGTTCGGGAATGAACATTCAGCCAATGGTTCAGCAACGAAGCAAAGACTGGATGTTCCATTCCAACATTTCAACCACCTGCTACGAGTTTGGCTGAAATCCTCCTCGAGAGCGTCGAAGAAACGAACATGACTTTGATGAAAAGAACAACTTTCCATGTATCTAATGTTAATGTTGTGAGCTCAATGTTTTCACAAAGATCCATCAAAACAGCGGCTAAACAGTGTTAGCGACAAATCTGGAACGTCCTGAATGAAATCTACATCTGAAAACATATGTTGCTGGAAGTGAACGATTCGATGTGGATCGTACTAGAGCAGGTAGGAATTGACTTTTCGTTACAGGCTGCTCGGGCACGTTCCGCAAGTAATAGTTCTTTGACACACGTTTCAGGAACAATCTTGATGACAATATGAATCAGACATGATCACATAACTTTCCCAGGGAAAGTGCCATTCACACCGAGAAACTTTCTTTGACTGCAAGTTGTCTGAGCAGACTGCAGTGTAGGTAAGTTTCACAGCGAGGTGGCAGCAAAGAGCAAAGCAAATCGCAGACATGACAGCGAAGAAGATTTAATAAGATTCTGGATTTCTGTATTCAACTCATCAACTGTCTTGCTGAAGAAAAGCGAACAACTGTTCATTAAGGGACTGGCGTGCTCAGGGTGAGAGATTCTATTTCATCGCTTTGTTTGCAAATACAACGTGTCATTTTCAAGCTCTCCATTTTGTTTTTTTACCATCTGAACCATCTCGCTCACACATTGCTTTCACTGTTTCCACAAGAGGTTGGTGTGGAAATTACAGCACAAATTTTCATTACATCCCCTCTATAGCTATGGCCCAGTCCGATATTTTATAATGTAGGAAATGCTGCACATGTCAGACCCAGTGGTACTGGGTAACAGAATGAAGTGTTTGGTACATGTCTGTTTGGCAGAATTTAACATCAAAGTGGTGTCAGACGAAAACGTTTACACCTACTGATTTTAGAAAATTTTCATGACTAGACGTTTATTAGGATTTTTTTCATGAAGGTGAAAAAGATAAACAAACAAATGCAATCACTCTGCCATTCATTCATTTGACTGTCTTAGAAGCTAGCTTTTCATTAGGGCAAATGGCAGGCAAGAACGAAGAAATGCCAGCGTACAACAGAAAAACTATTGCTTTACTGTGATGTTCACATAAAAATCGAGTAAAATGTGATATGGCAGGGTCAATACCTGCTCAGGAAACCTCAAAACGCTATTCGAGTCAGGAAACGAATGGGTGTAATGCAACCCAAAATTTGCTTACAATTTCCTGGGACATGTGACATTCGTTATTTCCTGATCAAACTATTTATGGTGCTACTATACCATGCGGTTTACCACACTACAGGTATAGTGTGATCTACCACCTGTTAGTACTATCGCGTGAGGTCTGCCATAGCATTACAGGTAGCAAAAACATGTCATGATATATTTCCATACATTTATTCCAACGATACACACTTCGTACATCTACGAATGACGCAAATAGATCATTGGAATTATTTCTTGTCGCCTTCCAGCAAATATGATCAAGATGACACTAGAACAGCTGCCGACCAACACCTCACATTCTCTTCAGAATCATCGTTTTAGCGTCCAAAAACCTGTGTGTGTGCTCCTGTCGCTAGATCAACACAATATTGCTGATGGTTCACTGTAGATTGCTTGTACCCAGCGGCGTAATTAACAAGGGGCAGAGGTGCGAACCGTCCACCCTGGCGGGCCTCCATTAAACTTATGTTTCGATATTGATTCTTCTTTCAGTTTTCACTAAGTTGTTGTTGCTTTGCATTTTTTCGAAATTTTTCGGAGTGTTTTCTGGTGATTTCGGGTTTTAGTATAGACATCCACATCCAGGTTCGCTGTCGTATCTCAACTATTTTCTGAGTGTTGGCTAGTGGGCCCTTTACAGTAGCCAGCTGGCCCCCTTCAGCAAAGTTATACCCTGGCTCAAATATGTAGTTACGCCACTGCTGTTATCCCATGGCATTTAGGTTGCTACAAGCAGACCACTCATCTGCATGCATTTCCAAACCAGATGCTAAATGGACACTGACCAATGAATGAGGTCACCCGGTAGAGCTCACGCTATAGTAGTATCCTATTTTTGACATCCCAACGCCCATTTTTAATCACTTTCACAACAAAATCGTATCTGCGCAACGAAACACACATAACATACAAATTTGTACACTGCACCCCCAAACAACTGCTTTTGTGGAGTATTTTTGTTATGTGCAGATAACGTCACGCCCGTTTTCGATCGGTTTTTCTTCATATCAAGTCGTGTTGTAGGAATACTCTTCACACATAAGGTTTCCGATGTCATATTTGGTCAAAAACGTTTTGCACATAAAATCACGTTGAAATTTGAAATGTTGAGGTAGTAGGGTGCACAAAATTTTCTACACATCAGGTAGCCTTGGGTCGTAGAGAACCCCAATTTTCTATATATAGGTTTTCAGGGATATTTTTGTTAAATTACTCTAGCAACACCCCATTTGCCTCTGAAAATCAGGAAAAGGTAGTGGACCATTCAGGATTCCTGAGTAGGGTTTTAAACAAAACTTTGATGTTTGAGCCGTTATTGGGGAATGAACACTCAGACGATGCTATTAGCTTCAGTGACGTAGGAATGACTGGATGTTGCATCCTCAATAACTGCAACAAGTTTGGTCGAAATCCTCCTCGAGAGTGTCGAAGAAACGAAAGCGACTTTGATGCAAAGAAACAACTTTCCACGTACCTCAGTAAATACTCGTGGGAGATAATCGAGGAATCTATCAGCGAATTTCTTAATACGAAACCGATTCACAGGAACACTACGCATCGTCAGTCCTAAAATCGTATTTACATAGAAATGTATGTATTTAATGTGAATGTTGTTAGCTCATTATTTGCTCACAGAAACATCTCGACAGCCCCTGGAAAAGTGGTAGCAATCCGCATGAAAACTACAGGATCGTTCTGAAACAAAACTACATATAAAAAGCATGTTCCTGACAGTGAACGATGCGATTTGGATCGTACTAGGACAGGCTGGTATTGACTGCTTGTCACAGGATGTTCGAGCACGTTCCGCAAGGAGTAGTTCTTCAATGCTTATTTTCGCAACAATCTTAACAACAACATCAAACTGACATTGTCACAAAATTTCTCCCGCAAAGTGTCATTAGAACTAAGAAACTTTCTTTGACTGCAAGTTCTCTGAGCAGCCTGCAGTGTAGGAGAGTTTCACTGCGAGGTGGCCGCAAAGACCAAAGAAAATCGCAGACATGACAGCGTAGATATTGTTGTATGTCGGGGTTCAGGCTTAAGTTTATCAAAATGATTCGGGCCTGCATACAAATTTGTTCGTAACTTCAGACAACTTTGTCGCCAATTGCTGTTGAAGGAAGTGTATTGAATAATTTTTTCAAAAAGAAATGATCAAATCTGAATTATTTGTGTTTGGTGTGGTAAGCCACCAACACCCCGAAATTCGCATACCCTGACTCACTCGGTAAATTTGGCTTTCGGGCCTAAATCGGGCTTCAAAAATAAACGTCGGCCTCGGGCCTGGTTCGGGCTTGTGATTTAGGGCTCCGACCTGGTTGGGGCTTCAACATGAGGCCCGTTTGCAACTCTGGCGTAGAATGAGTTTTAACAAATGTCAGAATTTCTGCATTCAGCAAATGATCATTTACATTATATCGCTTTCCCACTCCTGACATCGCCTCCACAAAGCAAACGTGCCCGCAATTTGCACCAAACACCTCATGAATAAGATTTTATTGGATTGAGATTTTATGACTGACAGACCTAGTGATGCTTGAAATAGATTTCCTACCACAAAATTTCCTGATTGATTTCATTGCATCAAGTTGTTGAGACTAATTACTCGACCACAAATATGTACAAAAATCATGGAGAAACATCGAAGCAGAGACTGTTAGGCTGATTCGTCCAAAACTTGTAGCAAATCTAGCTGCAGAAATGCGTGAAACTATGAGCTTATGTAACTCAGAAATGCGAGTTTACGTAAGATCACATAAACTGTTGTGAAGATATTTTGCGGCAAGTCATCTGGCAACCAAAGCCTGTACAAACCTCAAGTGAGCAGCATTATAGAATCGATAACGACGGTATGTTGCAATCACTGTACGAAACTTACACAACAAATGTAGTTTTTACAATTCGTTACGATTTTTAAAATTTGCAGAAATAGAAATCGGTCTTAACATGTCTCATCAACGCAAACGCTGCAACTACTGTGAAAACAAATCTGTTTGCAGTTCAACTTTTCGAAAGTGTCTATATTAACCACATACTTCACATCTCATTTTTGCAACGGATGCACTTTATCATGAAGACTTATCCCAACTTTCATACACAGAAACCAGCTGTTGCTTCCAAGTGAAAACTGAGTTGCAGATTCTACACAGCCAAGACAACCACTGCCACGTCCCGAAAATGTATAACATTCCATAATCAACTTCTCCCCCGTGACCGCAGTCATTCACGAACAAATACGTAACTGTCCCAAGCCATGCTTATCCTAGTTTTATACCATTCAGTCCAGGAAGTGTTCTTGCTCTTATCTTTCACTTTGTGAAATCTCCCATAATCAACTCTGAAAAGCCATCAGGTGCGAAATCAAGAAACAGCTCCTCTCTTGCAAAACAACGTTCAATGCCTTTTTTAGCACCTAAGGACAATACGACAATGGGTGAAGTCTTGGTGCCAAACTATTGATAGCAAGTTTGCAGCTGGATATTTGTTCATTTGTTCTTTTTGGCACCGATCACGATCAAACGAAGATACTTTGCCAAACGACTATCGAACCCGCGGAAGGTGATAACGTAGACTATTGTTTGCTGCTGACAAACCAGGTGCTGGGTTTTGCAGCTGTGTCAAGAAGTCATCGCACCTCCAAGTTCCAGCCTGATGATCAGATCACTCTGAAATACAAAATTTTGTTTACCGCCTTCCTTGAAGGTGAAGTCGCAAAATATAAACAAAACTTGATATTTTTTGCAAGGCTTTGTTGTAGGTTCCAAAATGTTAGAGCCCTTTGATCAAAAAATTTGTTTTTACGAAATCGGTTGCAATGGAATAAGCGTTGTTCTGAAAGAAACTTGTAACACTTCACAAAGAAGTTAATGAAAATCTTCAGTGTTCCTTTATTCTGTCCATCTGAAATACGGAAAAATAAATGTACGACATCTCCACAGGAAACGAGCTTTGTGGAGGCATGCGCTTTTCTTGGTCGTATTCAGAGGCGCATCCATGAAACTATAGCCCATGACGCAATAACGCTGACGTTGCTGAACAGTTTCAAACGTTGGTAGCATGATGGCTAACTTCTCCAGAGATAGTATGTAAGATGTGCAATGAGTGGGTTCTTCGTTAAAAAACACAAGAAAACAGCAGGTTTCCATCACTCAAAAATTCAATACAAGCGCTTTTGATTCTTCATAATGATGTCACAGAGACAACGCGGTTTGTTGCCAATAGTGGACTACATGCAACAGTGAAAACAAAGAATTATGTATTGTTCGGTTTCAACAGATTTCAATTTTGCAATAAACTCAACTCAAATTTCATTATTTCGTAAAATTTACCTATCCCTAGTTGCCTAAGTCCTCCGATGATATTATGTAAGATGTGCAATGAGTGGTTTCTTCGTCAATAAAACGGAAAAAAACAACAGGTATCCTGGGACAACTGCCACCTAGGACAACTGCTACCAAGGACAACTGCCACCCAGGAAAAGTGCGACCCGGACATCTGCCACCCCAGTGTGCAGTGGGGCAGGAACACGCACCCACATTTTTTTCATATTTTCGTTTGGAGTGCAATGAAAGTGAATACTTCATTAAAGCCTGATTTAAAAATGAGTTTGAAGTGCTGTTGAAAGTGGCTAGTTTTTCAGGTGCGTTTTATTACACTTCTTTTTTAGCACTACACCCCTGTGCCACTCGGGCAAGTGCCACGTAGGATAATACGTTTTTTAGATCACATGCAAGCCATCAAATTCCGTTTGGTATATCGCGTTGCACCGCGTATTGGCGTTCTCGTGGCACAGCGGTTATGTTCTCAGTTATGTGTAGCTTGTGAAAAGTAGGACCTATCTTTTTGTACCAGCTTCGGACTTTTTGTGAATTGATGATAAAAGGCGATTTTTAAATTTGGTGATTCCCTGAAAGATCGCATAATTCTACCAAGGAAAATAGCCATTTTCTTGGCCTAGAAAAGGCAACAACTTTTGTGTGATACCCAACGATTGTCGCAGAGAAGCTGGGTAATCAAACAAGTGAAGACTTTTTGGCACCACCTTATTTGACCGCACCCCTCAAACGCCTGGTATGTACCTAAACCCAGGTTGCGTTGTTTGTTCGTGGCTTTTGTGTGCTTAATGGCTATTGCCAGCATTCTTTAAATAATGTAGCCTAGGTTACCTACCAAGTTTTTCTTTAGTTAATGTAGCCTATAGTATAATACAGTAACGCAATACCAAAACAAGGAAGTTTTTGGCGGTCATCGATTGTGACTTACTTAGAATGGTATCATTGGCTAAAACAGTGCTCCGCAACCTTTTTTCACTCAAGGCACACTTGACAACTTTCCAAAATTTTGCGGCACACCTCTATCACTAATGTAAGCAAAACACTTTAAGATTTATTTTGAGTCCTTTGCGCTTGTTTCAATGAGCACAATCGCTGTAGGTTTGGCTCTCAAAATTCTCCATCAACGTCTTTTTTAAGCATGGATCGTTTATGATCAATAACAAAGATGAGAAACTTTGTTCACACAAGTATGTAGTGCAAAACTGAAGAAGAATTTCAATAGCAACTTTCGAAATTCGCTTATATACCTCTTCAACACAAATCCAAAATTCATCAAGTGGAACATCGCTGAATTTTAATCTCAGAGTTCTGTATTTCGTAGTTCTGGAATGTGTTTTTCTAACAGGCAAGTATAATTCTTACGTTAACATTTCAGCATTAGCTGAAATAGGATTTCGGATTCAACTATATTGTTCTATATTAATTGTGAAAAAGTAATGGTCATATTTCATATGCAACAATGTTAAGTTTTCTTGGGCAAAATCCAACACAAATTCTTTGTCAATAGTTCTATTTTGATTGTTTCTTGAAATCATTTCCAGTGCTCCCCCTTCCCCGTGTTAACTCAGTTTTTCAGAATAGTTTTTTTTCTTTAAAACCGTTTAACTTGTCAGAACATGTCAGTATATTTTCATTTTCACCTTGCGTTTTATGTTGAGTTCATTCAAGTGTTCAAATATGTCGTTCACATACGCAAGTTTAGCAATCCAACGATCATCTTCAAGGTGTTTGTACAGATGTTGGTTGGTTCTGACTTGATGACTTATTTCATGCCCGGAGCTCGAAGAGTCTTGTTAGAACTATGTCCTGTGAAATCCAACGCACGGACGTACGAAATAGCAGTGATTGATGTTCTGATCCCATTTCGTCGCATAGCACCGAAAAAGTGGTGAAATTCAAGGCTCTTGCTCAGTGGCGTAGCAAGGGGGGGGAGCTGGGGACCAAGGGCGGCACTTTCTGGGGGGCGGCAACTTGTTGATAAAAAATTAATTATTAATAGGCGTTTAAAGCTTATAACTCTTCTTTCTTATTTTTTAATAAAATTTTAAAAGTTCTAAATCTTTTCAGTTTATGTGTTTAGAAGCCTTAGACTGGCAGGCTAGCCTAAAAACAAGACATGTGGCTGTGGAGAAAATTGATGAAATGATTACTCAAAAGTCTGGGTCAAATCCAATGTGCTAAAGTACCCCAGTGTGTTTGTCTTCAAATCAGGTTTTTTAACACACTTGGGGGGAAATCGTGCCCCAGTCCTACACCTTCCTCTCCAGTCAAAACCATTTACCCCTCCCAGTCAAAAGTCCTTTGAACAAAGGAAAGAGATGACATTTGACCGCAGACTAGCAAACATTGCTGCTCCAGTAGTTCGCGGCATATATTGCCCCTCTCAAAATGTGGTAAAAAAGGCCCTGCATGAAATCACTGTAAATAGTCAAGGCTAGCTCTGTTGTTGGTTCCTTAGCAACCTTTTACTTTTATCGTTGGTTCCTTAGCAACGTCCCAACGGCATATCATACCATCACCTGACACCTAGGCATTG
>Ga0210059_1002147_pt1 | contig 30615 bp, 20 predicted proteins | sample Ectturendosymbi2_FD_188042 | JGI IMG/M metagenome (GOLD analysis project Ga0210059, IMG submission 188042) | Ecteinascidia turbinata endosymbiont from Florida, USA - Sample 2 (SPAdes) (version 2) | ecosystem: Host-associated > Tunicates > Ascidians > Unclassified | place: Key West, Florida...
CGGCGGAAACGTCAAAAGTTCAGCACTGTAGTAGGAGTTTTTCTAGATCAGAGCGCAAGTTTGAATCAAGCAAAATGTAATGTTGGCCATATAAATGACCTATTTCAGTTGAAATTTTTATAATTTTTCCACGGATATAAGGGCAATATTTGTTTGATTGAAGCCATCTTTCACTAGCATTGAAGGTTTAGTGCTGAGTAAAGAGTGGAGAGTTTAACACTCTGAAACAAGTTATTTATTCGAGATCAGAGCGCAGTTTTCATCAAGCAAAATATATTTTTGGACATGTAAATGACCTATTTCGGTTGAAATATTAATAATATTTCCATGGATATGATTGCTAATATTGGTTCAATCCGTTCAATGTGGCCACGCTCTGGTAACGCGTTTGCGTTTCGCCGACGTCCGTATTGGAGCCGACTGGCGGCTGGAAAAACTGGCGGCTGAGTTGACCTAGGTCTCATAACACCACTGATTTCAGTTAAAACCAAACTCTAACACTAAATACATCACTCAGATGCTTTCACATGCAAAAAACTTTTTAAGTTTTTACAATCCACTCAAGCAAGCTGTAAACAAAACCTACTCTGCAACAGCCTGAAAAATTGAAGACTGATTACTCCTCTGAAGATAGCAGAGCAGAATTGCCATCATTCATCAGACGAAGCATGGAGTATGCAAATTGAAATATCATAGTTGATGTCACAAACAGTCAGGGTCATCGCAAACCAGTCCAGCACCCCAGACAGCATTGCTGTCACTGTTGTTATGGAAGAGTACTAGATTTCATGATAAAAACACCAGATTTACAAAAAAACACTACTATATCACAAATTATTAATTAGTCTTCTGAAGTAAGTCAATGCAAGTTAGTTCAAAAGGCAAACTTACACACAATGAAATTGGCCAGAAAATGCATTGCAATAAATTCATAGGTGTATCCAGGGGAATCCAGGAGGCCATGACCCCCCAAAAATTTTTAGCATATCAATTAATCTAGTCATACTCATTTTGTGCATTGAGAAGCGGTGTCCCAAAGAAGAAAAGCCTGTTGCTCATCGAAAGTCCAACATTTTCGTCTCCTAACTTTTTTGGCTGTCGCCAAAATTTCGGGCTAGCTACGTCACATGTGTCTGTGATGTTGCAATGCAAACAAAGACATTGCGCACCTCTTTGTAGTAATGCATACCAAAGACAAAATACAAAAAAAACGGAATACTGTATCAGGAAACAATGCTTGTGATTATTTGTGCAAGTCACTGAAACTTAGCAGTTTGACTCAAAACATATTATTTTGCGCCTCTTATGTTAATTTAAGATGCAGCCTAATTAGGGAGAATTTTTAGCAAATTACTTGGCAACCCTAAATGTAGGGAAAAGGGACGTAGGGAAATAGAAAAGCGTTTCCCCACAAAATTTTCTTCCCTACGTTTAGTGTCTACACTAAATGTAGGGAAATAGGGAAGGCAGGGCGAAGACTTTCCTTACGTTCAGGTTCAGCACTAAATGTAGGGGAATAGGGAAAGCAAGGCGAAGACTTTCCCTACGTTCAGGTTCAGCACTAAATGTAAGGAAATAGGGAAGGCATGGCGAAGACTTTCCCTACCTTTAGAGCCAGCACTAAATGTAGGGAAATAGGGAAGGCAGGGCGAAGACTTTCCATACGTTTAGAGCCAGCACTAAATGTAGGGAAATAGGGAAGGCGGGGCGAAGACTTTCCCTACGTTTAGAGCCAGCACTAAATGTAGAGAAATACGCAAAGCGGGGCGAAGACTTTTCCTACGTTTAGAGCCAGCACTAAATGTAAGGAATAGGGAAGGCAGGGCAAAGACTTTCCCTACGTTTACAACCAGCACTAAATGTAGGTAAATAAGGAAAGCAAAGCGAAGATTTGCCCTACGTTTCGGATCTACACTAAATGTAGGGAAATAGTGAAAGCAGGGCGAAAACTTCCCTATGTTTAGAGTCAGCACTAAATGTAGAGAAATAGGGAATGTAAAGCGAAGATTTTCCTTTCGTTTAGGTTGAGAACTAAATGCAGATAAATAGGGAAAGCAGGGCGACGGTTATCCCTCCGTTTAGGTTCAGCACTCAATGTAGGAAATAGGGGAAAAAGCGAACATTTTCCCTACGTTTTGGTTCAGCACTAAATGTAGGGAAATAGGGAAACAAGGCGAAGACCTTAATAGTTGAAACCTTATTCGTCTGCCACCTGTAACATGACAGCAACGCACAACGAAAGTGTAAATAGTCTTGGTATAAATGTATCAACTGTAAAACCTAAACCCTAACCCTTAGCTTTTAAACCTTAGATCTAAAATAAACCCTAATTCTGAATGTGAAGTTTCAAACCTAAAGCCCAAACATAAACCTATAAATCAAAACTAAATCTGAAGAGAAGAGTTTAGAAACTTTTGAAAAAAGTCAAGATGGTCCCATGAATTGAAATGTGCAACCACTAGCACTACTAACGAAACGAAAGTTGCCAAGGTGAGAGCCAAACTGAAAACCATTGGCACAGCAAACGCTACCGTTACGCTACCAGGATGGTGCCACTTGAGTAACAAAACCAGTGTTTTATTCAAACCGTGTCATGTGAGGCGGATCCATAGCCACAACTTTCTACTTTTAAAGACTAATCAATAGTATTTAGTAATAAAACTTAGCATTGTTCAGCCTATAGCCTTGTTAGCATTGGTTACAACTAGTATAATCACTGGTTAGTATTGTTAAGCCGATAGCATCTTCTATATGGACCGCCTGGTCTAAGACAAATATATAATGCTCATCAAACACCTGCCTGTTCTTAAGTACAATACCAAGTTTCTTGTGGTCTGAAAAATCTGTCACGTATTTGTAATATAGTGTTTTTTTGTGAATCTAATGTTTTTGATCATGAAATCTGGTATTTTTTCATAACAACAGAGGCAACACTGTACAAATGGTCTTTACTCTATCTATGTTGCAGATGGGTATTGCACAAACCACAATCACAAAGTGTCCATAATCTAGCACAAAAACAGAATAGTTGGTAGTCACCAAACTCTTGGCAGATAATTTTTTAAAAATTTGCTCTGTAGTAAAAAGATTTTGATGAAACTATATGGTTATCAACAGCTTACTTATTTCTGTGTCAGGATGGAATTTGTGGTTGGAACCACTTCACTTCATGCAGCTGTTTGTGTTCATGTGAGGTCGGCACAATTGCGTTCAGGAAATGGTGTTTTGTTTTGCATGTGTAGTGCTGTGGAAGTTGCATGGTATCATGGTTATCACAGAATAACTGACATAGCAGTGCAAGTGTGCGGTTGCGTCTAATAGCATTTTGATATCTCTAGTTAAAACATTAAGTCATATTTTACGATATTCACAAGCCCAGGTCGGGCTTGATAGGTTTAATCATAGCAAATCGATCTTCAAAACAATAGAAAATCATGCAGGACAGACATTTATGTTTGCCCTTATTTCTTTTTCCCTGCAGCATCCCCACTCATTTTTAAGTCTAGAATTGACCCTGAAGACGTACACATTCTCACAGCTTTTCCAGAATGCTCACACTTTGATTGAGCAGAAATATGAAACCGTACATTGAATTGCAATATTGTATAAGCTTTTCCTTTTTAAGTTTGTGATCTGAAGTTGGTAGCAGTGAGGTTATAGTATACGTGAATATCTTGGCATGTCTCTATCGTCATCTGTGTGTTATAGTCTCTTACTGAACTATATGCCTAATTTACTGTATATGTTTACCTGCTCAGTTTGCATATGAGGATACAGTTATGAGTTTTGCCAGGGAGTGTTTAGATCGATACCAGATTCCCTTAACTTCTGTGACCCTTGGCTAAAAGCTTCAATAAGCACATTTTCATTTAAAACATCGCTTGGGCAATTAAAATCGTAGAGTGAACATTAATTACAGCTACCCTAGCGCTGCATTTAGAAAAAGCAACCACCATGTTAAGCTTGATTATAGAAAAGCTTAGTGTGCATACTTTTTATCCTCCCAAGTCCAGTATGATGTACTTCTTGTACTTCCCTCTCATAGGACCTGTGCATAGTTCACACAAAGAGTGAATTCTTGTTTAACCTTTTACCGACCGTGTGAGCCAATAAATTGGCTCACCTTATTTTGGCCATAAATCGCCAGCCGCTAGAACTAGAGAGCTGTTCAAACCTTTTACGGATTCAGTAAGTCTTCTAGTTGACATCCAAAAACAAATTTTTTTGTTTTTGGTTTCGCATTTTCTGGGGGGTGTTTTTGCATTTTTTTGGCCACCTTTACCTGGCCCTGACCCCCAACCAATTGACCCATTCTTTTGGCTCGAGTTTTTTTTCAGAAACTAGGTAAAAATCTGCATCTTTACAGCCCTTGAACGGCTTTCTAGTATATCTGTAGCCAAAATTATGGATAAAAAAACAAAAATTGATGAAAATTTCTGCACCCATAAACTCCAATTTGGGTTGGAACACACCCCTTCTCTATATGGACAACACTCGCTAGCGGATCGAGCTAGAGAGCTGTTCGAATCCACTTTGAATCGGGAAAGACTTGTAGTTTAGACTGAAAAAAACAATTTTCACCGTGCGATTTCCACCTTTCTGGCCATTTTTTACAAAACCACAGGATGTTTTGACAGGTCTGTCAAAACAATCCATGATGTCAACGTCCTGTGGGAGTTAAAAAATCAAGCCAAATCACTGGCGCGAAACCGCGCAAGATCTAAATGCATTCTAGGCTATAGTACAAGCTTTTAGAGTATTTGGTGGACATTCTAGCGTTTCTAGTTGATAAGTTATGGCAAAAATGGTAGAATATCAATTGGGGAAATCCCCACTAATCTCCTGGGAGTTGCCTGTCATATTTGGAATATTTTTGGCATAACTTTTGAACCAGAAACGCTAGAAACTCAATCAAGGGCTCTAAAAACGCGTATTCTCACTTACAAACCAAAAATATTGGCGCGTTGGATCGGATGATGACGTCATAAAATTAACCAAAAAACATACCCTTGTCATGATCCCAGTGGCCCAAAACCCCCACCCAAATTTAAAAAAATAATTTTTTTATTCTGAACTACATGACGCCACTAGTCATTACAGGGTTTGAACAGCTCTTTAGCTCAATCTGCTGCCGAGTTGTAGCTGGCCAAAGTTTTCCCTGAAAGGGAAAAATACGCCTTTTTTTAAACCTTTTGAATTTTGCCAAAAACTAGATTTTTAACCCATAAATTTGGGTACAGATATGCTAGCAAGTCAATCAAGGGCTCTATAGACGTGGATTTTGGCCTAGTTTTCAAGAAAACTTTCATTCAAAAGAACGGGTAAGTGGGTTAGGGCCAGGTAAAGGTGGCCAAAAATTTGAAAGCATGCCCTCATTGTGACATCACCTCCAGAAAACGCCAAACCGAAAACGAAAAACGTTTTTTCAATCTCAACTAGACGACTTGTTGAATCTGTAAAGGGTTTGAACAGCTCTCTAGCTCTAGCGGGTGGCGATTTTTGGCCAAAAAAAGCTGGCCAATCGCAGCCATTAAAGGGTTAATAATAAACCAATATAGATAGAAGTAAACAAAAAATATGAAGTCCTTGATGGCTCACTCATATACATTTCTTCTTAAGATTTTTTTCCATATCAACAAATCAAAAACTGATTTGATATTTGTCAGTGCTGAAATACTGTAGTTTATAAATGAATTCATCTGTTTTTAGTTTGGCTTCCATATCAGAGACTGCTTTTGCATTTGCATAATTTTGATCACAACTCTATTGTTTTTTTGGCTTCAAACCAGGTATTCAACAGCAATGCATTTCATGTTTTAATAAAGCTAATTTTACTGCAGCAGTATGGGTAAGCTGCAAAACCTTCAAATTGCTTTGGCAAACAACACTGAATCCTTTTACCCAGGGCACACAGTTGCAGGCTCTGTGAAATTTACTACCAGTAAGTCGATATCAATATCAGGTATGTGATTCAAATTTTATTTCATTCAATCTCTTAAAGTGATTTGCTTAATGTTCTACTGTTTTTTTGTTTTAATGGGCATGTGATGCACTTATTTAAGTTTCATTGGCAAGTATGAAAACTTTATGTCAGTTGGACGTGAGCAACAATCTGTAAGTATAAAGTTGTCATTGGTGGTTTTCCAGCAACACACTTGATAAAAGTAAGATTAGTGGCTAGGTAGGTGATTGACTATGCAAAGTTAACTGGTAGGTAGCCAACTATGGCTAAGCAAGCCAAGCTGAGAAGTTATGTTGCTGATCATGATTCATGATCACATGATTCAAGACATTGTTAAACATTACTTGCAGTTAAGTCTCAATTCAGTTTTGATGCGCTTAAACTTAGTTAATGTAGAAATGTCAACTTTTCATGTAAAAAGCATTAATTTCAACTCAAGTGGACAAAATGCAATAATTGGGAACTATACTATAATAGCGCAATTCAATCAACCAATGAATACTTAATAACCTATGTAACCCTAAACCTAAAACCCTAAACTTAACACCACAACATCAAAACTGAAAACCTTCTTGTAGTGCAAAGATCACCAGGCAAAATCATTCCGTTAATACATGTTCACCCTACTATTATATGAGGGAAGTAAGAACATGCTTTCTTGTGGTGATTAACCCTAGCCATGCACTGAATTGCATGTTTTTCAGCTACCTAGCAGTTGACCTTACATAGCTGTAGTTAGCTACTGGACATTCCCTGCAAATAATTCTTTGATCTAATTCCTGTTGAGTAATAATGGGGCATTCTTATGATATCTTGAAATTATGACCAATCAATAGATTTTAAATATCTGAAATGCAGTGTTGGCCAGGCTACTCCTATGATTAAATTTTAGGAGAAAGAGGCCACATATATTGTGAGTCAATAACAGCTTAAAAATTGATATTTCTGATATACTACCCGCATGTTACTGTATGAAGCATATCCAAATATTCCTGAATGGTGACTTTTGTCTGAGTAAAGTTTATTGGTGCAAAATAATAAATTACTGCTAAATAATTAATGCTTGGCTCTGAAAATCCCTGTGCGGTTTAATCAGTGGCATAAAATTAATATTCACTTAAAGGCAGGTTAAACCCAACACAAAGCCCTTTTCATTCATGGTGGCTGATGCACCACTCAAAATTTCTTAGTTTTGGAATAGTTACTGCTATGCACAAAATGCACATTCCACACATCTTGTGTAATACACAAGTCTATGAAATCCTTTTGCTTGAGGTTTTACATCAGACAACAAGCACTGGAGTATGATCTAACCACACGATCAGACAACAAGCATTGGAGTATGATCTAACCACACAATCATTATTTGAAATCCTGCTACATAAACTAATTTCACTTACAAAATTTTTTGTTGAGACTTAGCATGTAGTGTGGGGCAGTAGCAGTTATGTTGCAGTAGAACAAGACTAAGATAAAAAAATGGGTTTGTGGACATTTGACTATGGCTCTGACGTAGTTAGGGTAACCATAGTTGCAGCATTTAAAAAAAAGAAGTTAGGCTGTAAAGCTTTTGAATAATGGTCATTCCAATTTCAGCATAAGATATGAACAATTGTTTTTTGTTGCCTGTAGTTGTTTCTTACGCTAGCAGTTAACTCATTGGATCACCGTGGGGACTGTCATGGTAAAAACAGGGTGTCTGGTTGGACTAGACATATTTCAGTTAATTGATAAGTCAGTGTCAAAGAAACCTTGGTGAGATGCAGTTTAGTGTCACCTGAAAATTGAAAGCACTCTCATGCAAGAAAAGTAATATTGTGCATTTCAGTTTGGTGTTTTTTAATCACTTTGTGTTGTCTCTTGTTAGTGGTAATGGTGACACCATATTACTATATTGTTTGCAACTGGCACTTTAAAACTGACTGTAGAAGAAAGTGTTTTTGTGATCTAGAAAGTGCTTTGAGCTATTGGAGTGATTGCAGTTGAGAAGCATGGATCATTTCATTGTTGTACACTGTATAAGCTGTAAATATTATTGCTAGTTGATGATAGCTTTATTAGGGATTAAATATATTGTTTCTCATAAGCAGGTCACGCTATGCCAAGATCAATTTGCAGAAAAAACAAATTTAATGTTAGAAAACTAGCAGGGCTGGAAAAAGTGTGGAAATCGGGAAGGACATTCCTGGGAAATCACACACGCTTGCAGGAAATTAATCAGCTGCAAGTCAAATAAAATCAAATAATACACAAAGAATTGCAAGTAAATCACAAGATGGGCTGTAAGAATTTCCTTGCTGAGTTAGAACGGCCCAATATCCGGCTTAGTGATGCAACAGTGACATGTACGTAACAATGGTGGTCTCATGCAGTTGCGTGTGTCATATTGTAATGGCAGCATAGCGTGATGTGCCATTTACCAAGATGGGAAAAGCTGTGAGTTGAATATGTTGTCAGAGAGGGTACTAAGGCCAACACATTTTAGAACTGCATGTGTGAATGTGAGTCAACTTCGTTATGTTAGAAAACAGAGTGGATGGTGCCGCTAGCATCAGCTGGAAGTTTTTGAATACATTAAGATTGTGAATACTTGCCTGTACGGCTGCTTGGTTAAGGGTTGATGTACTGTACAGGGTTCCCAATCGGAATGGCATTACACTTATAGCTAGAGTGCAATTCTTTCGAATGAGCATAAAATTGCTACAGCTTACATTACAGTATGCTGAAACATAGGCACAGCCGAGGGGCCATGCTACCTCAAATTTTTAGCGTATATAGTCATTTTATCCTTTGAGAGGTGATATGCCAAACAAAATAGTGTTATTCACCTAAAATCAAACATTTTGCACCCCCTGAAATTTTTGGGCTGGCTACACCACTGTGCTGATACAATAAAACTAGCAGTTTTTAACTGGGATTTTTTGTGTTTGTTCCAGAGCATTGGTTAGTTATTTACTATGACCATAGACTAGTCACACACAGTCGATGATAATTCCTAATGCTCATTTTCGCATATTTGTTTTTGTATATGATGAAGCAATAAGTATTATTCAGTGTAGGCCAGGGTTTTCTTTAAAAAAAAATGTTAGGAACCTGGTATGGATCTGTGGGGACCCGATTTCTCTGATTTTAAGGACCTGATGATAATTTTCTGATTCTAAGGACCCGAATTGGGTCCCTAAAACGCCTTAAAAAAACCCTGGTGCAGGCAGCACAAAATTCTCAATAATTAGGGCTACAGTATTTGCTAACACAATCCTGCAAACCTTGCGTTAAGAGATGATTAAATTTATTATCCCAAGGAAATTTTTAATTTGTTGTCTAGAAGTATACTAACTGCGATTTTGTTGGTTGTTGGATAATGTGTTATAGTTGTCCCAATGCTAGCGATCTTTGCAAAGCTTCATATAAGCAGTCCATATATTACTTAAGTTATGTGCAACTCGAATGTAGTAAAAAAATGTTTTTAAATCAGAGAGTGCCCACAAAAAACAAATTCTAGACAAGGGTTAAGCAAGGATTTGGTGTGAGAATTAACCACTTCACCAGGAATATTTACTGTTTTTGCACACCGAGTGGTAGCATGGTACACTGCAGCAATGCAAGTGTTTACCCCTTGAATGTGAATTGATGCTAGTAAGCTGAATCGATCCAAGTTGATTCATGTGTGAACGCATTGATGGTCAAACAAACTTCTTTTATGATGTCTTCAATTTCCGGCTCATGGAAAATCTCGATAAGCTTACCAGGAAATTTACATTTTTTCAAGCCCTGGAAAACTAGCAATGTGCAAGCAAAAATGGAAATAGCTCACACTTCACAAAAAGATTTGTGCAGTTGCTCACAGACCATAGGAATAGGTGGCCTACTAATGCAATCAAGTTGCCCATCACTGGCTCAGCAGCTACTTGTTAGTCTCCTAGCAAAATTTATTAATACTGGTAACAAATTTATTATTACTGATAGTAAAATTTATTAATATGTCACTAAGTTTGTTGGTCTGTTAGCATGTGCAAGCCAACCCAGATCATTGGGTTGATTTTCACAACCCTGAGGTCATTGGCAGTGACACTTGGCGGTGGCTGCAGATTCTTGAATCTTTGTTGATTCAAAAACACAAACCAGAGCTGAATGCAAACATCCCATCGATACCTCTGAACATTTTCAGCCTGTAACACAGCTTCATGAATCCTCCGTGACATCACGCGTCATCACCATCAGCATGTATCCTACTAAGTCACGTAACTACCAATGCTCAGCATCACTAGTACTATGTCACTACCATAACCACCTTTTGTGTTTTTCACTTTGTTACAGTGCTTTTCTCCCGACTGGCCACAAGAACTTGCAGCAAGATCACTGCAGTTCAATTACAAATGTACTGGTGATGGTAGCAGGAGTTACCAAAACGTCTACAAAAATGTTGTTCACATCTATTGCTTTGGCTGTTGTTTTCATTATCTGGTTGCAATAGTTTGTGGAAATGTTATGCTGCATTTGGAACAACAAAATTTTATTAGCAGTTATGCTCTCTTGCCATACCATTTATGCCATTACTCATTTTCCATTTGTTTTACAGTGATACATATTACTCTTTATGGATCATGCAAAACCAAGTGGCATGTTGGCTCAGGTGACGATGAAAAAACTTACAAAGGAAAAGAACAGTACTGTGCTTTGCAATCTGTTTTGTGGGGTGGAGGTGAGTAAGTTCTGATTATTCAACTATTATCTGTGAAAAACATTTAAAGCTGTTTTGCATTTGTTTAAAATAACTTCTGTTTCTGTAGTAAGGGAAAAACGGTCTTTTTGTAAACAAAAATTATTCAGTGGTACTGTTTTCAAGCAATTGTGTAAATCTGCTTCACATTTGCAGTGTGTTGTCATAAATTTAATTGTTGAAGAAGATACTGTAATCATTGTTAAGTTTGGATATGATTGTCAGTGGCTGTGGCTCAGCTGAGCAACTGTATGTATGACAAGTTCATAATTTAGCAAGTTTAATGGTTGGCAAATGACAGATTATTGCAATTAAAATTATAAACTGATATTAATTCAAACCTGGCTTTCTCAAACGTTACCAGACTCTCCTGGTAGTATGGTCAAACCTGGAGCACATACTAAGCACACCCATGTTTGGAAAAAGCAGGAAACTGATTTTGATAACAATAGCTTGTGGGACAGTGTGGGTATTAACTGCTGTTGTTTTTTGTTGACAATATCACAAAAACATTGGTTGTTTTCAGTCACATCCAATCAACACACTTTGCTTCAACCTGGAAATCATGAAAAACAGTTTTCAGTCACTCTGCCTGGGAATTGTCCTTCCACATTTAATGGTATTTTGAACAATTGTTTGCTGTGTGATGTTCCTAGCAAATAGTAAGTGTGTATCTCATTTTGGGAAAGAAGACAGTCTATTTTTGTTGCATATGTTGGTTACTTTGGCAAGTTCTTCCAACCCGGGATTTCTTGGTAGAATTATCTGACTGTCAGTCCCAATCGAAATTAGCTTGAGCTTCAGAGTCAATAGCACCTCAACCAAACAAAGATGTTTGTGTCTGTTTACAAGAAAGTTTGGATTGAATGCTGTGACAGTCTTAACAAAAACAAACTGTAGAACAAGACCATAATTTTTTCATTAATATTTTCAAAGGAAGTTTATTAATTTGGTCGTAATTTGGGAAAGAAATATAAAATGCACTGCCATGGATTGCTGCCATCCATGTGCATTACCTGGAAATTTAATACCTAGGTTAACACATAGGTTTGCTTTAAAAGGTTCATCACCCTGCAGGAAATTCGTGAAAAAAGTAAGTGGCTTATTTGGTTTCTTTTTGAATGAACAAAATCTTACACTATTGAGGAAGCATGACTAATTCATCATATATAGTTTTGCAAACAATTTTTTTACTCTGTCATGAAAATTTTACTTTGTTCATAGTTGTAAGCAAATGAAACAGCGCCATTTTTGGATTGAGTGGAAACATTTTCATAAGCTGTGTACTTGCAATGTATGTGTAAAAACCACCTCATCGATCTTGCTGTAATTTGTTCCTTCTTTAAACACAGGTACTCGTGGAAATGTATTTTACGAAATTTGCGTGATCTGTAAGTTTCCTGGAATAATGTCCTCTGATGAGTCCTGCACAAGACCGATTAATGTGTATGATCCAGTAAATCTTTCAGCTGATGTTCGTACAGCTTCGGTTTGTGTGCACTTCCTTTACATTCCTGTAATGTGATGCAGGCCCGCAGCCAGGATTTAAGATTGGGGGAGGGCAAAATACATTGTTAGGGGGAAAGATTTTTGTTTTTATTGTTATGTTTTCATACCAAATTTCCTTGGCAGAAAAAATTTGGGTGCACTTCCCTCGAATACCCCGTGGCTACGGGCCTGAGGCGATGTATTTGTGGCAAGGCTTGTGTCCAAGTTGGAATCTTGAGCGTGGTTTTTATAAAAACTAAATGTGAATTAGCCTGTAGTCAGGACTACTTAATTTACCGTGTGCGTATAACATCCACATACTTGCCAAAAGTTTTTGTTTGGTTGCGTGCAGTGTGTTTACTTAAACTTTGAATGTCAACCTCTATCCTTTTTGTTAGTTGGACTGAAGCTCTGCAACTGAAAAATGTTAACGTGACATTCTTGCTGAAGTATTCTTCATACGTCATTTTTTTATCCAATTTCTTTGAATTACCATAAAATTTTCTAAACTCTTTGAATTTTGAAAACGCGGCGTAATCATCGTAAGTGTCACCAGGGGTGCAGTGCTAGAAAAGATGGGAACGCTTTACCACGCGTTTCCATCCCACCACACCCTTGATTTAGGTTGAAGCTGGAACTCTAACACCAAATATCGCTCAGATGCAAAAATCTCCTTTCGTTCTCGTAATCCACACAGACAAGCTGCAACCTACTCCGCGATGCCCTGAAAACTTCAAGACTAAATTCTAATTGCTCCTCTGAAAGGAAGATAGCAGAGTTACGAATTACTGTAAATGCAAACCATCGGACGAAGCGTGGAGTACGCAAATACCATTGTGATGTCACAAACAGTAATTACACAACCATGCTACGGTGCTATACACGAGACAACTTGTCATTTATTCATTTATGCTGCTTCAGGCGCTACACGCAGAAATTGAAATGAAAAATCTAAATCTTCTCCACACCAAAAAAGGTGTGGGAACATCATTCCCACCCCGCAACACCCCTCAGTGTCACAGATTTTAGTGCATGTTGAAAGTAATAAGGTGTTTTTTGCGTTTGGCATGAAATAACCCGTGAAAGTCTCCTGAAGTATATTTTCCTGAATGAACGCTTGCAGGCTTCTTCATGATTGTTTAAGCCTCTAAGATACATGAAAGTTGTTGGAAGACAGTGTATTTGAAATGACAAAATTTGTGATTTTGGCAACCAATACCACTGTATCGTCAATTCTAGCACGAGTACTATTCTTACTGCGCTTCAATAAATAACTTGAGATGCAGTTTAATGGATTTTTTGTATTAATTTTCTATTTGCAGATCTGGATAATTTTTCGACACAAAATTTCAAAGCTAGTTTTTACCATTAAGAACAGCCTTCTGTTACTAGGAATTTAATGGCTTGAGAAAATTAAATTTTTAAAAACAGTCTACCCTGGTGTATGCTGTATATATGGGACTCTAGGTCTCAATAAAGATACTAGCATGTTTTTATGAGAAGTAACATCTTCGCTATGTCTTGCATTGACGTGCGCCGTCTTTTCGTCTTGTGCAAAAGTTCAGGAGGCTAAAGGACGTAACCCTTCAAAGGACCGCAAAGCCACTATAGTGGCTGCAACTTTGGCCAGTCATAACTTGCCGACCAATAGAGCTAGAGAGTTGATCAAACCCTCTACGGATTCAGCAAGTCTTCGACTTGAGATCGAAAAAAAAAATTTTTTCGGCTTGGATTTTGGGTTCTTTGTGTGTTACGTCACAATGAGTGCATGTTTGTGCACTTTTGGCGCCTTTGCCTGGCCCTGGGCCCCAGGCCAATGCGAAATTTTTTTCACTCAATGTTTTTTTGGATTCTTGCCATAGGGCTACCATCTCTTATTATGCCTATTTTCACTGGTAATGCTTCTTTGTATAGCAGTTGTATGTTGTAGCTCAGTCATTTTTGTTTGGTCATATAAAGTCATATTTTCTGAAAAATATAGTTATATTATCAAGATTTTTAGGTCATAGAAAATGGCCCAAGTCATACAAGTTATAATCCAGTTTAGTTTTTTTTAGTGTGACTTAGCATTAAGTATATCTGTTTTTGCTTTGCAGTTGCTGTATGAACCTATGCAGTTCAGGGAAGAGGTAGACGACGGCTGTTGCTTCGTCAAACAGGTAATCAAAGTGTTGTTAACAACTGACAAGAGTGCCTATGCTCCTGGAGACAAGGTCTTTTTGAATGGAAGTATAGAAAACGGTTGGTACGTGAGATAAAACTTATCGAATAAATTATGCTACTGATTGAATGTTTCTCTCGTAAATAATTACATTTCTTCAAAGAAGGTGTGCAAAAGTTTCCTGGACTTCGTATTTATTGGTAAAAGCATCATTTACTCGTTTAACTGGCTGATTTCTTCGTTGCATGAGTATCGTTATTTAAGTACATGCATGTTTCGCCTCTCGGTTGTCTCAAATTATTAATCGACTCACGGTTGGCTTCGGGAAGCGTAGGCGGTAAGCTCCGCAGTTCTGTTTCGATGCTAACTGCTGTCCATATAAAAAACTGCCAGTGATGGCTGCAAGTGATTTGACCGAAAATACTGAAAGAAATTTCAGGAAATTTGCGGTTAAAACAACTTGAAGAATAGTTCGTTGAAAGTGTTGCGACTTAGGTTTTTTTTGGCCATAGACCGAACTTTTTTTTATGTGACCGAAAAAAATTAAGTTAATTCGATCATAATGTCCGAAAAGGTAAGCGAGTGAATGCTGTTACGGCGGATGTTAATACTATTATGGGGCAAATGACCGAAATGCCTCAGCGAAAAAAACACATTGCGACTCCGTTTTACATTGAGTGAACATTAAAAATCCTCTGCTCTAGCTAGTTACCGACTAGGCAGTTTTCAGTGCTGATCGTTCGCTGCCTCATGTGTGAAAACCTGAAATTTCATTTGTCACACCGATTTAACTTAAAAATTTCCGAACCTTACATACCTTTCCCATCTTCGGCGCATTTTGTTGTGGTCATTTACACTGGTTGTTTATGAAGTCCGTGACTAACCTGCCAATCTATGCAAACAAACGAAATGACTGTGTACAGACTGAGAGGGAGTTTACGGCCTTCATCTAGTACCAAAATTGTCGATAACTTGAACCGATAACAGCTTCCAGGCTGTGATAATGTCTGTGTGTCTCCTCAGATCACGTCTGATTCTCGGGAGCCGCGTGAGCTGGACGAACCGAACCGAATCGTAGCCGTAAGCAAGGGAACGAAAATGCTTGGGGTTACGGGACAAAAAGACTGCCAATGAGCAAAAAACAACTTGAGTTGACATTAATGTTTTCCAACAAGATAAACGTGGTAAGGGCTCAAGCCTTGAGGGGACACACAGCTATCATTGAATTTTTTTTCCGAAATGTGATAAAGATGTCCATCTAATCAGATTTACAAGGGAACTTCCAAAATTCTTCAAAAAATGTTGCCTAGTTTTTCGCAAACTTGTAAGACTTGGGTCACACACCATCTCCTACGCCTGTGAACCGAATATTGAAAACGTGTCGAATTTTAACTCTCTCGACAAAATTTTGTATCATTTATCCTTCACGTGTTCATCGTGCTTGCACACCTTGGAGTTCAAAGTCACGTGACCGGTTTGCTTTCACGTAGCCGTGAACTAGAAACATATCGGCTCAATGCGCTTGGAAGGCTGCGCACAACTTTTCAGCCTATCCTTTGAGGAATACGAAATCGTTTGAAAGGCTGATCGTTCCGGGGCACTTTCCACAGAAACACTACACCAAGTCATACGTCTTCATTCAAAAGAGTTTTTTGCTGTTCATTGATAAGAAACAAATGGTACGTGATGGTGGAATGCTCACATTTTTTGGGTTTTGGCCAGGGTTGCGGAGTCGGAGGTAAAATGTCCGACTCCAACTTCGACCTTTCCAAAATTTCCGACTCCGACTTTTTAACATAACGTGAATGAAGTTGGCTGTTAAGAATTTTTTAGCAACTAGCAATCAATGGAAATCGTGGTACACAGCAAGAATTATCTGTTTCCTTAAAAGTTTCAAAAGAAATTGTACCATTATAACAGGAATTCCCAACTTAGGAGTGCGATGTAAAAAATGATTCAATTGGATTTTTGGAGTCGGATAAATAAAATCCCACATCAACTCCTAGTGTTCTTAGGAATCCGACTCCGCAACCCTGGTGTTGGCAAAACTAACCTTTTTGGCCTCAAATGTCAGCCAGTCCGGAAAGCTAGGTTTAATTCAATACTTCATTCAAGCAAACTCATGATTTTTGTGTTTGATGAAACATGTCAACTTTCTGATTTCTCGTGAGACAATGTTTTCGTCGAACCATGACCGGCGAATTTCGATGCTGATGTGATGTGCATACGTCACTGCAGTTGTAATGAGTAATCCTAGTTTATTTTGTTTCTTGTCTCCTCGAAATATTCCTCAGGATTTCTGTTTTACTCTGAAGCCGGGAGCTGCACTTTATAGTGAAGTTCTCTGCCTGTCATTTTTTCGACAGCTATGTCTAAAATATATTTAAAAAAACGGTGAGCAGACGCCACGTGGAGAGTCGGCATAAAGGACATGCATTTCTTTTTTGTGGTTTAATTGGTTTATTGAGAAATCTCTGTCATGGCTTCACCAGCATTAAGCGATGGAAGTTCGGGAAACTATTTTGCTCTTGGCACAAAAAAGCAACAGAATGCTACACCTATAGTCCGGCCTTTGGCATTGTCGAACTGTCGTCAGAAATTACCTGGGCTTGAAGTGAAGCGAATGCCGTTTCACCTTTGTTTCTTCCGCGAAACGCCGCGATTTGTGAAGCCGACAGTATAGAACAGGGTTCCCAACCTTTCTCTTACCATGTACCCCTTCAGCATTCTGACAGATGAGAATGTACCCCTTCAGCATTTCAACAGGTAAGTATGTACCCCTTCAGCCTTTTGACAGGTGTACATGTACCCCTAAGATATCCTATGACAATACATTTTATCATGATTATTCATTGATATATTTAACAATAAACGTAATGATTTTTGAAAAGAATATTCATTAATATATGTGTAAACATTTGGAAATAAATCATATGCAAATATATTTTGCTCTTCTATTGATAACCTTAAATGTACCCCTGGGGATACATGTACCCCAGGTTGGGAACCCCTGGTGTAGAAAGTAGACTCAGTGCAAGCATGTTAAATAAGAAATCAAACTAGACAGCAAACGCTGTGTGATGTTTCTCTTTATAGCGATGATCGGCTCAAGTTCAATCTGGCGCTCGTGCAGCACGTCAGGTACTTCGGTACGCGCTCCGATTTCTCTCTCACATCATCGGGCAATCTAAAACACAGAGACAAGACGCAGTGTGCGATGGACTGGTCTGGACCCGATATTCCTGGTAGAACGCGCAAAGATTTCCAGAATTTCGAGTCTATGTGTATACCGATGGTGGTTGCCACAGGTCTACGAAATTGTCGACTGATTGACGTTAATTACTCCTTACAGGTTAGTATGACGTTTTACGGAAAAAAGCTGTTTTTTCAATTTTTTTAATGCTTTTTAAGATAATGTTTATGTCTGCTTCATTCTCTAGACTAGACTGATAACTTTCGACGCTTTTCATTTAAGCTTAATAGCCGTTGAACCGACTGTACGTTCCAGGTTTCGGTACTTGCACCCGGTGCCTGTGGTGGACTGTACAAGTTCAAACCTGGCACTGTCGTTATTGGATGGAGAGAGTCAGATTCGCGGACTGCACCGTCAGCGCCACCCGCTGTTGACCTTGGTTCGTACTTTGTGTTGTCTGTATATTTGAACCATAGGTGGCCAGTGTCACATTTCCAGACCCTGACCCCGCTCCTGTTCTAAAATTTTTTAATCCGGGTTCGAAATTTTTTCAAATTTGAGAATCCGAGTCCGGTTCAAACTCCGGAAACCATCGATGCAACCGAAATTCAGCACTGTTTGTATATGGTAAGCAATAACGTTTTCGTAACGACGACACACATTCCTGCTGCTGTCGAAACTAAAAAGTGAGTCCGGATCCGAAAAATCGCAGAATCCTGCCGGAGTTGACTGCGGCACTCCGGATCCGTGGCCACCTCTGGTTTGAACTGCACCGTTTAGTCTTTGATGCTCGCGATTCCCTGTCATAAATTGAAGTGGGAGGTTGTGGAATGACGCTGCGTGCTAAAGAAATTCATCCTCGTTTGAAAGAAAAATTCCTGCAAATATGCAATTAAAAGCTCTAGGTTTTCTGCAAGCTTTCGAGGAATCAGCCGACGGGCTCTGCTTTCATGTCTTCGCGATGATTCAATTTCAAACTTTCATATATATCTGTATTGAGGTAGTCTCCACAAAGGCGACAAAGTTGAATCAATCATCAAAAATTAATAGGAAATCGATTTCACGTAACACTACACATCTTCATTACTGAAATTTTATTCAGACAGAACCCCTTTAAGCTGATTGATTCAACTGCAAATGAGCTTTGTTTTTTTGAAAATGTTCGTGCCATAAAAATTGCTGTCTTCTCATTGAGTAAACTCAGGAAAGCGTGCGTGGAAGTTCAAAACTTATTTGCTTTTGAAACTCAAGGACTGAGATATGCAGATGTGGCAATGTCGTCAGGTGCAGCGCATTTCTTTCGTTTGGCAAACTTGCCATCACGCTTACGGTTTTCTCGAAGGATTTGCAGTGATGACGTCAGGTTAGAGCGCAGCGTTTTGTGATGCTTGCTTTGTTTCAGAATATGGGATCACGGGTGCACGCCGTGTTCTCATTCGAACCAGGATGTGATTAATGGAATCACGTGCTGTTGCGACAATGTGAACCGAAGTTTTCTGTTTAAATATTAACTTGCAGTGGCATGGAAAGGAAAGCTTCAGTAAACTTTTGAAAGTCATGGTTTTAAATTGGCATTAATTCAACATAAATGCACTAGCGGTTACAGTGTACGCTCCCGGGTATCTGCGAATGGCACTCAGTCTCAATGAGGCACGACTTAAAGTTATGTGGACTGAGCAATTACCTCGTATTTCCTTGGTTGAATCGAGGTCACTTGTTTATAAGTTGTTATGATTTCGTAAAACCTTTTGTCCTGACTGGCGAGTTGATATTGAAATCAAACCGTATTGGTTGTCAAGACAAAATTTAATCATGTTCTGGAAAGTTACTTCATCGAAAGCGCTTTAAAAAGTTTGCTTTGCTTTCAGTTGTTTCAGCACTGTGTTCGTTCAGGGGCCTCAAACACGCGGGGCGAATGTGACCCGCGAGAGCGCTTTGTGCGGCCCGTGATGCTTTTGGGAATTTTCAAATGTTAAACATTTACGTCATTTAGTTTATTCACCGGTGTTTAAAAGTGCTCGCCTAGAGAGTGAAAAAGTTCCTTTTAAGCCAACGTAGAGACGGCTAGAAATGATTTGCCTATAATATAACTCATGATGCCTTTCGCAGGAAATATAATGTAAAAGCTGTTTCTCGTACGGTTCAAGTACCGCCATTGTTGCGTCAACGTCATAATGCCGCCCTCGGGCTGCTTTATAAATCCTGATTGGGCACTCGGGGCAATTTGAGTTTGAGGCCCCGGTGTTTGTTCATCCCGTTTTTGAGGTAATGGCGCATACACACGCTAAAACATTCAGGGTCTGATTGATACGTTCACATATTGGTTGTTTTAATTGCGCTTGGAGAATTTCGGGATATTTACCAGTGGAAGAACTTTTTTGCATATTTTGTTTTAGCGCACCACGTCTTCCTTTAGATTAGGCCATGCTTCACGTTTGGATAATACGTGGCGTCATTTATTTTCACAACAACGAAACCCATTCGTCTACTCCCGGGTTCCCAAGTTTTTTTTCTTGTGACCCTTTTTCCAATATCTGTACGTTTTGTTTGTCCCCACACAATCGATTTTCCTGTCTATCGTTTGCGTAACGTAGGCTAAGAAGGAATTTTACAAAGACCTATTGTCCGTTTATTCACTGTAAAAACCTTATCTCTGCAAAGTGCATCAAACAAATCCATCGCTATGTTTGATGGCTTGTGAAGAAAGTCTCGTGGAGGAGTACGTTCTCTGTCAGGTCCATTATGAAATATTTTATTATTCATGCCATTTACAGTTTGCTATTTGATGTTGATATCTTTACTTTCCAAGCATATCCAAGCTACGAAATACGCAGGTGCAGGTATGGATCAATCTCACTAAATGTTGAAACTTGAGACCAGACGCGAAGTACCGAAATAATTTGAAAGAACCATATCGAAATGATAAATCCAGCCTGCACCCATGTCAGTCAGGCATGAAATGTTCATGGATGGCTCACAAAGCAAGCTTTCTGAAGCGTAGCTCGTATGCGATAGTTGCAATAATCAGGTTGTCTTGCAAATGAGCGTCGGTGAGTCGGTTTCTATACTCTGACTGGATGTACAACACCATGCATGAAAATGTTGCTTCACACACATACGTGGACCCAAACTGTACGAGAGCTTTTGTAGCTTCATTTTTCAAACATGCAAACTTCTTTGGTGCATTTAACCAAAAACTAGCTAAATGGGCATCCTCAAACTGAATTTTTGGTTTTTATCTGCCTGGTACTCTGCCACCTCTAAAGCGAAGTCACCACAAGCCTCAGCATCAACTCGAAATGGAAACTGAACATGTTGATACAACATCTCTTCCAGTTCAGGGAAGCGTTCTTTGAAATTTGCTTCGTCAAGTATTGAACGAGATCTTGCTTTACGCTTGGAAATGACACCTCACTATCCGTTGTTGCAAGAAATTCCGTGTTGTGTGGAAACAAACCAAAATCACCAGTTTTTGCTCGCGTGACGAAAATAGCCAGCTTGTTAATAAAACTACGAATGGAAGTTTGCAGTTCAAACACCCATTTGCCTCGACCTTGCAATGAAATATTCAGCTCATTCAGTTCCTCAAAAACATCAGTCAAGAGCGCAAGGCGAGCAATGAACAGATCATCTGAAAAAAACTGCAGTTTCATTTTTCCGTTTGTGCAGGAAGTGCTCTACTTCATTCTTGAGTATAAAAACTCTCTTCAGTGTACTACCGCGCGAAAGCCACCTCACAGCCGTGAAGTAATAAAGTGCTGTGACCTGCATTTCCAGTGGAGCAAAGATCCTTGAAGAGTCGGCAGTTCAAATCTCTGGACTTCACAAAATTAACCACTTTGATTACTACCTGCATCACTTCATTGAACACAAACCAAAGCTCTTTGGAATCCAAAGCTTCTCGATGAATGATGCAGTGGTTGATGTGGATGTGAGGATATTTTCTTTGAAGGACACCTCGAAATCCAATATTTCTTCCCATCATCGATGGAGTGCCGTCTATGCAGCACTCTACAATACGATCAAACTGATTCTCTGTGAAAAAATATCCACAGTGCTAAAAATATCTTGTCCTGTTGTTGTCGAATGCCACGTCAAGCAACAAAGAAGCTCCTATAGTATGTGACATCCACATGCAAATTTGCCATACCTTAACAACTATGCGTCTGACGTAATATCAGTGGACTCGTCGATGGCCAATGCTATGTAAGGTGAAGAACGAAAATCGTCGTAAATTGTTTTCTCATATCCTTCCCCATACTTTCGAATCTGCGCGTTATCCTATTGTTACTAAGAGCAACTCCAGTAATGGCATCTCTGACTGTCTTCTGAAAGGCCTCTCCTTCAAATATCTCGACGAAACTCTCAACCACAGGTTTTATTACGACCTCACCCTCCACGTATGGTCGCACTTCTCTAGCAACAATATAAGCTCCCTTGTATGAAAACAACTTGTTTGTGAGAGACTGTCTCAAGAACATTTGGCACTTAGTTGTTCAAAGCGCTACTTAAAACCACGCTTCCTTCCGTCATGTGTTAGCGAAGCCACATCTTACAGGCTATAGTTTTGCAGCAAGCTGTTTGGGGAATCTCCTCCCTGGTTCCGCCCATCTTCTTGCTACGATTCAAGCTTGCACACATCATTCAGTAATGACAGTGAAGTCACAGCAGTGATCCACACCAAGCGAATCAATCGCAATTTATCGCGTTAAGGAAACTAGTTTCGTGTGTAACACATCGTCAGTCTAGCGCAAAGTCGACAGAGACAAATAGAAAAACTACGTACTGCTGCTATGATTAAAAGTCAAGATTACAAAATTGAGTCCAATTAGAACCTCTCCCCTAAACACAGGTACAAGACTGTAAACAAACCCGATCGCGAACGGCCACTCAGCACACTGATTGACAAAAAAATATCTCCGTGTTTCGCGTAGTTTGTCTCGGACGATCACGTGGTTTACAACACACCGTAACGTGCAGTGGAACACGCCTAGGAAGACAAATCAAGTTTCGGCGGTAATGCAAAATGGAATAATTCGGTTATGAAGTTCATACTATAGTTGGGCACAAATAAACGATTGTTCGCTTTTCCCGTGCCAAATATCTCAAGCAACGATTCCCAAGTCTTAGTTAGAGAAACCCTGTTCTAGATTACAGGAAGAAGAGTGCAGTTCGGGCTGCTTTAGAAAATTTGATTCAAGAAGGAAGTCACTCTGATGGCAAAGACGAACACTTCGCGACCCTTGAAAGCTCTTGCGTTTCTAAACGAAAGCCGCTACAACCCTACATAGGGTCGCCGACCTTGCTTTGCGCATCTACCATCTACTCACGAACCAGCTGGTCATTTGACCGGGAACGTTCAGGCGCCTCGGTTTCAAATCATAGCTTGTTATCGTCACAGATGGGCGTATACAGCTCTAGAACACCTAAGTTATCAGAGAGACACTGCGCGTGTTGATTTCCCCGCGTTGTAACTACGGTTAGTGACTTTTCAAATTTTTGCACTTCCGATTATTTAACAATTTCGCGTCACGAATGCACCAATTCGATTTGTTTGTGTTTACAATATTGCACAATATCGATCGCGCAACATCAGCGTTTTAAACCATTCATAGCTCGTCTTCGTCGCTGACTGCTGCCTGTTTTTTCTGTGACGGACACCTGTTTTTTATTTAGAATTCGGCTTTTCGTGTGTTCGGGGATTATTATCTACTGCGATACGATCCCATAAAGATTAATGTGTTGTTAGATATCCTGACTCTGCATGTGCACCGTAATTAGCGATTCGAAAAAGTGCTCACGGTCTTAAAACGTTTCTTGCACAGAACTGCAACCTAATTTCCCACCGGCCTATGCCAGCTTGCCTCCATCGGCTCCACCTGCTGACAAAACAAACTATAACGCAAATGAAAGCCTCCCACCTCCTCCCAGCTACGCATCCGCAGTCAAATCGACCGACGTGACCGGTGCCGGCGATTCCAGCACTACATACTATGACTGGAGTCAGTCTGCGTTCACTTACAACTAAAGGTCATATGTTGCGCTACATTGATGAACGCATTCCGTACGCACTCGCTCTTGTTTGCATGGCGTTACGTGGTCTAATTTCACTTTTTACCGGTTATCAACTTTGTCAGCTTTTTTGTTTGCAACTTTGCAGTGTTTTTTGTCATGCCATTGCGTTATTCCCACCGCGCTGACCGCTTTACCTAACAGCCATATTGCTAAATTCTGCGTATTTGCCCAACGCCGATTGGGGCAAATATTTCGTATTATTTTACGTGACGCGCCCAGTGTTTCAGAATTGCTCAAACCAGATGCCAAAGAGGAACACACATCTACATAGATATTTTAAAAGGGTACGCACGCCTACATTTTGAGATATGGCTTTCACGGCTACTTAGTTAAAACTTATTTTCCTGCTGTGTGCGAAGTTCCATACCGCGAACCAGTGGTGATAGGTTTACACCTGTTGCAAAATCCCGCACGACACGTGTTCCTTCGATGACCACTGATTAGCGCAGCAATTGATGAACCCCTGAGAGAATTCGTGACAGACAGTTAGACAGCGAGCTGTTAGAAGACAGCAAGATGCTGTCTAACTGGTAATTCATCATCTATATCCAGTTAAAGAAAAATTATTCTAATGCTTTAACATAATAACAAGGCGCTGTTCGTGAGCAGTATATTCGTGAAGGCCTGCATGTAACATAGAAAGGTGGTCTCTCATCCACGTTGCTTATTGCTCGTACGTCACACATTCACTAAAACACACCGACTGCTGTACACATCAGTAAATCGGAACTTAAAGATGACAAACAATGTTGCTATGGTGATTTTATTAGCAGTGTGCAACCTGCTAGTAAAACCTATAGAAAAGCGTCCAAAGAATTTGGCCCATATATGAAAACTTAACCTATATTGCAATTAAAGCTATTGATGAGAGCTTTTACTGCTCTGCAAATATAATGTGTTTATCGTTACAACTCGTATTTTCTCTCATTATAAACGTACTTGGGCTTGGATGCCTTGAACAGTCATGACAGCCCTGCTTCACAACGCCCGCTGTTTTTACGCAAACCGCATCTCTATCGTTTGAAATTTAACGTATTTTCTGTACATTTTCCCATAAAATCAAATAAATAGCAAAAATAACTTTAGGTCATCCATTCTTCCAGACCACAATACTGCCATCAACACCTCAAAGTTCTCAAAAGTATACTCTGATCTTTTTTCCTAACCCTTGAAAAATTGCGTTGGTTTTCCTTCATTTGTCCTGAAACTTCACAAACACTGCCCTGATACGCCTGATTTTCACGAATTTTTCAGCGCTAGGGAGGCGGCTGCAGTCCCTGACCTCTTGTTTCATACCCCTCTTATATGTTACAAATTCTTTATACACAGTTTCACAAGGATGAGCTAGGATGAAACACAGTTTCACAAGGATTTTACTAGGATGAGCTTTTGTGGCGCACTTTTGTGGCGCAACGTTTATGTTATGTGTTTATGCATTTTAAAACGAAGTGAAATCAATAGCGGTTCTTGGAGTGCAAGATTTTCTATGTTTGCCAAGTGTTGCTTATAAACCCCAGTCGAGACTCATGTTTTCTTGATTGTTGTTATTTTTCAACCACTTCACGTAAACACGCGTCAACTAGTAAGCTGCTGGGCCTACCCGCGTAGTGTTTAGTTTCTGTTTCAGAAATGCTTATTAGGTTGCATGCAGGGCTGTGAAGCCGGAACCCAAATTTCAGGCTCTGGCTCCGGCTCCACGCATCTAGAGTTTTTAGCTCCGGCTCCAATATGATTTGGTCCAGTAATAACTGAAAACTGTTTGTATTATAATTACTTGTACATTTGTATTATTACACCAGCACACATAGGTGTCGCGACTCGCGAAATGATACATTTGATGGATAGTGTAACATGTGAAGCAAAGTTTGAGAAGCTTTGGTCTGCACACAAACGAGGTAAATTATGCACACATACGACAACCTACGCTCGTCCCGCAATAAGTTAACACGCTTACCCCACAAACCTGGGCAATGAAACCGGAACTCAAATTTCAGGCTCCGGCTTCGGCTCCGCTTTTTAAAAGTTTTTGACTCCACCTCCAATCATCCAAAATTGCTTGGACTCCGGCTGCACACCCCAGGCTGCATGCGATTTTGCCTGTTGACTTGAAACAGTTTTTCCAAACATGTACTGTTAATTTTGTAACCTTTTCCTGCAGTATACTTATGAGTGTTAGTGCTGGACCTAAAACTGTTTTCAGTACTGTATCTGCAAACTTTCATTGAAAAAGTAAAAACCGAAGTCCACGGTTGTTCGAGTCACTCTGCTATATGATTGCATTTCTGTTTTCCGTGGTTGCAAACTAAATCTATATTTTAAATCAATAACAGTGGTTTTGGAGACCAAGCTTTCACAGGAGGGCGATGGGCTTATGGTGTGTATCAGAATTTTGTCCCGTTTCACGGCCTACTTCAGATATCTCAAGTCTCATATGTTTTCTGTGGGTTATAATATTGCTGTCGCCATGTCGTTTCTGCCATGCGAAATGTTTTAACATGATTTTTACATAGCTGTCTTTTTTTGCCTTGCTGATCCACAGGACGAAGTTCCTGTTGATAAGAGAGTAATGTTTTTGTTACAACTGAGGAGCAGACCATTTGGTAATATCGAGTTCCGTGGCATCGCAGAATTTCTGAAATCTTGCACTCGGAAGTAATTTACGTTTTCGCTATTTTGAAATGTAGTGGTTGATCAAGATGTGTAGGATCATCATACTTATCAACTGTAACGGTGTTCTTTTTCTCATGATTAACAGTACGTCGTCAACAGCGTGGAATTTTTCTCGTCTTTACTAGTGGCTTACCAGTTGTCCGTGTATTGATGCATGTACGGTTTCAAGCTAGTCGATTTTTATTACAACCAGTGTCAAAGAAGTTAACGTATGTGTTAATTGTCGCTAGTACTTCTTTCATGCACCCGAGATTTCAGCTGCGAAAAGCAGTTCTACTCGCATATTATACCAGTGCTAATGTGCCAAGCTGCTAGCAAACAGTGTCGTCTTATACTGAGTGCAATCAGCTGGGGTTGTTTAATGGATTTTGACGGTTGGTAACAAGTGTGTCTTGTCGACGTTAAGTAATCATTTGAAGAGCGATTGTTCACGGTGCTTTCATCGCTTTAATGAGCTTATAATAGTTTTGCCTTTTGAATGGAGTAAAAACTGTACTGTAAACCTGTATTTTGATCTTTAACACTATGGTATTACGGTATTTCATCCGTTTGTATTGTATGTTGAAACTGCAACGGATAGTTGTGAAGAAAAATATTGATGGAGAGTTATTAGCACTGGACTGCTTGTTTTCACAACCGTGTTTGACCTTACAGTATTTCCTTGTCTATTTTTTATTTGCTTAACGTCTGCACAACTACTGTAAATGTAACGGATTATAACTGATGCACACATGACGCCAACAAAGAGCAAATGGCTACATGAAATAACAGAAGCGCAGATATGTGGCGGTAGCAAAAAATGCGCATAGGTATTAGATAGCGATTACACAGTTACTTTGAAAGAACACAAGCGCGCAAACGAGGCGCTGGCAAAGAGCACACGTGTAGACGACGCCAACACTTCGTGGTGTTTAGCACCCCTGCTTACTGCTGTGGTCAGTTCCCAGCTGACTGATTCATAAAGTGTGTAGAAGAGAAGGATGCTGCGAAGAACCAGGGGTCGTTTGGGCGGCACACCTCCCCAGGGCGAAGTCACTTGTAGTGTAAAGGGCATAGTTGGTTAATAGGTATGCGTAAAAGTCTTGCTCGAGTGGTGTAAGGTTTGATATGTGTAATACGCTTGTACGCCTATGGCGCATTTAGGCCGCCAGAAGAAAATGGTTTAAACTCCCACATAAAATATCAGCAGTTTGTATATTATAAACATGGTGAAAAATGGAAATGCGTCAGCGGCAGTTACGGACTAGTGCTGCGCTGCAAAGTTTGTCTCAAAATTTAAGCAGGCTGAGAACGAGACGTGCAATCGTTCGGGAAATGTATTCACTCAGTGTGATGACTAACACAGGAACGGAAATTCTTTTGCTTTTAGTGTAGGCACACCAATTGGCAATGCGAACAAAGACGAAAGACACCCCACTACATTATACGACAACCTTTATGCAGAAAATACGATCGAAATTAGTATGAGATGACAGCAATACAAGGACGTACACAAGGGGTTGGGGTTAAAAAAACCTTGAGCTTGATCTTTTACAAATAATGTATTACCTGCGCAAAGGAGATTATTGTTTTCGCATACTTTTTGCTTGTTAATATGTCAACTTAATGCAAACAGCACGGAATGAATTTGCATGCAAATTTTGGTGGAAATCTGGGTTATCTTCTGCATCCAGAAACGGTCTCACCACGTCTTGCAGACCTTTCGTCCACCACACATGTTTAAGATTGTGTTCCGCGTTAGTTCGCTTTGTCCCAAACAATTGTGTTCATTTTGTCTGCTATGTCTTACTAGCGCAACTGCTGATCGCAGTGACCACATTACCAATTTCTGTGGCATGATAAAACTGTTGCACGAGCTCAGAAACAGCAGTTGTTAACAGAAACATTCAGGCATTTGATAATGTCTTAGCAGGGAAAAAGAAACTAAAATTTTTCTGGACTTCTATACATAACCAAAAATCCAGTTTTCTTGCGTACCTTATGCGCATTATCAATTCTTGTTTAATTTAGCAAGATTCGATTTTGCAAACCGTGGTGTGCGTCAGGCAGTCCAGCCGCACACTTTTTATTCTCCAGTGCTCATCAGCGCAGCCTCATTTTGCAGCTCTGACGCAGTGATGAGTGTGTTTTACTACCCTGTTTAAACGAGCAGTCTGATATTTTTGCAGTTATGAACTGCTGTGTCGTAACGTTGAGTTTGTTTTCCTCCGATGTCCCTTACATTCAGTGCAATGACACATAAATTAAGGAGAGTGCGTGTAGAAGAATATGCATATTATGTGAACAACTGCGACAAAACGTTGATTTAGAAACATGAATATGTCGTCAAACTGTGACGTCACGAACAGCACACACCAAATACAAATGACCACCACATGCCACTGAATGAACCCCCCATGTAAATTTTCTGCGTACGCCACTGCAGCAATACCTCACGGAACGAAGTAACAACGGTAGTGCAGAATCAATGCACTTGGTTGATGGACACATGCAAGAAGAAAAAAAATATTTTTAGTAACTTATTTTTACATTGAGCTGTAAACAGTTTCAAGCACGTGTACTTCATATTTCTGAAGGAGTTTGTGACCATATTTATATTGTACTGTACCTTAACATTTTCGTACATGAGTTGCATGTGCCACTGACAACGCAATTTGTCCAGTTCTAGTTTGCCTCGTATTACAAAATATACATCTGTAACGTACTTGAAATAATCGTTAAACGTTGCCCGTCGCTGTGGTTTATTGGATTTATAGAAGAACTTGCATACTCCAAGATTGTATGATACCTTTCAGTTGCAGATAATTTTCTGTTTTGTAAAATGCTTGCAACTTTCCAAGTCGCAATTCCAAATGTGTTCAAACATATCAACGCACGATTTAAAACACGATAGTGGCTGTAAATGGCATGAAGCTGCTCTTCCGCAGTAATTCTGTATTGCGCTCGTGAATTTTTTAGGCTGTGGTATAGCACGTGACGTGCGTGGTTACTTACGCAATGCTAAATGCTTCTGTATATTGCACCAACATATTTCGATATAGTACAACATGACCGTTACAATTCTCTTTCGATGTGAGTTTCTCCTCCAAAATTAACAACAAGGTACTTTTAACTCAAAAATCTCTCAATACGCTTGCCGTTTACATTTGGTTGAAGGGATCTGTGTTAACATTTTTATATGTGATTAAAATAAACAGTGTTTTGTTTTAGAATTATTTAGTGAGAGCTTGTATGCAGTTAGTCAACCGAGTACTTATTTGCCAATTGCATAGGTAACCAAGCTTTGCAGTTTTTCCAAATTATTGTCACTCTGAACTAAAATCTGTCATCAGCAAAAACTATAGTTTAACTTTAGAACATTTGAAGTGGGTGACTCGTTTATAAATATCAAAGCAGCTAAAAGAACAGCGGGCTTAAAATCGTGTCTAGGGAAACCCGAAAACAATTATTTATATAGATGACGTAATATTCTAAACTTCAACTTATTGTTTTCTGCTTGAAGATATGACCAGGCCAACAAATTTTTTGACCTAAAAATTTAAAATTTTGACTTTGTTTTGACCTATCGATTTTCTACATTTTCAGTTGAAATGCGGAATACAAAGCATATTCATATAGTAGAAAAACTGATAGGTTTGTTCTGTTGAAATGAAACAAAAGTAGTTTATCTGCAAAATCTGGTATAGCATGTTTTAAACATGTCTGGCTCACTTTCAGTTTCATGAAACGAACCTCATTGATGCTTTGCACTGCAGTGATGCTTCCACCATCAACCTTTTGTCACTTTTCACTTCGCACATTTGCAAAATAATTCACCTTTAAGTGTTGAGGTAAACTCAGAAGCATATTCATGCAGTATACTTTGAACTTTTCAAGAATTTGGTTGTTTGACCTTAGGACTTATATGCTGATAAGTACGTTAATAGCTACAGTAAAGTCAAATCTGCGAATATCATAAAGTTATAACACTATATAGGCATGATGGATTGAGCATTTGCCAAACCAAGTATTGTAAGACCACGTTTCTTGCATTGCCATGCCTAGTCTAGTTAATATACAATCGTCCAGTTGTGGGCTTAGTAACATTATTAAGCCAAATGTCGCAACAAACCCGTTATTATTTCAGAATTGCAACTAAACTTTCAAAAACAAATCAAAATCTGTTGTTGTAACTTTAAAAAAATATCGATAACGAGAAAAACTCTTGCAAGAAGATGTTGACCTAACGATAATAAATTATGACCTAATAACTGTGGAGCAAAGGCGCAGCCAGGGGGGGGGGCTGAAGGGGCTCAAGCCCCCCCCTTAGCAATCAGAATATTGATGTTTATTTTCTTAGTTATTCA
>Ga0210059_1002148_pt1 | contig 30615 bp, 30 predicted proteins | sample Ectturendosymbi2_FD_188042 | JGI IMG/M metagenome (GOLD analysis project Ga0210059, IMG submission 188042) | Ecteinascidia turbinata endosymbiont from Florida, USA - Sample 2 (SPAdes) (version 2) | ecosystem: Host-associated > Tunicates > Ascidians > Unclassified | place: Key West, Florida...
AAAAAAGTCTAAACTACCCTTTTTCAAACCCCACCCACCGAAAACCCCGAACCCAAATCTAAAATGTTTTTTTTTCAGTGCAAACAAGAAGACTTCATGAGTCTTTTGAGGGCTCGTATAGCTCGCTAGCATCGTCTAGCGCAGAGTTATCGCAAGCTACAGTAGCCGCCAGTGAGAAACTCATGCATTTTCTGCAATTTTCTGATTTTGGGGCAAAATGGGGTTTTGGGGCCATAACTTTGGTTCCAGACATGCTAGAAGATCAAGCAAGAGCTCTATCGACGCGGGAGATCGTGTAGTTTCCAAAAACAGTTTGCGCCAAAATTTTGGTCCATGGAAAAGGCGTCCAGGGCCCGTCAAAGTTGGTCAAAAAAACGAAAACACCCCAACTTTGCGAGCCCACCCCAGGCGAACCCCTCACCCCAATCAAAAAATTTTTTTTTAATGGAACCAAGAAGACTTTCCGCATCCGTAGAGGGTTTGAACACCTATCTAGCTGTAGCGGCTGGCGAGTTATAACAAAAAAAATTTGAGCCACTGTAGTGGCTCTGGTGGTCGTTACAGGGTAAATGCCGTGAAAAAGTGCCGTAAGATTAGTGAACGTTAGCTGAGGGATACCCAGTGCGGTTTTCATCCTGACCGTAGCACCACAGACCAAACATTCACTCTCCAACAAATTTACGAGACATCTTGGGACTATGCATGCCAAAGATGCCCACCTTTGCTTTGTCCACCTGTATCGCTTCATTCATCGATGTGAATCTTCATTAGATTTTTTTATCCGACCACTTCAAAAGTCTGATGCTTTTCACAAATCTTCATTTTTCCTCCACTATCTAACGCTCTTGCATGACGGTGAACAAATGCAGCAGTTGCTGGTGCGTGCCTCTTTTTCCTCGGTATTGGCTTTGCGTGGCAACCTAAGCCATTCGTGTGTTTCGCGGGCCGTCATGATTTTTTGTATCTCTCTACCCCCGGCATGTTGAATATGTGCACAAGCCAAATACGCAATTAAATTGATTTTATAAAACCAGTAAAATACCAACCGTCAAATCTTGCTTTAAAATTTAGTGAAAACAAACGGTTGCATGGTTTTGTGATCATGAGTGTGGGAAGGAGAGTCGCAAATGGTTGTATGGAAACCGTGTATGTGACGGATATATCAACAGCGTCAACGATTGGTCAGACAGCTGCAGCCGAGAAGTGGAAGAAAACTGTTTGATGAGGTTTTCGTGCAAAAGTAAAGATATGGTCAGCATAGACATAAGTTACTATTTTTTTTAGGAAAAGATTTTACTGCGAAATCGGAAAACCAATATCAATCGATAAAAAGTTTGTTCAAACTGGCATAAAAGACTGCGATACAGGTTTAGACGAATGCGAAACCCTATTTTCAGGTAGACATGAAATGATTGCCAGTCTTTTTCTACGCGTATTGTTCTGGATCATGGGTTTTCTGGCATTGATAGGAAATATTGCAACAAACTTTGTAACAGTGAGAGAAATGTTTTCTGACTATAAAAATAGTTTCACTGCCATTCCAAACACTAAATTTGTCAAACGAGCCAACAACTTTTTTATTATCAACCTTACAATTTTCGATTTTTTGATGGGCGTGTATTTGTTAGGAGTTGTTGGCAAAGGTGTGAATTATTCTGGGATTTATTGTTTTGTTGATAAAGAATGGAGATCAAGCAATCTTTGCTCGATACTTGGCACACTTGCAGTTTTATCATCAGAAGCATCTGCTATCATCATGGTATCCATGTCCACATTCCGAATGGTCTCAATTTACAAATCATTTCTGACCCGCACCATGAAATTCAAATGGATCGTTCTCGCTGGAGTTCTATGTTGGTTGGCTTCTTTAATTTTCGCTTTTCTTCCATGGACTCCATTAAAATCTGGTTATTTTGTGTCTGTAGTTTGGTTTCCCAACCATTTCTTTAAAACTGACACAGTTTCCAAACACCATCTCATCACCATCGCTAAACAAGTTACTGGCACAAATCCCACACTTCAGTCTTGGTTCAAAGTCAAAGAAACCATTCCCTACAAGTTCAAATACAATGAAATAAAAGGAGAATTTGGGTTTTATTCTCAAACAAGTGTTTGCATGCCACGTTCGTTTCTATGCTTCTACCAGTGAAAGTGGTTGGGAATATTCCACTTTTCTCATCACACTCAACTTCATACTCTTCATCTACATGGTTGTCGTCTATGTACTTGTTTACAAGAAAGTCTCTGGCATGAATATTTCTAAATCTGACAAAAAAGATTCAAACAAAGGAATGCAAAATAAAATTTCTAGACTTTTGCTAACCAATTTTTCCTCTTGGATTCCAGTTTGCATTATGGCATACTTTAGTGTTGCAGGGGTGCCTTTATCACCCGATGCTTACATTGCAAGAGCTGGATTTCTTCTTCCAATAAACAGCGCCATGAACCTATTGCTTTACTCCAAGCTCATTGGTCAGTATTTGTCACGGGCACGAAAATGGTTTATGAACCATTTACTTTCCATTTGCCCACGTCATATTGATGACGCTGCATTTGCCCAGGTCATATTGATGACGCTGCAAAGGTTGGAGGGACAGCAGACCATATCGAACTTGAAGTAGTTCATTCGAACAAACAGTGACTCTTACCTCTCATTATTGTTATTTCGGGATTATTCTAATATTTTGATCGTTTTTTCTCAACTGACACGGCACAGAGGGAGATGAATTCTTTTATTTTTCCCTATAAAGATCAATTGCTTTGTCATTTTTTTCAATTTTCTTTTCACAGCTTGAGTGGGTTGACCGAAAAACAAATGTGCAAAACATTTAAAGGATTCCTTACGTGTTTTTGTGCCTCGAGTTTTACATGACGCTGCCCTGATTTCCCAGATTTTTTTATGTTCATACTGCTAAGGATCGGCAACCGCCCCAATACTTTATATGTTTTTGACTTCTACTACCTGTGCGATTGTTGCGTTTACGAGGTGGCTAGCTTCGTTTTTTGCATCAATTCTATCAACGTTTTACCAAAACCGTTGTCTCTCAACCTGGTTGATTGGGTTGCAATACTTTTAGCTGCGGGCGTCCTTCAAAGAATGCACAAAAGAAGTGCAGTTTGAGAACTTAACGCAGTTCGATGTACAAGCAGGGGTCTCAAACACGCGGCCTGCTACTATGCGGCCTGTCGGCCGCGTGTGGTCCGCAAGGGCATTTTGTGCGCCCCGCGATGGGAGAATTTTCGTTTAATCAAGACGTACGTTATGCAGTTTATTCACCGGTGTTTAAAAGTTCTCGGCCAGCGAGTGAACAAGTTCCTTTTGAAAGAACGTAGAGACGGCCAGAAACGGCTTGCCTATAACTCACGATACATTTCGCAGGAAATAAGATGTAAAAAGTATTCTAGTAAGGTTCAGATTCCGTCATTGTTGCGCCAGCCTCATAATGCGGCCCTCGGGTTGTCATAACGCGGCCCTTGGGTTACTTTATAGGTCCTAATTTGGCCCTCAGAGTCATTTGAGTTTGAGACCCCTGATGTACAAGGATGAGATGTCAATAATGGTATGCTGTGTGTTTGTAATTTGTTGTGTTTCTGACACCAACATCCAAATCAGCGTAACACGTAATTGAACGGATAAAGCGAATCTCGCGATGTGATAACAACAACAGTTGCTGGTCGTCAATGTCTGCTCATCTTGTTGCCCCTAAAATTGGTGGGTTATGCAAAAATTTAAAAAAAGTACTAGCACCGCTAGTACGAACTTCTTTGAAATAAGCTGCAGTTCTTTATAACGTAACAGGAACCAACGTGCTGCCCTCTCTTTGATATTATATACATTTGATGCGTACTTTTATAGTGAATGCATGTTTTGACAGAGTGTTATGTTTAAATGAACCAACTTGCATTGTTCACAGACATGAAACCTGATCCCATGTACAGTATGTTCTCGACAAGCATAAGCTATTGATTGGCGTGGTACCAAAACCGTCGTCAGAAAGTCTTCAATAGGGAGGCTTTGCGTTTCTGCAGGAGGCTTGACATTCCAAATTTTACAAAAACTCCACTGATTTATAGTGTTTCATATTTCAATTTGGGGGGGCTTGGAGCTTTGTTTGGGGGGCTGAGCCCACCAAATCCCCCGTGGCGACGGGACTACCTGGTACCATCTGCTCATCTACTCTGCAGCATTGCGTCGTATCCATCCTGTTGATGATGTTAACGCGAATTAGTTGCTTTGTTCCATCTTATTCGACATTAACGTCTGTCGTGCATTTTATTTTCATCTCAGTGTGCTGCATGACGATCCTTTCGTTTTCATACTTACAGCAATGCCCATTTCGCTTCCTGCTGTCTGTTAACGCCAACAAAGCTACGTTGTGGTCTTCCTGTTAAGGCCATCACAACGGTGCTGCTATTTTCGCTGTTCAATTTGAACATGCACTTCTGTTTCGTTCACAACGTATGTAGCACCCAGGAGGAGATCCTGGTTTCCACTGAGATAGGGTTCGATATAAGCCTGGTACTCAAAAAGTCCTGTCTCCGAAAACTTGCGACCAGTCTCAGAAAGCTGTTGCATTACCTTGGGGCGATGCATTCACGGATAGATGCCGATAAAGCACGGACAGTCGATATACAACTAGTCACAGATTTAAGAAAAACAAGCTTTTAGAAAAATGTCCGTACCAGGACCAAGCAGTTGCGAATAAATTCCTGGCGAAAACAAATTCGATCAGAAACAACGCAATATTACAAGCCAAAAGAAATTTGACTGCACGACAACGCGCATCACATTTCGAAAGCAAAGGACCACGCGGCGAGCTGCTACCATCAGTTTTCTTTGGCTCGCGGGCGCTGCACTAATCAACGCGTGAGGAATGCGCGAAACTCGGCCGGAGGAATTGCTTGGATGTAACAATGTATATATTTTATTATAATCATCGAAATGACGATAAACCTGCTAACCAAAGAATAGTGTGTGTCTATGAAAAAAAGATGGAAAACTTCTTATGGTTTCTTTCTTCTCATAGCCGGCTTGTATAACAGTTTTGGTCTATAGTTAAATTGACTATAACGCTAGACCGACACTCAATCCCTTATTTGTTGTGTTGCCCACCTTCAACAATGCTTTGTTTCTTCACCAACTTTTACGTTACGCAGTGTCGCACCGTATTTTAGGCTACTTGGCTCTTCGGTAGATGTAAATGTGCTTCGGTGTACAGTGCGTTGTTAACGAGTGAGTTAAGGGTTTTTCTAATCGTGATTCGATGCAACGTACTTGTTTGTGAAATGCTCAATACTGTAGTTAACATGACAGCTTGCTAACCTACATCACCGCGATTGTTTGCTGTTTCTGGCCAATCACGTAAATGTTCAACGCTATTGTTCGGCATCATTTTCTACTGCACCGTTTTATGTTACATAGCTCTACAGATTTACGTTCAGGTGTATTGGTGAGTTTGTTTCATATCTGAATATAATCAAGGAAAGCAATAAAAATTAGACTGCTACCGGAAAGGTATTAACGGTGAGAGTCTTTACACAGCCTTGCTTTGTCTTGGCAACATCAAGATTTAAGGTTACTTAGTTGGGACAGTGACCCGCGTTCCTGCAACAATTCGATTGATTTCCTCAACTATTATCTCATTTACATGAGACGCTATAATGAGATCCTCACACCCATCAATTCCCTACAACTAGGGCTGCACAACCTTTTTGCTGTTGCTGGCCGTGTTAGGTTTCTTTTTATGAATAACAGTCGCCAGTGATGGAATGGAATGCGGAGTGGTTGGAGAGCACTATAAGACTCCGTACTTTCATCCCCGACATCGGCACCCACCTTTCCGGAATGGCCCTGGCAAGAACAGCGTGGGTCTGACTTAACCCCCGTGTCCCTGCTTGGGCTTGTGAGTGTGGCGCAGAGAAACAGTTCGTTGACAATTTTGTCCTCAAATTTCCAATCCATCGACCTCCCCGTGGAGTGCATGGCCTGACGGTCCTGAATGACGAGATAATCGAATGGCTGCTCAACACTTGCCCCGAGATTTAGTGTAGCCAAGAATCTGATTGAAAGAACTCACTCAATGACGTCACGCGCCATCACCATCGCCACGTATCCACTACCAGCTGAGTCATGTGACTACGTATGCTTCGCGCCACTGCGTCACTACCGAAATAGCCTATCGCGTTTTTCTTTTTTCACAGCGCTTTTGTCCTGACTTACCATCAGAACTTGCAGCAAGAACACTGCAGTTCAATTTGCAATGCACTGATGATGATAAGAGGAGTTATCGAAACGTCTGCAAAAGTGTTTATATCGTTTTCGTTAGCCGTGATTTTCATTATAAGACTATTCAGCACTTCCGCTTTTCGTGTACCACTGTTCAGGGCCGTTTGAAAACAGAGTACTTATACATTGCAGATTCGGTTGGGGGCCCTTTTGAAAGTAGAGCACTTGCATATTACAATTGCTGTTGGGGGCCCCTTTGAAATCAGACTACTTACGTTGGTGATCTGCTTCGGATTATGCTGTATGAGTGGATACGTTTTTCACCAAAAAATGAGGAAAATATATACGCGCAAAACCTCAAGGGATGTCCCTAAGAGGGGGGCCTGCTGCGGCAGGTGCCTCGCTCGCCCCCCCTTACACGCCACTGATACTGTATATGCAATTGAACAGAAAATGTTGTGGAACTCATGGCACAGTCACAATATGAATAATATGAAACATGTAACATGTATCATGTAGGCTACATGCTTTCAAAGCAAGAAGCAGCTTTCGGCCTACCTCGGCTAGGTGTGATGTCCCTTGCTGACGGCAACAGCTGGATTGTGAATGGAACTTCAAACCTCGGAACTGTGAGGCAGATGCTCAAAGTACTGAACCAGCTGGCTTCTGACAACATTCTTGCACAGCCTAGCATGCTAATTTTCACTTAGCCCATTTGTATAAGTACCACTTTGTGGTGACAGCTGCATAAAGGCATGCAAAAACTTGGTTGAAACACAAAAGACTTTTTTGATACAGACAAATATTTCAGCATCGTTTGCGCTTCTAGCAAAACATTCTTCATTTTGTCATTTTCCTACGTTCGTTTCTTTTTCCATTAAAATAGCTGCAACAGAGGTCAGTTACGTTTCACATAATATTGTTCACCTTTAACATGGTTTAAATGCTTGTTAAACAATATGCGACGCAACAACAATGTGCATCGTGAAGAGGTCATCGCTTATTTTACTGCAGAGTGTTTATCGAACTTCCGCTAACCTGATGATGAAACAAATTAATGTTGGCTTCCAAAGGAGATTTCGGAAGTTGCACGCTAGGCAATGGTTTTTTTAGGTGGTTATTGTTAAATGATATTATGCTAATTTTTATCAGTGTATTGAAAACTAAACCATAGGTTTTGACCCGTGATGTTGATATTAATGTTCCTGGGCAAAAAGTTCGATAATTAAAATCAATGCACCTCATACGTTGCTCTCTGATCAGCAATTGGCCATCATTGTGAAATTTATTGAAAAGCACGTTTTTTTAACGTGAGTAAAGAAAATAATATTAATGTTTTTATGCTCTGTCACTTAAACTTCCGACGGTGAGATTCAATCAACTCGTAGAAGTTTTAGACACCTGTGGAAAAAGTTAATTCAAACCGCAAATTATTGTGGTCATGCCACTGCACTGCAAGCAGTCCCGTCGCCACGGTGGGAATTTGGTGGGCTTAGCCCCCCAAAAAAAGCTCCAAGCCCCCCAAATTGAAACATAAAACACTATAAATCAGTGTTGTTTTGTCTATTTTTGAAATGCCAAGCCCATGACAGGTCTGATGGAAACACTTGTAGGCTTACAAAATCTACTGACTCCAATGGCTAATTAATTACTCTTTGTTGACCTTACTGTGACATATGGGGGAGATCTTCAGTGTGCTTTTAGCTTGCTGTCACGTAATGTGTCTCAGGGATAAGTTACGTCACCATGCACAGTTAATGAAGTTGTCAATGTCATAAGCATCGTAGCCTGCCCAAAACTTTTTTGGGGGGGACAAAATGTTTTATTTTAGGCGAGCAACAGTATTTTGTTTGGGATGCCTCCTCTCAAAGCACAAAATGACTGGATATTCTAAAAAATTAGGGGAAATATCCCCTTGCTACGCCCAGTGCGTAGCCAGCAAAAAATTTGGGGGCCAGGTGTTTGATTTTAAGCGAATAGCATTATTTTGTTCGGAAAAACGCCTCTCAAAGCACAAAATGACTATATGTTCTAAAAATTCGAGGTGTGGCCCCTTTGCCCCCCCCCTGGCTACGCCTATGGGTGTCAATAGATTCAAATCGGTTTCCAGAGTAAAAGATTGGTTTGACTGCGTCAACTTTGTGCAGATGTTTGTTTGGGCCGCTATGTGCAAGACCGAATCACCGCAAAATTATGAAAACAGTGCAGGGCCCTGGCAGGCAGATTTATCGACAGCTCAACAGCGAACCGACCAACTTCAATCAATTCTTATCGGTTCAAATCAGTCAATTTTTCTATCAGTTTCTCTTCTCTAGCACAAAACTATCACTTTTACAATGAAGGTTCCGAGACCGAAACTCTCAACTGCTTCATCCGACCGGGAATTCTGCATTAGTTCTGCTGACTGGAAATGCTACCTTGCTTCCTACGCTTTTCTGTGCTCTTCACAAGCAAGACTCTGCAAGTGGAAGTTTCAAGCTGCAATTTGCTTTAAAAAGTTGCGAGTCACAGCCCGTTTCCCTTCACGCCACCACAGGTCGCTTACGCTCGGGCAAGTTTTATCTCCGATCGTTTCCGCACGTGTCATTTTCTTCCAGCGCTCGTAACTCCATCGCTATGTCCACTGCACCACAGCAAGATCTTCTCACGTGGACACAACCGCAACCAGTGGTTTCCAACGTACTTATTTCGGTCTGTAGTCAGCCCTCCTCTGAGACTCTTACTCCCTCCGCTTACAGCCCGCTTATATGCTGTCAGACTTTGACCAGTCTTGTCATGATGTTTCTCGCTCTGCAAGCCCCAACAACCACACCAGGCTTTCTGCTGCTCAAATGTCCCATGTTTCCCCCTCTTTTTCTCCTCCGAGAGATGCAATTCGTCACCCATCTCCGTTGACGTCATCGCGGTCCCAACCACGTGGTACTCGCACCCGTGTTGTGCGCAGACCGGACCGTTACACCCCGTAAACAGCGGCTGCCTTGTCTTGTACATACTCTGTTTGTGTTTTGTTTGTTTCACTGCTGTCTTTGTGTCATCTTTGCTTTTGCTTGATGCAACGTCCATTTTCGGTCCACGCCCAGCTCCGCTATGCAGTCACACATCCTTCTGCATGTTTTCTCCAGCAACCCCTCACCGCATCCCTGTTTTTTTTCCTCCTGCTACCATCTCTAGCTGCATCCCGCAAACCACGATGTGCTCTTCTGCTACTTTTCTAACTTTCCTTTCACTTCTGCCTTTCAACTCTGCTTTTTATTCAACCACGCAACACTTGGCCTACAGCCTTTCCCTCGTTTTTGTCTGCATTCCAGCCACAATCTCTTTTTCATCGTGCCTTTTCGCAGTCAACTACTCAGCACGGCACCTCTAATGAGCTTTTTCAGTGACTTTTTGGATAGCATCCTTTCCGCTGTCAACGGCACAGATGCTCCTACACTGTTGAGCGTGTCGTTTGTCATCTAACCAACCGCACGTTCTACGTGTTGTCGCTGAATTCTTTACTGCAAATTCTCCTCGACCCCGCGCGGCTGCTTTCACTTGTAAGTGGCATCTCACTCTTACCCAGTTGGCCTGACGGTACGACCGTTCATTTTCTGCCTCACGACCGTTCATTCTCTGCCTCACGACCGTTCATTCTCTGCCTCTCAGCAACCTCTAAAAACCAGTTTTACCTAGAGTTAACTCTTCCTCAGGAAAATATTTTCTTAAATTCATAAGCCCAAAAGTATGGTCTTCAATACCAGACGATATTAAATTTTCAACCACCTTTACCTTTACATGGAAACTTAAGAAACACCTTCTACATGAAAAAAATTCCCAATTATGAACTTTACCAACATTTCCCTTGTCCAGAACAAAATACTGTGTATTCTAGTATCCTGTAACTCTGCTGAAATTTTGTGAACACTTACTTTTTCATATTTTCTGTGTGCACATTCTATGCTTCTCGGCATATAAGAACACCCTTTGTTTTTTTCTTTTTTGCTTTTTTTCTTCTGTACCTCTTTAATTAGTTTTTGTAACTTTTTTATTAGTACTATTTTTTAATTTTTTTATATTGCTCAAAATATTCTAACCACACCAAAATCCTTCACTTAAATTCGATCCACTCATCTGTGTACATAGGCATGCGGTTTCACCTGTACATTTTCTTCACCATGTTCTGCGTTCATTCGTTTTTTTTTGTTTTTGTTTTTCTTTTCATTATGCTTATTTGACGTCCAACTGTTGTTTATCAACACTTGTCAAAAAATGATAAACGGGATTGGTTGACTAGATGACCGCCACGGTCTTTCTCCAATCCTATATGACACAGCGCCCCTCTTTGTTTACACTGATCAACTATTGTGCCATTGTGTTTTCATTTGCTCTAATGTTCGCTAATGGTAGGCTTACTGCATGCGATGGCTTTCATGATGCTTCTGCTTGTTGGCTGAGTCATATGAAACAATAAACCATTGACCATCACGGCTCGAAGTTTGATTTTCGACCTCTCTTCGCTTACCACGAGCCTACTCGCGGGCGAGTGCTCGTCCAGCTGTGCGCTGAGCTTGTCGTCTTTCTTGGCCCGATTTCATCCCGAGGACACCTTACTGCATTGATTTCAGCGTTCAACATTCAAGTAGAATCTCCCTCTCAACAACTTTTCGCTGCAACATAGTCTGCGCCCATGCGACCACTTCCAATGTCATTTAATTGACTCACTCGTTCGACAGCGTCGCAAGCACAGCTTTTCCTTGGAAGATCTCAAAGTCAGCGAACGCATTTTCAAGTTTCCCACAACTAGTGGATGGCTCCTACCTGAAACAACTCTGCGTTTTTTTCCTGCTCAGGGAAGACAAGCTCCTCCCTCGTTAACTTCAGCCCGTCTCAACGTCATCACTACCGCTCTTTCAATTTCCCGTGTAACCTAGACGCCTTGCCTCGGTTTTCCCCTTTTTGCCTCACTTTTCTCTTCGGAATGACCGTTCCCGAGCCCAACGAATTTCGGCAGTTTGACACTTTTCCTCATTTACGCAACTGCACACCGAAATTACCCCACAGCCCGCATCCTGCACCCCCCCCTTGCTTTTCATAGGGTAGCTCACCCCTGGTTGTTTTACCGCCGTCAACTGCTGCATACACTTTTCGCTTCGCTTATCGTACTGTTTTTGCCGTTTTCTGTGTCTGTTATTTTGTGCTTGCTCGTATACCGTGTTTTTTTACGTGTCAGTTCTCGCGAAACTATCCACGCCAATTTTTCCGTGGGGGACATTCTTATATAGTGGATTTACCTTTTCGCATTACGACTTGCCGTTTCCTACTCGCTATTGTATTCCGTACGTGAGGTCTGGTTTGTATCAACTTGTCATTTGCGTCAAGGGAATTCGTGTGTGCGCGCTCCACTGCGTTTGCGCATGACCTCGATTCGCATTGCAATTCGGTTTTGTCCATCGGCGTGGACATCACGCTTTCCGTGAGTCGAGTTGTGTATCGCTAGCGCACGGACCACGTTGGCTGTTTCTGCTGTCGCGCTATCGTAGAGCTTTTCTGCTGCTGCTAATCAGAAGCCTTTTGTAAATAAAGATCTGCGCACCAGGAAATCTGAAACGAACTATCAATTGGTGAGAGCCAAACGCCTTGGCAACTTAAAATGTCAGGCAGTTTTAGTCGGGAGTTTGAACAGTACTCATACAACGACTAGGCTGTCTCGTTGGTAGCGTTTGGGGAAACCAGCATCTCTGCATGCAACGACAGTCATTCCTCGCAAGCAACTGCTACGCTGGGCAACACCTCAAACGTCAACACATAGGTTCCCAAACCAAGGAAACCCTATATTTGTAAGGGCGTTGTTTTCGCAACAAGCGATGTTGCCATAGCACCACAACATATAACAGCACAGACGACACCTTGCAGCTTTCCCCCTCCAAGTCCATTCCAGCCAAATGCATCGATTTCGATTTTCTGCCAATGAACATTGACCACGCCTGCATTGAGGCACGATCTTGCAACCAGGCATGTAACCAGCTTGGGACACCAGGGGGGGGGGGCGAAGAGTTTTCTAAGGGGGGCCCAATTTGTACAACTATGTCCCAATGTCCACGAGTTTTAAACTATGTCCAACACATTTTTCCAGGGTAGGGGCGAAAAACTTTCCAGAGGGGGTAGACCTCTCCTGCGGCTCCCCTGGTTACGACCCTGCTTGCAAAACAACTTATTTCCTGTCTGATCGCATTTTTAAGCATCACGAAATAATGTTAAAAAAGGAGGCTGGACGGAATACAGTTCCTGGCTTTGAGCATGCACCACCGCTGCATGCAAGAAGGACAAAGTCAGTGTTCAAGACCCTTAAGTGCCACTCAATAAAGACTTTTTCGGATGGTGTCAACCACGAACAATAGCCAAGCTATGTAGCTTTTTGCCATTTATGTACAACGAGAAACACCACCACGCACAGATGAATACAGCGGGATAGTCGCAGCTACGCTTGTCACGGCGCAAGTAACCCTGCTTGAGCAACCCAGCTTGCAAATCCCAATCAAGCCTCGGCATGGGCGTCAGAAGCACTTTTTTCCAGTGTGGACCAACAGTGAATCTTTCAAGGTGGTCGCAACAAAAGTGGTGAAATTTTATTTTATTCAATCGAAAGTAAGAAAACAACGTCTTGCTAAAAATTTAATAGGACAGGGGGTGGGCCTGGCACGCGTGCCGAACTTGGCTCGCGAGCACTTCTATCCGGTACGTGAGCGAGGCCTCGGAAACGAGATCCTCCTCCCTTCAAATGAAAAAGTTAATAACTTACAAGTCGCAGTATAATCTGATGAAACTCGGTGTCCGTTTCTTCATTTTCGTTTGTTAAAAATCCAGAATTTAATTTAACCCTTATGTGCTTTTGATGCCATGTGGCTGCGAACAGAGCCGAATCAGCCGCACTCCATACCCCCAATTGGGGGGCACACTGCCACAGGGGCCCAAAATTCAGACCCCTCACTACAATTTTTGGTTGGCACGCGGAAGAATTTTGTCATTGATTTAGCCGATTTCGGCACACAAACCGAAAAAGGTTGGCCGACCCTGTAATAGGAAAATTACAAATTTTTTAATTTAGGGGGTCAAGGCCCCTTGACCCTTCTTCCGATGCCCATGCGCCTCGGGGAACAACGATTTTAAAACACTTGCGTGCCAAGAATGAAAATCACGAGTCCATTGTCAAGCGAAATTTCTGACCTATTACATTGTTTGTTAGTTACTTTGCTTCTCAGAGTAAAGGAATAAAGTTTGGCGATTATCATGTGTGTTGTGTAAGTTAAAACTTTTAGGTCAGATGTCAGATACACGCAAGCTATAGTACTGGAATAACTATAACAACTGAAAAATATTGGACTTAGACTCATACAACAATTACTTTTCGTTTTCTGACCCTAACCCAAACCCTAACCTGACCCGCTTACCAAAACACCGAACCCTAATCATGAGTTTTCTCAGCGTATATGGTATGTAGAATATCACTCTGTGCATGTGCACACTGGGTGAAGTCAGAAATTTCGCTCGACACCGAATTAACACAAACACGCCCGTCCGTCCCACTATGTACAAAAGAATTAGTTTCGCTTAAAAAGAGATAGCTCCGGCGGTCACACGCGAAAATAGGTTCACTGTTACTCGCACCATGAAAACTGATTACAGTGTACACGTAAATGTAAAACTATTTTATATATATATGTATTTAAAATCAAAAGTAAAATTACGATTGACCAATCGATGTGAAAATAAGCTGGATCTTCCACTTCCGGGAAACTCGATCTGAAAAATGGAAGCGGCGCTATCTGTGCGCGATCTTAAAATAAACATCAGCGGCAAGAACATACAACGCGGGTAAAATCTGCGGTAAACGATTTTTAATTTAACTGCGCAGGTTAGAACATTTCATCGGTAGGTTTGACGCATGGCCATAGGCAGTCGATCCAAGCCCAGAAAAGGAACTACTCGGCATCCTCAACCCAGGGGTGTAACGAGGGGGGACAAGGGGGGCACAATTCCCCGGGCGCCGAATCACTGTGGGGCCGTCGAAAGTCCCAGCAACGTCACAAGTACTTTCTCCAATGCAGAACATGGGCGCGTCAAACTTGCTCCTTGCCCCGGGCGCCATCTGGCCCCAATCGCAGCAAAGCACCCGGCGAAAGACGCAGCCTAGCGGGTAAAGCCACGATGTGATTTGACTGCACACGGCGTGTCTCATTTAGAGGAACCACCCTGCGCGCCCAAAAACCGACGTTTTTCGCCACTGAAATGACTCGTGCCTTGAATCGAGTAAACTCGACCGAGTCGACAAGATGGACACACAGGTCGTGTAAGCGAAGTCCCACCAACTAACTACTTCCCGCACGCGGGGTATTGCCGAGAGGGAGCTTTCAAGGGTGGATCATACACCCGGCGTGGATTACAGAAATTAATTTGCATTCGTACGATACAAGCTCAAATGCTATCGTGGTTACGTTCAATAGTAACCGCGCACCAGCGCTTTTGATTTAAAGCTTGTTTACATGCGTTTGATAAAAAGGCTGTGGTTCAGCACTTCACTAAAAACGAGCATCGCGATTTCCAAACACAATAATGTCAAGACTGTAAGTGCTCTCTATCGGCCTAAAACGTTTGAAGACGATAATTACTAAGAAGCATTCACAAAACGTTCAGCGTCATAATCAGCGTTTTTTAAGACTTCCCGGAGCCGAAGATGGAGAGCAGGAACAGGAAGATGTAGATGATGTCAATGTAGAGGTTCAGCGCGCCGTAGATGTATTCTTCCTCACTGAGCTCGTACCGCTTTCCTCCCATGATCAGTTGAGTGTCGAAGGCGAGGAACTGCCAACAAGTCGAGACGGTAAAGATTGCCCAGGCGTTGTGAAAATAACCGAAGACGACCGTAAGTTCTCTTATTGCAATGGATGATCGATATGCTTAGATAAAAAACGCCCCTGTGCAGATACTCCGGCAGGGGGCAGACGTATAGGCGTAACCAGGGGGAGTCTACGGAGCCATGCCCCCCAAATTTTTAGAACATATAGTTACTTTGTGGTTTCAGAGGCGGTATCCCAAACAAAATAGTGAAATTCGCCTAAAATCAAACATTTTGCCCCCCCCAATTTTTGGTCTGGCTACGCCACTGCGCAGACACAGTAACAGCTCCTTTGCCACAAAAACTAACGTCGAAAATCACCTCTGCACCTGACGCCACAATGACGCTCGCCACGCATTCGGGCGCATGTTTGATGTAATCTTGTGATGACTGCGTTCGGGTGACGGGACTGAAGTAGGTAATTTCATTAAGTGCTATTCACATGCTCAGCGTGTCCAATGTTCTGTTGATCGGCTTCGAGAGCATTACGACTGTTAACCCAGCTCGCCATGTGGAGAGTTTTCGAATGACGCAAGAAAGTAACAAGCGCGACAGTGACGCGACAATCCACAATCAACGCAATAGTCGTTCTGATGCAGCCACACCGAGTTATGGTAACAAACATCTTACCAGGGAGAAAACGAGAGCTCCAAGTGCTCCGTAAACGACTTGGACATACTGAAAAACAAATTCTCAAGCTTTAATCGAGGACTGCACGGTGCAGTTTCAATACAAGTTAATCAATCTCAACTGACAAGCTTCTTTTCATTCTATCCCAAAAAATGCAGTCACGGTTACAGCATTACGCATTGCACAGCATCACCATTTGATTTATTTGGCAGTGCTACTGCCTCATTGCACACTAGGGGGAGAAACTATGTACAGTATAGTCGTAGCCACAGCCCTATAGGGTGTTTGCAGCTTGCTTTGTTCATAGCCATAGTTCCTACCATTGCTTCTAATGCTCTATGAGTTCAGTATTGACAAGCACAGACATCAGTGCAGAGACAGACTTTCAAACTACGAAGAGGGGAATGCGAAATCACGAAAACAGATATCTTGCAAAAAAGCAAAAAAAGAGAGTGACATACTTTCGAAACCCAGAAACAAATTATCACCGGAGCAATGAACTTGTGACATCACGGTACCAGTGGATGCGGTATCGCGTAAATATGGATACTTGCAGAAGCTGCGCACCGGTGAAACGACAGTGAAAAACTGATATTGGAATGTTTGAAGTAAATTCAGCAGGCCTAACTATCTGGCTACTATACAAGTTTAGCAGAATCAAGTCGCATTATCAGTTGGCGGCCTTGACCATCTGCTGAGCGAAAAAAAGGTAAGTCGCCTACTTTTCGTTCTTGATCATTTCGCTATTTGGCGAGTTGGACTCTAAACTGACGCATCTTGGATAATTTTGTTAGTTAAGTACAATGTTCGGTTGGAAAAAAAACTATTTGTTTCAAGGCATTTTTCATTGTAACAGAAGTTGTGCGGCCAGAAAGCACTAGAGCAGCTATGTCCAACCCAAATGGCTTACTGGGCCAAAATCCATGTCGCTATCTCAACAAGGGCCGCACATTTTATGACATAAATGAGGGCCGCACATTGAATGGCTTACTTCGCTGAGCTAGTGTACTGAAAGCGTTCGAATCCTAACTGCAATGGTAACAGACATGATAAAATGGCACTGAGGACAACCTACATCAAAAATTTCAAATTTAAGATTATCAAAATAAGGACAGGTTGTCAGTATGTAGTTACTCGTGCTACAGTGAAAATCTAAACTGGGCCGCACAAAACCTTCGCCTGGGCCGCATGCGGCCCACGGGCCGCGGTTTGGACATAGCTGCACTAGAGCAGGCAGGCCTCTGTGTTGGACCACTGCCCCATTGTTACATGCATTTTTCCCAACGTTACGGGAGTTTTTTACCTTGCTTTGTGAGCGCTTTGTATAAAATCCGTAACTCTCGCTCAAATACGCTATGTTCACAAACTTGCCCGTGAGCGAAGTCTGAGCAAAAAGGTTAAGCGCTCGAGAAAGCGCTTTTGGTAGTGCAATATCTTCAACCAGACAGCAAAACATGACTCACCCAAGATCTATACCAGGTGAAGATGGTGATGAAACCGTAAAGGATGAGGACCCAGAGCAGCACGAAGAGAAGTCCACCGCATTTGGTGAAGTCGAATTTCGTTTGCATTGAGAAAATAATTATTCCAGCACAGACACCCTGCAAAGCATGAAAAAAAGACTTGTGTGGCCGAGTCAGCTTTAAACCTGCGGTCATGCCCCTCTGGGCAAAATGTTTTGCAGAAGCATACTGCGGGGGAGAGAATCTATAATTAGAAGTTGAAAAATCAGTGTCACGCGGCGCAGTCCATGCCAGGCAAAAATACGGTTGAACGCGATGAGCCGATTAAAAGTACGCAGGAATAAAACGTGTGAATGCCAATTTATGTAAACAGGCTACACAGAAGAAGAGCTAGTTACCAAGAAAAGCACCGCAGCACAAAATTTTTGCAAGTTAACAGCCCAGTCTGTAGGTAATCGCCACGTGACGACTGACGAGTATTGCAGCAAGCCAGTCAGGTACGAATCACGTGCCAGCCTACACAGTTAGATCTAATCCAGGCCTGCACAACTCAGAAGGCTTGAAGTGCCAAATTCATCTTCATAAATCTGGCGCGGGCCGCAAAGCCTACTCAATTTTATTTCGTTGTGATTTGGAAGAAACTCTGGAACGACAATTATCTGAAGAACAGACTTTTGCAACATTTTCTCCGATCGAAAAAGCTCTCGCTGACCGCAAAAAAGCTCCGATGGGCCGCATGCGGTCCGCGGGCCGTATATTGTATATTGCACAGCCCTGCTCTAATCTGCGGTGAGAGGAAACCTGCCATCACCATTGGCAGCACTAAGGGAAACGTGTTTTGAACAAATGTCTTCGTTTCGCATGAAGCTCGTTTTAACGACACATAAGCTCGTTTTACGAAACGAAAGCTCGTTTTTACAATGTGCTGCAGCCGACGTGATTTAGCCTAGTTTCGATTTCGGGCCAAACCCCGCGAAGCCGATCCACGAAAGCAACGACGCAGGCTACGCTGTTCAGGGAATGTGTTCCCAACCGAACGACGCGCTTGACTTTGAGTGGAACACGTGACTTGGAGTTGTAAATGATTGGCGCAAATTAAAGTCAGGTTCTTAATCACAATCAGAGTTCGGAAAGTACCGGCACGTGACTGCGACTGGAAACACTGCGCACTGCAAGACGCAATCAATTTATCACGATGATGGCGACCGATCACGTCTACTGCGCGTTCTTCCGCTAAGGATCTGAACGGTCCAGACAGATAGAATGCGAACACGTTATTGAACAAATCAAAGCTTCATTGTCATTCGCCGGACGAGAGATCAACTCTGTCCGGACACCCAACGCAACAGCCAACACTGACTGTCTGCCACATTCTGCGAGATTTAATCATGCTTCGATGAGCTCGTCAAGCTGAAAACGGTAAACCGCTTTCAGAAGGCTAACCCAAGCGGGTTTGAGCGCAGCCAATTGATCCGTCAATTCAAAAGAAAATCAATTTCGCTGCAGATGCCGCAAAATCCATGCCCCGCTTTTTTCACAAATCAGTAAAACGCTGTCGTGCTTCGGGATCAAAGCACACGCTTTGGTAAAATTAATCGCCGTTTAAAACTGCAGTTAAGACAAGTTTATGTCAGAATGACGTCACCTACTCTGCAATGCGAAAGTAAAAGTAACTCTAAAGCCGGGGTTTCCAAACTACGGCCCGCTGGCCAAATCCGGTCCGCGCAGCCATTTTTTCAATAATGAAAAAATCAAATATTCACGAAACGTTTGTTGATTTGGTAGAATGTAAGAAGTCCCTAAACGCTCACATTACGTAAGATGTCCGGCCCTAGGACTTTTGTGTAATAGCTTATGTGGCTCTCTGGCAAAAATGTTTGGACATCCCTGGTGTGAAGTACAAGGCAGAATGGCAAATTTTTTCACCATTAAAACTTAAGCTCAGGAACAAATATGTCCATCAAGTCATAAATTAAACGCACGTTCGGTTTCTAGGCTTAAACTTCTATAAAGCTTTTCATATGATTAAGGACGAACGAAAGGTCTCCCATTGTCCTCCGCACCATTCATCAGCGAGCGTACTGCCAAACTCGGCTGATATGCAACGGTCACCTCATATGCGCGCACAGGGTTTTCTAAGATGTTTTGAGGGACCGTTTCGGTCTCAAGTTTTTCCAACGGCCTCTCAAAATACAGAAGAAACTCGTTTGACGACCACCATCAAAATACAATAAAACCTTTCTTTACGACCATCTTGGTATTCAGGTGAAATAGTTTCGGTCTCTCCGAATGTCTTTGCGGTCAGCAAGGTCAAACCTTAAAAAACCTGTACGCACGCTTTACGCCACGCAGCTGGCGAGTGCGTTTGGGTCTCCGCAGCAGGAACTTGCCCGAACAATTAGTTTGAAACACTTAAAATGAAACGTTAGTGCGGAATGTGACGCCAAGAATGCCTGAGCACTGATTCGAATATACTCATCAAATACTAAAAGTACGTTCACGTCAAACGCAACGAAATGGAAAACAAGTTTCACTATGAATCAGTGAAAGAACAACGCAAAATGCATATCCGAGTTTTCAGATGGGCAATGATCATGGGCGTCGAGGGGGGGGACAGAGGAAGGCCAAGCCCCTCCTGGATTTTGAAAATGTCAGCAAACCAAGGTTGTTTTCTCAGTTTCGAGTAGGAAGAAACAAATTTCACCACTTTTGGTCCACCTAGAAAAATTTTTGTAAAAATCCACTACTGGCCTCTCCAAATCATTCCGGCGCTAATGGCAATGATTAGAGCATAGCCATTCATTATCACATCCACTTTTCCCATCGGGAGGGTCGCGGGAACAGCAGCGCTACGAAATCTCCGAATACCTCACGATTTTCAGCAAGCTTTGATGGTTCCGTTGACTCCACACCAACCCTGGTCAGAGATGCAATCGCCCCGCCTGGTGCTTGGCCGACCTACGGGCCGCTTTTTCGTGGGTGTAGTCAGCAGGACTCGCCTCACCTATCTTTGCTGGGACATTCTGGTCACGTGGCCGAATCATCGCAACTAGGATCTCTCTATTCGGAAGATAACTGGCTCAACATTCAGGGTTTTGCGAATTTTACAGCTGCGTACTTTGCACTTATTATCAACTGCAGGAAAAAATTTATATATTTTCACAGCTAATTAATCGGACCTTACTAAACACGAAAAAAGTTTTAACTTGATATGGTTCTACATGGCAAAACTCACGATACCAGGGGGAGAGGTCTTCATTTAAAGGACGTACAAACAACCTTGCGACCGAAAGTAAAAGCCTACATACATTGGTAAATTGGGCGCTGTTGAAGAAATTGCGTCAAGGCAATGTACCACAAGTATATTAACGCTGATGTTACCACATACAGTGCAGGTTTATATAGTTCCGAAACCGAAGATCTAGCAGTTGGGCTTTATTAGGTGAGTTTGTGGTAAATGGACCTAGTTATCCTACGCGCAGTTACTAATATTTGAAAGTAAACGGGAAAGAAGATGGTCAAACGTCAACACGGAACTTGCATTCGATTCAGTGGTCCACATCGTTTATAACAACTAAATGTTGCATTCGGTATGGTCACTATGTGTACTTCTAGTCTGAGAAAGAAGTGCGAAACACCCACAATATTTTTGCAGCGGCTGTACACCTAGAGTTTCCAAGGCGTTATCTAGCGCAATACCGTAAGAGACCGCAACGGTCCCTCAAATTATACCAACGATGTTTCAAAATACAGCAGAACCACGTTTTACGACCACCACCAAAACACACGAAATTTTAGCGATTACCAAGATCAAACCTTCAACAAAAACCCTGGCTATACCTACGCTACAACCGGTGTTACCGGCACCTTGGGCGCCTCTATATTTGTAAGTTGATTCATTCATCGTTTACCCCACCAGCATTTCCTCTTGCGAGGGTCGCTGGGGAAGTACAGTAGGTACGTCCCGGAGTGCAACGATGCCCAGCAAGCAACCTCTGTTGACACCAAGTAATCACGCTATCTAGTCCTCACCCGGATTTTATTGGCGTTTTCCCGCTGATGGCAGCAGTAACAGTGGCACATTTACATGTACTGCATATACAACTAATCACCAGCTGGTTTTTGGATGTTTAAACAGTGAAGAATGAATGCTATCATAGATCTTTTTTGCCGTTTTGAAAGTTTAAATTGACAAAATTATGTTAAAAAGCGAATTTAAGACACTGCCAAGGGCATGAGGCGGAAACTGTGCAAGAAGTTCAGCCTTGCAGTTGCTTGTAACTTCGAGCGAGGACTTTAAAACTTGCAAAAAAACTTACAACAGTCACTCCGATCCCGATGATAACCGACTGCGTCGTGTAAAAGCTTGCGATAGTCCCGACCATGTATGAAAGAGCCAGGGTCTGAAAAACAAAAAGGTAAAACTGACGTTCGTTTGGCTGGTTCCGCAGATAGTTTTATTTGTTACAACTGATTGTTGCTTGAGGGGACTTATTATTATCGCAGCATTCCTGGCATGGAACGGGCTGCAGAGGGCAAACGCATGTCACACAGTGCAGTTTTTTTAAGGTTTTAGAATTGGAAATCAGGTCCCTAGAATCAGAGAAAATTATCATCGCGCCCCTAGAATCAAAGAAATCGGGTCCCTACAAGTCCATACCGGGTACCTAACAGTTTCCTTAAAAAAAAACCTGCACAGTGGGAAACGATTAATACGCAATTTTGAATATACATTTTTAGACTTTTTCCAGACCTTTCCTGGACTTTTTCTAGACTTAAACTTTTCCGAATGACACACCCAGGTCAAATACAGGCACTATAATAGTTAACACGATTAAATTAAAATGATCAATCTTAAATAAAATATTATGAAAGTGCATGTCAAAAAATCAAGTCTGGAAAATTATTTTCTTTTTCCATACTAACAGACCAAAAAAGATTTTTTTTTCCAGACTTCCAGACTGAAAAATGACCATTTCCATACTTCTCCAGACTCTGTAGGAACCCTGAATGTATCACTGCTTTTCGCAACAAAACTTAGCTGAGATATTTGCAACACACAACACATATTCACAGCGCACACAACACACTTCCACGTGGTCGAATCTATGGACGAACATCGAAGCTCTTCTTTCGAGAGGAAGATCTGTTCCGTGAGATCCAAGGAGGACGAAACAAAAGCTCAATTTGCATTTGGTTTCCCAGAAAACCGGTCGTAACAGTAAAAACCATTCAACGATTTTAAACTTAAATTATCAGTTTTCTCTTCAAAATTAAATAACAGTCGCCCCATGAAACATTTACAGGTGTTTTCACACCAAGCATTTAATGTTTCAGTAACACCGTGTATGTAACTATGCTCTGTATTTTCAACGCTCTGACAATAACTGACACTTACGATACAGGTTTTCCACGCGACATTCAAATGCAGACCGCACAGGCAAAGCTTGAAAAACTCATAAAAATCGCTGAACGACTCACCAATAATATGAGAAAAATGATATTCTGGGGGTGCTTCCGTCGAACTTCGCCACAGCAGACGAGGGTAAAGTAGGTGAACAGAAAAACCCCGCTGCAAAATGAAGTGATGGTCAAGTCGCTCTAACTCGGGTTCGATCACGGAATTTAAACCATTGCACAATGCCTGGAGTTTAACTTCGCTCGTCTGAAAAACCTTTACTTCGTTGACACGTCGCCCACAGCTGGGGTTTTTTTATAACTTCGCCCATTTAATTTCAATTACAAATCTGCCTGAATCGCTGAGAGGTTTCAAGGCTGGCTTTGTTAAAATAGAAGCACTGAAAATTTTTTCTGAAAGTTAATTCACTGAAAATAATTTCTCTGAAAATTCTGAAAAAAAAATTACTGAAAAAAGCTTTTTTTATTGAAAATTCTCTGAAAATTACGGAATCACTGAAAATTATTTCTGAAAGTTATTTTCCCGAAATGCTGACGATATCCAGAACAGACTTCGGTTGGACTGATAGTTTAAAACATTCAAGTTAGCGTCTGATGTAGGTTTCCCAAATTTCTTAAATAACTACACATGAAAAAATCAAACTCAAAACGCTGCAGCACAGACAATCAAAAACTGCACTACTTTTAACATGCAGTAAAACGCTCAGCATCTTACAAAAAAAAGGTCATTGTACTGCATATACGGTGAACGTAAAACTATGTGGTAACAAACACTGTTAACAGCAACACCAGTATATAACACAACATTGTTAACACCTCAGAAAAAACTTGGCAACAAGGCAAAAAAAACAGGTAAGAATAAACTGGCGCCAACTTTTCATCATCAGCAGAATCTCGATTCGATTAAAATGCGTTTAACAAATTTTTGTCATTGAAACGTGCGCTTGTTTCAAGGAAACTCAGTGAAACAGAAGTTTTCGAAACATTACACCGAGACTTTTCTTTTAATGTGCGCTTTTTCATACTGCCTTGGTTCCTGGTAAAACATCAAGATTATTTAAACTAACATCAGTTCCAACTTCCGAGGTTCCGAACGAGTCGCAACGCGATCTTAAAACAAGGAACTGTGGCCGCTTTTTTTATATCAGAGATTGTGTGAAACATTACCTGACACAACACAGTGAAAATTTAACAAAACTCACTATCCTGCCCAGTACATTGCTGGGTTGGCTTGAACATACGTATCCACTCCTGGGCTGGAACAAAAACACAGCAAAATTGAAAATTTATCTGTAGTCAAGAAAAAGTAAAAAAACTAGTGAGAAGCGACAGGTAGTACATTTCACATTTCGATTGGTTTCATTCACGAAAAACTAGTTTTCGTCAACAATGCAATATTACACTAACAACTATGCATGACTCCGTGATTTTTCCGTAAAAAACATAAAACCAGTCAAAAACATCAATAGTACAATAACAACAAAGCGAGTGAGCAATAGCAAAACACTTACACAAACTGAAAAAGACAGACGAATCCAAATGTAACAGCAAGTTGCAGCCCAAGAGTGATGAACACTTTCCGTATAAACATACGACGTACATTTTTGTCATCAAATGAACCCCTGCATAAAAGCACAAGTACTTTAAATTTGTGGATATTACTGCTGGAAAGCTGTAACTGCTCTGAAAGAATATGTCTTGTCTACAAAGGAAACCACTCTGCAGCGAATAAAGTTTGGCCGCACTATAAAAAAGAATCCGAGGCTACCAAATTAAATCTGCCGCTCATTTGAATTACGCAGAGACTTGTAAAATCACATTCATTAATTTTCATATCCGCTTTTCCTCTGGGGAGGGTCGCGGATGCATCAGCCCTAGAAGGTCTCCAATTACCCCACGATCAACGTCAATCTCAGATCGTCTGCTCCTCCACGGGGTCAAGTCAGGTCGGAGGTGAAATCACGCTACCTGGTCCTTGGTCGACCCCTGGGCCGATTTCCCGTGAGTGCAGCCAGTATGACTTGCCTCGCCGATCTTTCCTGGGACATTCTGGACACATGCCCGAAACATAGCAGCTGAAATCTCTCGCTTCGGCGATGTAGCCGGGCATTCAGCGTATTGAAATTTCACATCTGCGCACTTTGTCATAAAATGTCACACCCTGAACTCTTCGCAAAAATCCCAGAGGTTCGCTTGTAGTTGAGATAGCACTCTTTCAACCATTACCCAGACTCATGACTACAGGTGGGGATCGGAACAAAGACCGATTTGAAAACTGAAAGATTTGCGGTGTTTGAAAGCTCCCGTTCTGTGACCACAGAGCGATAAAGCTCACGCAGAACTGCGTTTGATTAGCCGAACTGTATATGAATCTCCATGATCTGCTTTCCGTCACTCGTGAATACCACCCCAAGATACTTGAACTTTTCGACGCGCTGCAGCGAATTGTCGCTAGCTTGCGTGCGCACTGGCTTCTAGCGTTTCTGGGGAGACATAATACCTCGGTCTTTTTTGTGCTAACGTTTTCCCAAATAGTTCAAAAAAGGCTTGACTTCCCCCCGTTCGTCTCGTGCAAAACTTTCCTCGTTACCAAGACCACTTGGGAGTCTTTTTTGTCCGTGGTCTTTTTAGTCTGTACCAAAAACTACCGTAAGCAATCTCGAGAGGTATCCAGCGGGAATTCACATATGGATCGTTCCAACCCTACAAAAGTGCTCCGTATTTAACATTAGGGAAACCCCGGCGATGTTTCTCGCTTATCTCATCAAACAAGCGTTACTGGTTAAAAAGTGTAGTGGATATATTTCAAACGTAAAATTGGGATTTCCTGTAAGACGCAGACGATTTGAAAATCCTTCTGCACAGCAGCCTTTTGAAAAACTTGAGTTAATTTTGAGGTTTTCGGCCACCGTAGTTGATTACAAGATTTTGCCACAAAAGGTGACAACAAAAAAGGCAAAACCATCTATTCATGCGTGGCGCTACAAAACCTAAGTGTCGTAAACAGTGTCAACTAAACCCCATAATAACAACAAAAATAAAAATCCGAGCTTATCAAAATGTTATCAGAAGTATTTTTTCAAGTCAAAATATGTCTTTACAAGGAGGAATTTAACAAAAGTCAAAATTTGATAAAACATCAAGAAAGTTGGTAATTCAAAACAGCCTCTCCTTTGCAGTGTAGTGATTGCTACATGTCTGCGCTTGCAAGAGAGTTAATGCTTCTCCTTCACAACTTCTGCACAGCAACACCTTACTGTGGCGCCCCTGATATCGCCAAGTCGCTGTGTTAAGGGCGCGACCGGTTTGTCCAACAGCATAATTTGGACAGTTACTGTATCATGCAATGCACAAAATTATCAGTACCTGTCGCGCGGTAGATGATGAAATGGATGCCGATTTTGCGCATTTGACCTGAGGTAGCCTCGCGCGATGAAAACGCTGGAAACACTGTTTGTTTCTGCGTCAAGGTAGCGGGCCGGAGGGAAGTTTGTGCTATACTCGACTGATTCCGCTATCAACCTGAAGTTGTAAACCTAACCCCTAAACCTAAACCTTAAACCCGAAACCTAAGCCCTAAACCTAAGCCCTAAACCTAACTGTTAAACATAAAGCCCAATCGTAAAGCAAAACGGAAATTATGAAGAGAAAAGTATGGATACTTGTTCAACACCTACTTCCAAAACGAAACTCCCAAAGCTGAGAACGGAACCGAAAAGCATTGGCATACGAGCCCTTAAACATCTCTGTTACGCTACGAGGTCGCTGCTGACTCACTGATAAACTCAGCGTTTCATCCGAGCCGCGTCATGTCGGGCGGATCCGTAAACACTGCCTTGACGCAGGAACGAGCAGTGTTTCCAGCGTTTTCATCGCGCGAGATGACCTCAGGTCAAATGCGCAAAATCGGCATCCATTTCATCATCTACCCTGTCGCGCGTGTGACCAACAACCGCGTTCGGGCTTCAGACGTGACGGTCCGTTCAAAAATTCGCAGCAATCTCCCCCATCAGCTATCCAAAGGCGGAGACAATTTGCGTCCGCTACGTAATTGGGGAAGCGAACGGGGACAGCGCAGAGTGCTTGGGACGGGTTCCCACATATTTTTAAAAATCACTTTCCATACTTTTTCAATAGTAAATGTAAAAAGTTCAATACCACTACTTCTCATTTTTCGAAATTCTTAAATCATGAAACTCAATATTACACATTGCATAACGCTGCATAAATAATGACCTGCTTTGTCTTCAGCAAAATTCTGCTCAGATACTTCAAATTTCTTTTCTATTTAGAATTTCCATACCTTTTTCAATACTTAACGCGTCTTTTAGCCAATTTCAATACTTTTTCAAGGTTTTGAAAACCGATTTTGAATTCAATATTTTTTCAATGCTTTCAATACCACGTAAGAACCCTGTTGGGAGTATGCCAAAGATGCCTACGCATTTTTCGATCTCGAACGAGTGTACGACCGGGTCCTCGGGAAACGCTTTGTGGGAGCATTGTTGGAGCACTGAGTTGACAGCCACCTGTCACTGGTGGTCAAGTCATTGTGTTCCTGCTCATAAGTTTGTGTCCGTGTCGGGGGAGTCACACCCGTTCACCGTGGGTGTTAGACCCCAACAAAGATGTGCACTGTCAGTCTGTCACCACTTCTCTTCACAGTCTATATCAGTGGTTGTAACCGAGAGGCGTGCACCCATCAACATATTTCTAGGGGGGGGGGACGAGCCCTCACGCGACCTACAACATGGAATGTTTAATCCTTATGTTTACCAATAAATACATTTGATTTTACAGCTTATTTAAAATCAGGGGGATGAAACAAAGGACAATTACTTAAGGGAGGCGTGGAAGAAAAAAGGTGAAGAACCACTGGTCTATATGAATTGGAAACACAGTCACAGCCCAGTCCACGGGGCGTCGTTGTTGGAAGCTCCAAGACCAACCGTTGGCTTTTTGCGCATGGTCTTCATCATGCCTTTTACCGGTTTTCAGCCTCGTACTGTCAAGCGTGTATGAAAATTTGCTGAGGGATTATGACTCTGCAGAAACTGGCAGAAACTCAAGGCAGCGCGTGCTGCGGCAATACACTGCAGCAGATCAAAAAGTGTTATTCACGAGTGGTGGAAGACAGAACAAGGAGATTGATGAGCGGATTGGTGCAGAAAACGCAGTCCTGCGTGACCTTTATCGCCCCGTGGTCACAAAACGATAGCTCTTCAAACACTACAAAGTTATCGTTTTTTAAATCGGTCTTCTGATCCTCACCACTGGTTACGAATCTTGGGCAATGACCGAAGGGGTGCCACCTCACGCACAAAGGATTTCTGGAAAAAGTTAACAGTGTAACGTTTCGCATTGTGTAGTTCAGGGGTCTCGAGCCCAAATTGCTCCGAAGGCCAAATGAGAACTTATAAACTATAGAGTAACCCCGAGGGCCGCATTATGACTTTGACGCAACAATGGCAGTACCTGAACCTTACTAGAAACGGCTTTTGCATCTTACTTCCTGCGAAAGGTATCGTGGGTTATGTGACGGCGCATCACATCACATGCCTAAAAGCGCGCAGTCAGAAAACGCTTCATACAGGCAGCTATGCACAAGCAACAAAAGAGTGAACCCGGTCGAACGGGAAATCTCTGTTGTTGCATGCCCGTTGCACTCGTAGTGCACTCGTAGAGTTGACGTTCCTTCGGTTGTGTGTTCGAATCTCCCATGAAAAGCCGCAACTAAAGTTATAGGCAAGTCATTTATAGCCGCCTCTATATTTTTAAAAAGGAACTTGTTCCCTTGCTGCCCGAGCACTTTTAATCACCGGCGAATAAACTAAAAAAACTAAATGTTAATCATTTGAAAATTCTCAAAGAGCATCGCGGGCCACACAAAATGCCCACGGGGGCCACATGTGGCCTGCGGGACGCGTGTTGGAGACCCACGGTTCGTTAAGTCCTGAATGTCGAGCCACTTCTCCGAAAACAGAGATCTCAGCTTCAGTGGTATGGCCACATGACCAGAAAGCCACAGAAAAGAGTCCTGCTGGCTACACCCACGTGGCCGCAAGTTCGAACAAGGAACAGGTGAGGTAAATACATCTTTAACCTGGCAGCCAGAGGTTGCTGAAAACTTTGAGGTATTTTGAAACATGCTTTACTCCCCAGATGAAGAAAACTGGGTGTGAAAATGAATGAATGCTCTGGAAAGAAGACTTAATTTATACAATTTTAAGTGCGACTCAAACAATGCAGGTGGCTAAGACCTCAGGGGCAAATAAGCAAAAGTAACATGCCTGACTGTAAAACCTTCATGAGATTCTCCATCAACAACAGTTGGTGCAGTGTTAAGTGGTTCACTGTAAGCAGCAGTGGGTCCTACACAAGAAAAGAAAACATTGGAATCAATCACCTCCTATCAATTAATTTGCACAGAACATCAGTGATGTAAAATATTTGATCATTGTCACAACATTTGTGGTGATGAATTTTAAATCTCAGGCAGTAAGAGAGATTTCATGCTGAATATATTCTTATGAAAGTTTATAACTTTTTTATTTATGAAAAATAAATTTTTTTAAACATTTACAAAATAAATTTAAATATTTATAAAAACATTTCCTTAAACATTTGTTTATTTCTTATTTTTATGAAAGTTACTGTTGCAATCGGAAAGCCCGAGCAGCTAGTACGCAAAGCTTCACACTGTGGCAGCAAGCAACAATAGAGACCACATGCCATGATCACTCCATTATTGCTTGTTCGTGACACTTATATATTGGTGTTGTTCTTTGCACACATCCCGTTTGTGGTGAATCACACATTCAACAAAACGCCAACCGAGAGGTTGCAACATTATCAATTTTGAGAAAATTACCAACGTTTCAAGTATGTTTCACTGGAAAAGTATGCCAAAAATGTCAAACATGCATTCAACATCAACTGAAGCATCCCACATTTTCCAAAACCTTGGGTATACACATCTAATCACCTAAGGTTGTATGGTATGAACAAATAATTTTGTCCTGAAGAAATTAAATCAGCCTGAGGTTTACCTTCAGTTGCTATAAAAACTAGCAATCTGCAGGAGTTTTACAGTATCTGCTTCATAAGCAGTCAATTTCTCTTGCTTACAAACAAGGTATACATTATGTGCATGAGCTCTAAAACTTTGTTACCATTTCGTCCTTTTCAGGGCAAGACTTTTTTCCTTTTCAAAACAAGGCATTTTGTAGTAATTAGGAAGTCTAACTCAACGTTTTGAATTGCATGCATATTTTTGTCTTGTCCTGTTTCGTAGCTATTGTGAAGATCAATTCAATGTTTGAATTGCTTGCACATTTTTGTAACTTGCCTTTTACAATACTCTCTACATGAGCCAAAATATGAGCCAAAATAGAAACAATGGATTAGTCAGTTTAATGTTTCCCAACTTTGCTTTTGAAATGGTATCTATTCATTATTTTCTTTTATTAACTCGTTGGCTACCGGCCTATGGTATATTCGTACTTCGATTTCGGCCTGAAAAACAGCAGTTTTCAGTTGCCTTACCAGCGCCCTAGCTCCTCCGCTGATTGCGCTAGAGAGCTGTTCAACGGCTCAAACGGATCGGACAGTCTAGTAGATTGCACTCGAAAAAAATATTTTTTGTTAGGGTGTGCGGATTGTTTGTGACTGACGTCGTAAGTGAAGTAGTTTCAGGGTCATTTTGGCTCATGTTACCTGGCCTAGGGCCCAACCACTGGGCCAAAGTGTTTCGCTGAAGTTTTCATTGGAAACTAGACTCGAGTCCGAGTCTTTTGAGCCTTTGATCGACTTTCTAGCGTTTCTAGTTCAAAAGTTATGATCTAAAATAAACAAATTAATTAATTAATTAATTAGCTAATTAGTCGAATATTTTTACTAACTTACATCACAACTGTTGAACCCGAAACCCCAGCAGGTCATCCAAAGTATCAAAAGACTCAGATTGTAGCCTAGTTTCCAGTAAAAACTTCAGCGAAATACTACCA
>Ga0210059_1002149_pt1 | contig 30603 bp, 15 predicted proteins | sample Ectturendosymbi2_FD_188042 | JGI IMG/M metagenome (GOLD analysis project Ga0210059, IMG submission 188042) | Ecteinascidia turbinata endosymbiont from Florida, USA - Sample 2 (SPAdes) (version 2) | ecosystem: Host-associated > Tunicates > Ascidians > Unclassified | place: Key West, Florida...
GCCAGAATTGCCCATAACGAGGCGTGGTCGACGGAGTCGAACGCAGCTTTCAGATCGATGAAAGCAATGTACAAGTGACGGCCCTTACGAAACTCTCGAGTTTTCTCAATAATGAGGCGAAGAGCAGCTCTCACAAATGCAACCCCAAAAATCCCTAGAACAGTACCAAAAAATCCCTAAATCTGTAGTGGTACAGCATAAAATCGGAGTGCCATGATAAATGTTAAAAATAGAACCAAATATGATTTGAAAAATAAACTAAAATAGTTCATTTCAAACATTTTCATAGTTTTACGAAAATCCCTAAAAAGGGTCAAAAGTTCCAACCTAGGGACAAAAACCCTAAAAGTGAGAGCACTTGAAAGAGAGCACGGCTCGAAAACTTCGAGACTAAGTATTCCTCTGAAACTAAGATAGCAGAGTTACGATATATGCACACAATCAGACGAAGCAGGGAGTTCGCAAATACCATTGCTGATGTCACAAACAGTAATTGCAGAACCATGCTGGGTGTTATACACGAGATAACTTGTCATTTATTGATTTATGCTGCTCCAGGCGCTACACGTAGCAATTGAAAGGAAAAATCTAAATCTTCAAGTAACGTAACTAGTACAAAAAGGTGTGGGAACGCTGTTCCCACCCCACTACACCCTTGGATACGGGCTTGCGTGAGCCGTTATGATCAATTTGCCTGAACTGCCAATGGCGAAGCTCGAAACGCAGCACATATTGCAAGCACAGATGTGCGACTGTATTAGCACAAAAAACGAAACGGGAAACTAGTGATGCATCATAAAATCAGCTAAATCAACCACATTCGAATAGGAAAATTTTGAAATTAGGCTCAGAAAATCAGTTACACGTCCATGATTATATTCAGGTTTGATGCAATTGGACCCAACAAAAAAATACCACCCAGGTTTTTATTAAAAAAAACACTAAAAAAATCAGTAAAACCCACCAAAAATCCCGCTCTTTTCTTTTCCTTTGAAAAATGTACTGTCAAGTAAAAAGTAAAATAAGCAGCACACTTGTACAGTTAACTGTACGTATTCTTTAATGAAACAGAACGAACAGCAACGAAATTTGAAGGTTTTGAAAAATAGAGAAGAATGATTCGAACAGTTTGAGTAAATTCTACTGGTTGTCTTCTTCAACTCTGTAAAATCGGTATATTTTAATTAATTTTTCTGCCTTTTCTGCATCCAAACTGTTTCTGATGTTGGACCATACCAAACCATATATTGAAAATATACACTAAATAGATGCTGAACTAGCAGGGCATCTACATAAACTTGACGTGTAACTGCAGAGTTTGTGTGGGAATGGTTTTTCTCTGTTTGCTGTGCGCATGTTTGCCAAGCCTTACCACTGTGGAGTCAATTGACCAACAACACTTCGCGAAAACGAAGATTAGATACATTTCTTTACCCCGAATTTGAATGTCATAATAGGTATAATAAGTTATTGTTGTGTAATTCTGAAAATGGTGATATTGCATATTGCAATGAAAACAATTCATAATGTGGTTTTTATGTTTTTTTTAAAGAACAAAAACCTTTTTTTTTCAAAAAATCCCAAAATATCCGGATTTAAAAAGAAGTGAAAAAATCCAGGTGGTTTGTTTTTTTATAAAACTCGGGTTTTTCTCAAACCTGATTATCTTTCAATATTTTTTTTTGTGATTTTCCCTTGATCGCACGATCTGGAACAAGCCACATCACCATCAGTTTGATTGGGTGTGCGCCGCACACCTAGAGTGTAGGTCCATGGTATTGAAGAAGGCATTTGAATACGTAAAAATTAGCGTTGACAACAAAACAAGTTTCGAAAAATTAAATCCATGCAGCATGTATTAGCAGACTTACAATAGAAAAAATCATCTAGTTCCAGCATTTAAATTTTTGTAATTTCACTCTTTGGATGCCCCTTTCCTTGGATGCCCGGGGCCGGCGCCCCGTTCGCCCCCCCTCTGCACGCCACTGGTCACGCGCAGCGCGCAACCAATGCGTGATGCTATTGATCGTTTTTGCGCATTTCATCTTGCTGCGGGCAATTGCCCGAATTACACCATTGGACAAACTGGTCGCGCAATTTACGCAGCCATTTTTGTGGAAACGGAGTTCCACGGGAAGACATTGGTGGGAGCCAGTGGCGTAGCAACCCACTGGCTACTCTGGCTATAGCCTGGGGCGGTACGTTCCAGGGGGCGGCAAAATCTAGTCGCCTATTGGTAAGAAGAGATAATTGAAAAGAGGTGAGGAAATTATTCAAACTGATAAAAATTTAAGCTTTCTTATTTTCATCTGCTAAGTCCCAGGCCCCATGAGAATCTTCTTTCGCAAATGAGGGCGACAGCGCCGAAATGACCAGCGCCATGGTTCTAGCCATGTATGCTCACCACCGCTTTGTCGCTCCCTCAATATTATATTGCGTTAACAATGGCTGCCATTTCGCGAATCTACTCGAAATGTTTCTACTGTAGTAAGCTGCAGTATCGTTCGTTGACCAACGTCCAGCCACTACAGTTGCAGTTGGGATTTCAACGCAGTAAATGAGTAAAGCAACTAGTTGCCGCGGTTAATCAGAAAGCTCTACAGTAGTTAAGCTATTGTTCTGCGCTTTATTGATAGGAAAGGGAAGTTGCTTACTTGCTTGTTACTTTCGCCTATCCGGTGGAGGATGTTAATGGGTGACAATAAGGCTGTTTATCTTAGGCGTTATTGTACGCATGTTTTGCTGAGAAAATGTGAGCGCTCATGCAAAGATATTACTCAGTTGAATGATATGTTTGCATTTTTTAACACACACAAGCTTCTGCAAAACAAAAACCACGAGACTTGTTTGAATGTTCTTGAAAGCATGTATGAAGACGAAACTGACTTTTCAGAGTTGATTATGAAAACTGGTAGATTCAAACGACTCGTACGAAGCAGCGGTACCACTTTTGAAAGCAGTGCTACTGCGATTGACGTTTTACAATGGTTAACATGTCATCTACTTGATTCGAATCCGTATTTATGTTTGTGTATTGAACTTTATCTTACCATTGGTATTTCAACTGCCAGTTGCGAGAGGAGTTTCTCTCAGCTCAAATTGACAAAGTCCTATTTGCGCTGACGAAAGTCGGTAATCGGCTTTGGCAATTCTTTCCATCGAAAGTGAATTTATCGAAAAGCTTGATTTTGGAGGCATATTCTCTGATTTTGCTTCGTCAAAGGCTCGATGAGTTAAACTTGAGTAACAACGAAATATTATGATCAGAGTGTTAGTGTCAGGATTGGGGCGGCGGTTATGCGTTGTGCTGATAATATGCAGCTTTGGCTGGCTGAAATTTGGCCGGCAGAGCGGAGAGTGTTTCTCATGCGATATTTTTCATATTCTGGATGAATGCCTCTGTTGTGTGTGCGCTAATGTGACTGTCCGGCCTTTGCCTGGCAGAGTGCGTTTCTGGTAATGTTTTTGTTGAATATGCGCGCTGTCTTTATGCTGTAGAATTTGTTTGGCTCAGGACCGGCGTAGCTTACTGCGTTTCTTCTCTATTAACATAAGCGCGAAAAGAGTTCCTTTTTCGCAAAATGATTAGGACTACAGTTGTTGTCGTCAGGGACCGAGTTTGCTAAAAAGCTTTGGGGGGACAGACCTTATCGTTTGCGTTTCGATGACGTCACCCTGTTCATTCATCCGTAGTATGAGGGCACATTACGGAATTGATACCTGACTACGCCCATCGTGGTGGTATACCAACTCGTAGTGTATACCAGTATACAATGGTGCTATATCTAGATATCTAGCATTAGCAATACATTTAATATGAAAAGACATTAATTCGAGCTTAAAGAAACACAATTATGCTAAAAGAATGTGATAATCAATTCAAATCTGGTCAGTTTCGATAAATACAATATACTGCTACTAACAATTCATCACCACGTAGATCAAACAAAAACAAAGCACAAGATGTTTTGGTAAATACTAGAAGGGCAACCAAGCACGTAGCCAGAAATTTTATTAGGGCTGGGGAAAACAACAACCGAGTTTCAACATTTAAATATTTTTAATGCTACTTGTTTACAAAGCATCATCCATGAAACGTGCAGGTTTCCGGCGTTTTCTCTTGAACAATTGTGTTCAGATTTAAGCCGACAAATAAAAAGTCTGCTTTCATAGAATTCACAAGTTTTAAAAGTTTTGATAGTAAAGTTTCAAGCTTCTACTTTGGATTAATGCCACCATTTGCTCATAAACTTTTCTTGCAAAAGCGCTAGTAAACCTCTCAATGCCCAATATTGCACTTGAGCAAGAACTCATCGCGGCCGCCATTACGATTACGCTTGTTATACAGTATTTACATTCTTCTGGTGTACACCAACACAGCACGTTTAACCGAAGCCGAGCAGCAACTTTGCTTTGAGGCACTGACATCCAAAGTAGGTCTTCTACAAAAATTTCGCGCATATAAGAAAAGGATCCCGTTGTCGTCTAATTTTTGAGCAATTAATTCGCGTCTGCAAGTGATAACCGTGTAACCGTATACGCTAGGGTCTTTCAACGTGTTTGAAAAATATTTGGATTTTTGATAATCCGTAAGATCTTTTGGCTATGTTCAACCTATTGCTTAAAACGTTTGTAGCTACTTTAAACTTACTTCATTTAAATTGTTTGATGAGACTTGCTAAATTTAACTGACCTCATTGAAATAGAACATGGAATTAAACTGTAAAAACAATAGTAAACCCAGCCAGTATTACAAAACTTATAGACCATGCTCAGCTGCAACTAAAGATAGTTTAGCACTGCACGTAATTAAATTTGTACTAATTACGGGCTTCTTGAAAATACAATAACTTATCTGCGGAATTTGAAGCCCTAATGCAAAATAATTCAAATTTAGATTCATTTTAGTGACATGCGCTTTACCAACAAGACAGATTGCAAGCTCAAGGATGAATAGTAGGGGAGGATAACGAGGCAGTCGCCTCGGGCCTCTCTTTTTCAGAGATACCGTTGCCCCACTTGAGAGTTTTGCACCATTGTTTAGTTAAAAAGGTTATGTACCACTCTAGTGCCACATTTAAATAAGCTCTGAAGCAAGTGATATGTTTTCAAAAATAAAGCAAAAATTATTGGAAAATGTGCCATAGGATGCTGCTTTCAATTGTGAAGCTGGAAAACTTTACAAAATTTTGTTCCTTTCGTATGTATATTATGCTCTTGAATTTAGTTCAAAAATTGAAATGTTAAACAAATTTAACTCTTTTATCCACGTAATTCCACATCTACCTTTCGCAATGGATGTTTTGGGGTCATTTTCTGAGAGCTTGCCCCTAAGCGTGCATGTTATCTCACATTGTCCGTAAGTAATAGCAGAGTCAATTCCCTCAGCCCTTGCAAAATGGAAAGCATCTTGCTATTTGCGTTAGATTTTGCTGCTGACTCTTCTCGTTGCAGTTAAATGATTTCAAATTATTTACTGTAAGATAGGGTGGCAATTAACATCAAATGAAAGTTGAAACACTGAGCTAATGAACAGCAGGTCGGAGTCTAATATCTTGAAAATATTGATTTTTTACTCGCTGACAAGGCAAAGGGAAATCATTGATGAAAACGTTAAGGCTCCACATAATTGTGATAGAACCGTCGCAATACATATAATTACAAATAAATATATAGAATGAATGCTATTGCTGCCAAACAGTGACTATGGAGCAATGAAGAAGACTTATAAACTAAATCGCTGCTCAGCCAAAGGTTGAACTTCAAGATATATGAAATTTATATCACCGCCATATTCACGCATCTACTGTAGTTTTAGAACTGTGCAACAACAAAAATCTACGATATAGATTTAAGGCAACGCTGACACTGGAAACAAGGATAGGTTATATTTGTAACATCCACGGTTATCAGGAAGGAATTTGCGATGGTCTTGAAATGAAGCTGACATAACCATTAGGTGGGATACAGCAATCTGGTGCGCCAAAAATAGCTGCGAAAAGCGTTACTTCAATTGTTTTTACGTGCGTCATTGATTGTGGCTACAAAAGGTCAGATCATGTTTGTGTTCGACTAAAAGCTGATGTAGGATAGGTTCCTTGAGGCAGTTTCATTGATTTGCACTGAAGTATTTCTTTGGCTTATACTTCAAATGTTTTATTAACCTGAAAACGTTGGAATTGGGGGTGGCATTGCCCCGTTGTCCCCCATAGCTACGCGCCTGGTGGTAACCATGTTCTGATTGCAGGCTACAAACCAGCGCAGGAATTCTTGACTGAGCGTAGTCCATGTGCACACCTTTTCGGTGATTCAAATTGACAAATAGCCTACAATTTTCAACAATCATCACAATTCAGTTTACATAGGAACTCTTTGTACTGTTTCTACAGATAATCCAGTGATAATGCTCATTTTTCTCAATCATTCCCTGGTTTTATGCTGGGGAAACGTTTGCAACAGTAATGTAACCATGAAGTTTGCACGACTACATTACTTTTTGTCACAAAATGTTGGGGGGGACTGAAAATATTATGTCCCCCCCTATCCAAAAGCTGGGGGGACATGTCCTCCCATAAACTCGGTCCCTGGTTGTCGTCAAGTCAAGCATGCCGGCCAATTGTCTCAATGTAGATTAATTATTGTTGATGATTTTCTTCATAGTCACGCCTGCTAGTTGCCTTTCTCCTTCGTTAATTTCTATTTTGTTAGCGTTTCGGTTCCCTGTCATTCAATTTGAAAATTTTTGTTTGGCTGTTAATCGTCTTGGGAGTCGAGTAATGGTGACTTCGGTCATACCAACTCCCGCCCACTACAAACGTTGTGCTTGTTCGAAAACAATGCGAAAAAAACTTTGTTTGACGTTCATGTTTCTTAATTTGTTGTTAACCTCATAGTCTTATTTTTTTAGCTTGGAAACAATCCAACTTAAGGAGTTTTTTTGTTTATAATAGTTGTTCAAATACTCTGCTGATATGGTGATGTCATCATGTTGTAGCTATTACCAGCTGCAGCTGTGCATTGGCCCCTGCGGCGCGGTGTTCGGGGAGGTTAAGCAGTCGTTGCAACAACATTACTAAAAAATTTTCTTAGCAGTGCAGATTTTCTTAGCAGTGACTGGTTTATGAGGCTCTGGGAAGGTCAGCCTTTTAGCTTCGAAAACATTTTTTAGTAATGTCGTTGCAACTAGCCACAGTTCGTGTGTCTTTCTTTACTTGTTTTCAAGTGCCAACATTTCGCCTGTAAGATTTGTCTTACATTTAGGACTGATGATGCGTTGGAAAACACGAAACTAGTTTCACCGTCAATAAACTGTGACTGATTTACTTGCCGCCATCTTTGTGGCCTTTAACTATGAAAAAAAGTCTTCAAATGTGTATCACTTTCAATTATATTCATAAGTGCCATGGTACAAAATTGGGATCCTTCGTTTTGTCGAAAGTTTTGAGGTAAATTGCACCGAACCTCAAAGCAATACCTGTGCGTTGCCGCCATCAGCGTAAGCACAGTTTTTGTACTAACCAAGAGCCTGCAATAAGAACATTGTGCAAAATAATCTTGAACAAACACAGTACTTTCAAGGTGAAAAACATCTCGTTATCAAATATTTTTAGACTTGCCAATCTGCACTAATCTGCAGTTACTGGAGTAACTGGGGACAGTGGTCGGAATGTCCAGCTACATGTGGCCGTTCTTCTGCTATATCCCGAAGAACTTGTTGGGGAATTTCGGGAGGATGCAAAGGAAGATCAATTCGCAGAAAGACCTGCTTCAAGCAGGAATGCCCAGGTTTTTTCTCTTTCCTCTTTCAAAGATATTTTTGAAAACAAACATTTCGCACAAGTTTGGGAAACCCTTGTACAATGCTTCAAAGGCATTTTGAAACTGTTCAGCAACTAACCAGAGAGTTGCCGTAGCGCTTTGTCTGTTCAACAGTCCTCCAGGTACAGAGCGGTTTCCCTGTCACGCAGTTGATCCATACCCTGAGGATGACCACTAACATCAAAAAAATTGGAAATTTACACTTTGCGTTTTGGCATTAGACGCACAATGAATACAGTGGACAACTGGTGGTTCATCTGTCTGCGCAAATTTTTGGAGGCACAAAATACAATGATTTCGTATTGGTGAAATTCGAACCACTGCTGAATCAAACGGCACTTGAGTTAATACAAGCGTAAAATGCATTACCACTATATTTCATTTTTATTCTAATGTATCTGTCCATTATATCGTTTTTGTTCCCATCCTAACGAAGATACTGTAAATATTTTTAAGAGTTGCCAACCTATCACTTTTAAATTTGTTTGGGCTTGCGTTGAGAAGTCAAATAATTCAGTTCAAACCTTTTCGATTTACAGGAAAATTCACTGACTGGTCCAGGTGGACAACTTGCTCAAAGTCGTGTGGCTCCGGAACGCAAACGCGCAATCGAATGTGTACAGGTCGGTCTCCATGTCTGAGTGATCGGTACGGAAAAATACTAAGGCAAGAAAAATGGTGCAGGCAAGGATCCTGTTTCGGTCGGTGGAGCAAGTGGTCGCAGTGGAGCGCATGCCCAGTGTCTTGCGGAGGACACGACAGCACCCAGTATCGATCGCGCAGCTGCATTGAAGGTTTGACGGGGCAATTTTACTGCATAGGTCAATCGACAGAGACAAAACCTTGCAAAAGGCATTCGTGTCCGAAACCACAAGAGACTGTTTGGTACATAATAAACTGTTGGTCGTCGTGGAGAAACTGGACTGCGTGTTATCCACAGTGCGGTGTCGGAATTCGCAGAAGAACGAGGTAACTTGCTTACTTTCCTTGCTTCAAATTCGTCTTTTATGGTGATGTCGGTTGATGGATAAATTTCTATATCAATGTGAAGGTCAAGTTTTATTCCTAGCTTAGCAAAATAACAACTACAGACGTTTTCCACGTACAAATTTATTTGCACGATTTTCTGCCTACGCAACCCATCTTCAAGTATTTCCTTGTTTAAATGCACCGACATATGCAATCTTGTGTGTCCACTGTAAAAACTTATTTGGGGAAAAGTTTACAAGCATTCACCCTTGTCATTCGGTGCGTTGGGAGAGCATCACATTGAAGATATACACAATATGAATGAACAGCCAAAGCATAGACAGTAAACTCTTTTCAGTGGGCTAGTTAGGATAAAAAATGCCCAGTGCCTATATAGGCAGATCAATCTTGGAGCTTACTGCGCAGGAATGACGTAGAGCTGACCAACCTTTGCTGATTGGTTGATCAGTACTCTGCATCGAAGACACTGGTCTTTTGTTTACCGGTCGAAAAATAAAAATCTAACTTATTTTCTACAGGCTACAATCGAAGTAGGAAATTAAACTGCAGTGTATTAACTTGCCTGCACACTCGGCAAACTGTAAAAACCGTCGTGTATTGCCTTACAGTCGTAGTTAATTCAAAAAAGCTTGTTTAGTAACAATTTAAACTACGCTACCCAAACATTTCAAAAGCTTTGCGTGGTACGCAAAACTAGGATCAAGTTTTTTTTTTGTAAAATAGAGTTGTAAGGACATGAAATATGACAAAAAAATTTTTGGGAAAATTGTTTCCATTAAAGGAGCATATGATTTTCCCTTCGAAAGAGATTAGGGGTCGACGATCCACTCGTCTCCTGACTCCACCATCAGATGTTGATCGACATAAGGATAATGACAACACAGGTGTTCAGGCTGTTGCGCTCAGAAATGATAATATTTGCCATTGCCAACAGATGTTTGTTTTAGCTGTATATGCTGTGGTCTCACAAAAATTTTTGAATTGAATTAGATGCCCTGACATTATAACAAGTTTTTTACACAAAGTTGTAACCGTATTGGCCTTGTAAGTGTAAATTACTGTGGTTTAGGCTTGTGAAAAAAACGAGAAAATATCCAGGATTTGCGCCTTTGAAATTCTGGCTTCCTATTCATGTCAAAGGAGAGCAGAGTTGGTGCGCTCGCTTTGGAGTGCAACACAGAAGTATTGCGCTCATTATTTATTAAATTTTATACAGTGTTTCGATTCCTTTGTTGGAACATCGGCTCATTCTAAAGCAAATTGAACCAACAAAACAATTTCAACGGTTTTTAATGGCTTTGAAACTACAACTCCATTTGTATCTAAAATAACTGCAATGCACAAACATCGTATGCATCATTAAATAGAAAAAGTTAGGTGCTTTTTAGAACACGAATTGGCAAAATTCGGCAGGAAAAATTTGCATCCTACGAGGTAAAACTTGGAAAATGGCTAACTGAATAGAATATATTTACGACATAAGTTACAACTAACGAATACACGACCTGATTTAAAATCAATTTCAACTTTACATGTACTCATTCTGAGACGTTTTGCACAGAAAATCGTGTAGCGTTTATTCGTATGCAAAAGGTTAGTGCAAGGAGCAAAAGTATCAGAAAACATCTGAAATGATATTTACCTGGTGAAAAATTAATAAGTAATTTAAAGTTTTTGCTCTGGCAATTTCTTGAGAAAAACGCATTTGCGCTGAAAGAAAGGTTTAACTTCTTTGAAATTTTACTGGTATTGAGTTTGTTCGACAATGATGACACCGTAATTACTCCGGATTGATGTCTCATTTCGATGAAATGTGCTTTTATAAAAAAATAAATGTTATTTGCATCTAAGCATTGGCAATCCAAAGTCCTCATCGAGCAATATTTTTACACTGACTGAACCTTGTCTATACAAATCTGTTCAAGCTTCAGTAATTCACGCACTCTAACTGCTTCCATCAGTTTTGCCCTCAAACTTATTTATCATTACTCAGACGATGTTTGAATGCAGTCTAGAATTACAGGTATGCAAGTACAACAGTGAATACACCGATTCTTACCCAATGCTAGTAAACGCATAAAGTGGATGTGAAAGCATCAACGTAAGTGCTGGCATACTGGATTTTGTCAAAACGCATTTGAAAAACCTTGCGTTTCCCAGATCACTTGGAACTTCGTACTTTTCCTCTGTACATTATCTGTTTCTTACTTCTTTCAGAGAAACATGAGCACATACCGGATCAGAGTTGTAAGTCTGGCCGGGTTTCAAGCTTAAGTTTGTTAAAATATACCGGGCCGATTTTGGGCATGCCTATAATTTGTTTCGCAAAGACGAACACTTTTGTCGCCAGTTACCGTTGAAGCAATCGAGTTGATTAAATCTCCAATAAAAATAATTAATTGTGAATTATTTGATCATAATTAGTTCGTTACGCCACCAATACCCCGCAGTTGTGCATATCTTGACTCACCCGGTACATCTGGCTTTCGGGCCAAAATCGAGCTTAAAAAATGTTGGGTTCGGGCTTGTGATTTCGGTTTCGGCCTGGGTTCGGGCGTCAAAATCAGGCCCGTTTACCACTCTGTAGGAGATTATCTGTGCAAGCCTTTTATCGCCCACACCTTATGCAAGTAGTTCCAAACTTTTTCTGATCGCTTACCATTTGTTGTCCCGTACCGTCATCGCTTACCATCTTGTTCCAGGAAAAGTCAATGTGTCAAATATGATTCGATCAAAAGTTTGGAAAACCAGAATTGGCATAAATGTGACATGAACAAAATGGTTGTGAGAAATTATAATTGACCGTTTTTCAAAAGCACCAAGGGAAGTACACAAAAATTCAGTAAAAGTAGGTCTATTCGCGTAGTTTCAAGTTTACTATCTTTTCATATGACTCAGTTATTTAAACAGAAACAATACTGATAGCCATCGCACAACAAGGAACCAATTGTCGGTGGAAATCAGAGTAAATGAAAACACAATGGCAAAATAAATGAATAGTGTAAACACGAGTGTCACTGTGTCACATAGGTTTGGTGAAAGACCATGGCGGTCATCTAGTCAACCAACCCGCGTACCACCTTGAAGGCCTTCACGTACCACTATTGGTACGCGTACCACAGTAACCTTGAGACAGCTTTGCCGCAAGTGGGCCATTGGTCGTAATGGCCAAACATAGCATAATACGTGTTTAGAACATACGCTGTTTTGCTGCTGCCCATTTACATTTATCATATTTTTTCAGAGCTTGTCTGAGCCCTGACCCTTACTGCAACGGAAAAAGCGTTCAAATACAACACTGTTTGCATTCTTGTTTGGGAACTGAAGAAACTTCAATACCTTTTTCTTAATTTTATTGTGTTGTGTTACAACAGCGTGGTCTTGGTGCTGAGGCAACATTTTACAACAAAATGAAGCAAACATTATTTTTGAATCATAACGATTCTCTTTTTCAATCAATTGGACACCATTGCTGTATTTATTAACATAGTTTAGGGAAACGTTGCTGACCTTGCTATTGAGATAGCGTACCACTCTTGTTCAGTGTTACTTGTACATTAATTAAGACATTATGGACGAACTGTTTGCGATGCTTGCTTGCGGAAAAACTTTTGAAAAACTCTGTCAATATTGTTGCAGCACTATAGGCAAGTCAGTCGCCGTCAAAGTATTTCAAGTCGAGATGAATTGTTTTTCTATGTTTATTCCAAGGTTTGTTTAGAGCTTACGGTTTTACATCTTGCAATGCCCATATTGTCTCGAATTTATTTATTTTTGTTAATGTTAACAGAATTATTATCTTCCTCAGCATAAGCGTTATTCAAAAGCCTTATTGTCTTTTCAGTCTGAAAAGACTTGGAAATTTTCCTTTATGGACAGTTTGAACGAAATTATTGTTAGGAGAAATAATGTTTTGAAGAAATGTTTCGTAGAGTGTTAACTTGATTACGCATTTCAACAGGAATTTAATCCAAAATGTGTTTGAAATGCTTTTTGTAGAGTTCATTAATTCATAACAGTCACTTCTGCTCATTAAACTGTGAAATGTCATTGCAAAAAGTAGCAAATGTCAGTGGTTAGAAATGTTGAAATTAAGCTTAGACAAGCTAAGCAATTCGTTTTAATGCACCGTTCATACGTTTTTACACCCCTTATATGCTCCGCTGGGGAAGGTCGCCAGGAGGAATCGAATTCCTCGTGGTTTTCAGTAACCTCTGGAACGTAGTTCCGCTGACTCCACACCAAACGGGACCAAGGAAGGTCGGAATTGTAATCACACGCACACCACCTGTTACTTAGACGACCTCTGGGCCACTTTGCAGTGGGCGTAGCCAGCAGGACTCTCTTCGCCAACCTTTCCTGGGATATTCCGGTCACGTGGACGAACCATGGTTGCTGAGATCTCGCTGTTCGGCGAAGTGACTCGACATTCATGGCTTTACGAATTTCAAAACTGCCCAGTTTATTAAATTTAGTTCCTCGTAAACGATTTTAAACATTTTCCTGAAGATTTGCACATTCTTTCCAAAAATGTTTGGTCACTCCTCTCTGAAAATACTCTTTGATCCTTGAAGTCAAAATGGAAGCCAGCGGGAGCCACATTATGCATGGCCCCTTTGGGCCCGGTCAGTAGTTGCTTAAACCAAAAGCCCAGCGCTCGTTTTATTTCCAAGTAATAGCCCACCCGGTACCCAGCAAGACTTTGAAAGTCCAGAGTGTAAAATTATTTGTGGCAGTCGTTAAATGAACAAAATACTCACTGCAATGCATTCACAAGCGGGATCCATCACACACTGCATTGTCGTCATTGTGCTCATTTAATGCTATCGTTGCATCATGTTTCGCTCCAGACGCGTTTGTGAAACCATGAAGAAATTCTGAGTTTGTTTCTTCAATTAATTATCACTTGCGCTTTGGCGCATGTCACTCCAGAGTTTCAACCCGGCTGCGAGGTGGAAGCCTGGAATCTTTTAAGCGTTTGACCGGACTGGGGCCAGATACGGTCCCTCGCTCCTATCGAGATAGATTGCAAGGATGTCAATCAAGATCAGAGAACCGCATTAAGTAGGAAGCCAGATAATAACGAATAAAACTAGAAACAAATTTTACAAAGTTTGATAATGCTGCTTCTAATGTATTAGCTTTGTAATTGCTTCTATCAAAGCTGGTTTCCCAAACAGAGCTTTCTAACGCAATTTAGTAACATCATTGCTCAATTTTTACTTTTATTAAACCGCTCTAAATACGGAAAAGTGTTTTGCGTTGCGTTTAGAAATTTCTGAATAAAACCGCTACTGACAAACTTTCTTTACAGTGTGTAAGTCAATTGTACTTTGATTTTCATCCTGCATACGACTGAAGTTTACCTTGTTTCCTTCACAAGCCAATGACTATCGCACACGCAGCGTGTGGAAATACTTTTCACTCAGTTGTCGCATGCCCAAGAGAAAAGCATGCTTAGTGTGAATGGAATGTTTTTTAAAAATAAATTATGTTTTAAATGAGGATAAACTAAGGACAGGACTTCTTGCATACAATGCAGAAATCCAATCAAAGACATAATGGATAATTTCGAAAGAATACTTCTTGTCAAATATTGCTACAAAAAGCAACGTCTGGAAAACATACACAAAATATTTGAACCAAACGCAGCAGAGGTTAGATTTTAACAACTGCATTTAGATAAATTTATCGGCCAAGTCATTTTGCTCTGAAGAAATCTAATTTTTGCAATGCCACTTCAAAAAGTATCCACGTTATGACTGTTGCTACTGATTTCGCAAGCTCTAGTGAGCGTGTATACCGAGGTAGATGACGAAGGCATATCAGTAGCTCCAGCCCCTATCAGGACAAAGTGTCATTCAGGACAGACTTATCCAAACCATCCCTGATCCAAACTCAAGAAGAAAGTCTCGTTGCGACTAGCACTTCTCAAGCGTCTGGCCAGTGTTTAATGGGGAGCTTCTTTCAAAGTTCTAAGAAAATGCTTCCTGGCTCTTATATTAGCTCCTGTAGGGTGCCGCAATGTGGTACCGCAACGTCCCTACCAAGCACATAGACGTGCCCTTCACTGAATCGATGCATGCATTCATTGACTACCTGCGAAGTACATCAACCGCCTTCTTGCTCATTATATCTGGCATCACTCCATCTAAGTCTAGGCCAGGGGTTCCCAACCTCGTACCCCCAAGGGGTACGAGATTGAACATCAAGTGGTACGAAGATCCTTGGGTCACAGAGCAGCTTATATATCTCTTATAGAGCAATATATATCTTTCACAATTTTTTGGGGGTACTAAGAATGCTCTGATCTGACAAAGGGGTACGAGCAGCAAAAAAGGTTGGGAACCCCTGGTCTAGGCGCAGTGCCTCGTGCTTGACACTTTACGCCAAGCCTTCAATTCAAAACATATCCTGTATATAAAACTATCTGCAAAGCGTCTCCTCTCTAGAAAACCTCTCCGTTCCTTTGTGAAATCATGATCAAATACCGGAATACCCATCATATCAAGTCCTCCAGCTCTCCAATCCTTTATTCCCGCATTTGATGTTCCACAGCCACCAGGCTGCGCCTTCCCGAAAAATAACAGGATTCAGCTCAACAGCCTGCAGTCCAATGTTGGTCGCTTTGCGGGCAACATGAAGACAATATGCCTGTGCAGTTCAGATTTATGTGTATGCGGCAGAGGTGGACGAAAAGCGGAGTTGCTGAGTCCGCGGAGCGGAATCCACTTATTTCTTGAGTAGTCGGTGTCTAAGAACCTTTTCTGTAAGCGGTGGCGGAGCGGAGAAAGAGCTTGATTTTTTTTCATTTTAAACTTGCTATCGTAGTCGAGCCAAAGTTGCAGTAGTTTGCTGTTGGCTTACGTGTGATTGTTGGTTATTACCAGAATTCTGTCATGTAACCTAGCCTGCGACGCTCTCCTTGTTTTGATACATTATACAGTAAGGCACTACTACCGAAAAGAAGTTACTGTTGACAACCATCAATTCAGGTGTACTTAGAATTCTAGACTTATCACTGACTTGAGCGTTTGTCACCAGGGTGCGTCTTTCGTGTAACAGCACTAGGTTAAAAGTGAAGATGCAAAATCTGCTGGGTTCCAAGAGGATTTTTCACTATGTTGTATGCATGCTGAGCTGGGTAGGAAGGGAGCTTATTGTCTTGCAACAGGATAAAAAGGAATGATTAAAACTGTTACAAAGCAGGCATATAGGTATTATTTTATGATGGTCTACTTGAAGTTGGTTGTTCCAAGTAGGCAAAGAGTGGGCTTTTTAATAGAAAAAAGGTTATACAGATTGACATTACGTTGGGCAAGGCTATCAAGTGTTGCAGTTGATCGTATCGCCTTGAAGTACTGAGGCAAGTACAAGAGAAAGATGGTAATTCGGGGCATTAACTAACAGGAAAGCAACCAGCAGCAATAGAGCTCTCTCGACGAGTACACTCTACTACTACTAGATTGCACTATCATTATATAGGGATAAGTGAACTACGATAATTCGCTTGTGGTGACTATCACAGTGACTTGTAACATATGGGGCACCATCTAGTGGTGAACATTTATTTACATGTGGCGCTATCTGCCTGCCGCCACACAAGCAACATGTATATGCTGTATGTTACTGTTGAATTTGGAACTTGGCGGAGTCGGACTTGAACATTTCCATGCTTGGTGAAGGAGGAACGGATGCGGTGCGGAGGATAACTCTTTGGAGTCGGTACGGATGTGGATTCAAAAATCTTTGACTCCGTTCACCTCTGGTATGTGGCAAGGCGCAGACTGCATATCAAATTCTGTATAACTGCCAAAACTTTAACTTTCGTGTCGCATTGATGAAGAGGAAAATCGTTTTGGAAGATTTTAGTAAAAAATATTTTGACCAACCTGTGGTGTCACTGTTGCGTATACGAAGGATGAAGACTCTGGAACAGGGGTTCTCAACATGAAGTTCGCGAACCCTCAGGGGTTCACGGAAAGATTTACAGGGGTACTTGAACGGCAGTTGAGTTTTCGTGTATTACTATTTTTAGGTCCTATACTAGAGGAAAATGCGTGCCGATTGAAAACTTCGCGTAGATTTTGCCTGACCTTGCGTTGTTGTGACGCACCAATGTGAAATCCACGGCTTTGCCAGCTAACCTGTGCGAGTGTGCGCGTAAGGCTACTCCACAGACAGCGATGCATAAGCAGGCTTGTCCATGGGAATGGGATTCCTATGGGAATCCCATGGGAAACGTTCCATTGGATGGGACAGCACATATGTGTATTTCACATGGGACTCAGAAATAGAATGAAAGTGCCAGAATGTTACTGAATTGTCAGACTTAGACTATACTTCTGAATTTTAAAGTCAATAAATTTTGTCGTTTTGCATGTCTCTTCGTACATGTAGTCCTATTTAGCAGATACTAACCCTAAACTTTCATAAATTTAATAATTTTAAGTGAATTGTATTCCATATTAATATTATAATGTAATGGGAATCCCATGGGATGGGACAGGCATAAATTGCTATGGGATGGGACAGATAAATATGTCCCATGGACAACCCTGTGCATAAGTGATATGCGAATTGAAACTCAAGGAAGAGATAGATCTTAAGATTTCATTAGTTAGGTAGGTAGCAAAAATTTTTGTAGCAAAAACTAATTAGGTAGTAATATAGCAAAAACTAACTACTAACTAAACTACTAAAAGTTTCAGATATATTTCTTTTTAAATTTTAGTTATGTCTTCATCAGCGAAAATAGGAAAGTGCTATGAAAACTATGTTCAGTATGGATTCACTGCCATTGACAAAAATGGGTGTGAATTTCCACAGTGTGTTTTATGCAAATTTTATTTGAATAAGGACTGAAGATGTGTAACACACGAAACTAGTTTCCTTACGCAATAAATTGCGATAGATTCGCTTGGTGTGGGTCACTGTTGTGGCTTTATAAATATTGCTGAATGATACGTACAAGCTGAATCATTGCAAGGAGATGGGAGCAGAACCAGGCAGGAGATTCCTCAAACAGCCGGCTGAAAAGCTCAAGGCGGTTTTTGTTGCTTGAAGAATTGGTGAATGACTCTTGCAAAAGATGCATGTGAACGCTCACCCTGACCAAGTTTTGGACGAAAATGAGTGTGACTTAACCTGCTATATCTGATGTTGTTCTGAACTCTTTGCTTATGATCATAGGTGGCGGAACCGGGGGGGCAGCATGGGCCTGGGCCACCCCACTTTTATTTCTGGGGGGGCCTGGCCCCCGACTTTTTTGCCTAGATGCCGTAAGTTTAAGTAACACAATTAGTAGTGGGTCCAGTGATAAAGAAAATCGTTCAATAAAAAAAAGGTTGCAGAATTTTGGCAGTATTTTGTCGATATTATTTCTTACATATTATTTGTAATTTGGCAGAATTCGTAATTGTTTGGCAGAATACACCGTGCACAGTCTGTCACCTTGCTTTGGATTGCTTACCGCATTGGTGTTGTTGAAAAGTGTTGTCAGATGGTGTAATACAACACAATTTTTCACAAAAATGGCGTCATTTCACATGCTTGTGTGCATAGGTGTCGGAGGGAACTTTTCCAGGGGGAGCCACTGGTGGATTTTTCCAAAAGTTTTTTTATGGGGGGCCAAAAATGGTGAAATTTGGTTTTTACCACTCGAAATTAAGAAAAAAGCATTTTTTGCTGAAATTTTCAAATTCCTGCCCCTCTTCGGACATCCACTTGTGTGTAGGAAAAGTTTGTGCCAAACAATTAAAAAATACGGGTAATTTCAGGCGTTTTAACACAATTCTAAATAGTGAAATGTTGCTGAATCTTATACGTAAAATGAAATATTTGACAGATCAATTTCAATTGTGTTTTTGTTTTTGCATTGGCAACGCTAAATAGCTATATTTTATTTCTGCATTGGCAACACAATTGGCATTCTTACGGGCAACTTGCAGTTGCTTCGTATGTTTTGTCTTGTCTTTGCATTCTGGTACATAGTTGGGGGCCGCATGGGCCTAGCCCCCCCACTTTTATATTTCGAATCTTTCCTAAATAAGTTAAAGTAAATTTCGAATTTTGCCTGAATAAGTGCTAACAAAATTAGTATTGGGGCTATTGTCAAAGTAAATCGTTTATTGAAAAAAATGCTGCAGAAGTTTGGCCGTATTTTGTCAATATTATTAGTAATATATTATTTGTAATTTGGCAGGACTTCGTAATTGTTTGTCAGAATACGCCGTGCACATTTTGTCACCCTGCTGTGGCTTGCTTACCGCATTGGTGTTGTTGAACAGTGTTGCCGAATGGTGTGATACAGCAAATTTGTTTTACAAAAATGGTGTAGTTTTACATGCTTGTGTGCACGCGCGTCAGAAGGATTTATCCAGGGGGGCACTAGTGGGTTTTTCTGAAAGTTTTTGCAAGGGGGGCTAAAATATGGTGAAATTTGTTTTTTACCACTCAAAACTAAGAAAACGGCTTTTTTTGCTAAAGTTTTCAAATTCCTGCCCCCTCTTCCGACGCCCATTCTTGCGTGCAGGAAAAAGTTCGTGCCACACCATTAAAAAATTTGTGGAATTTCAAGCGTGTTAATATCATTCTAAATAGTGAAATTTTACTGAATCTTATACGCAAAATGAAATGTTTAGCAGATCAATTTCAATTATTTGATCAATTTCAATCGCGGATAAGGCGAGCTTGCTTGCTTTGTATATTTGTGCCACTACCCACGGTCCTCACTTCAATAAGTTGTTAACTCGGGCTCTTTTCTTTGGACCTTGTCAGTGTTCATATTCCATGTCTGGCCTTTCGCGTTCATGTTGCAGGTAACCTGAATAAAACAATATCGTTCGTAGTAGGCGTTCTCTCGACTTCGTTCGCTCGCGCTTTACTCGGGCTCATCCTTTAGAGCCCGAGCTGCCCTATGCAATTATGTGTTTTTTAAAACATAATTCATATCGGACTGAATGTTTTTGGATTTGCATATAGCATTGGATTTGACATTCAATCCAATGGACACTTCCCATTTCGAGAATAATTTCAAACGAAGGATAAGTTCGTTTGGATAAGTTCGTTTGAAATTGTCCAGCAACTCGGCCTAATACGAATGAGCCTAGTATACGCAACAGGGCTGTGGAGCCAGACCCGAAACAATTTTGCATGGCTCGAGCCGGAGCCAAAAATGTTTTAGATGGTGGAGCAGGAGCAAAAATTTTAGATTGTTGAGCCGGAGCTGAAATTTGGTTTCCGGTGTCAAGCGAAATTTCTGACTTCACACCATGTACGCATGCACAGAGTAATATTCTACACACCAAACATGCTGATAAAACTGATTACTAGGATTTAGGAATTCGTGTTTATGTAAGTGTTTCGGGTTAGGGTTTAAGATAGGGTGAGAAAAAGAAAATTAATTGAGGTCAATGACTAGGTCCAAAAATTTTCAATGGTTAAAGTTATTCCCGTGTTATAGCTTGTTGTGGGTACCTGACATCTAACCAAAATGTTATAATTTACACAACAAACATCAAAATAGTAATTGCCAGACTTTATTTCCTTATTCTGAGAAGCAACATAACTGAAAAATACTAACAGGTCAGAAAGTTCGCTTGACACCGGTTCCACAGAAATAGTTGATAGGGCAAGTGAGTTGTACAAATAATGCAATGTTTTATTCTGTTTTTTTTGGACCAAATTGGTCTGCAGTCGGGGCCAAAAGCTTCAAGATATTGGAACCGGAGCCAAAAAATTTTGATGCCTGGAGATAGAGCTCGAGCCTTAGATTTGAGCACTGGCTCCAACGAGTCTGGTACGCAAAGGACTTACTGGCGCTATAATTGCTCTGTGTCGTACGGTATTGAAAAATGGAGTAGCTAACAAGCGAAATTCTCATTTAATATCACGTAACTATAACATAACAATAACGCCAGGCAGAATGAAAGCAAATGGAAATTTCAGTGACGCAAGCGTCGAACGGTTTTATTCAGTCACAATAAATCGTATGATGAGCCCGAGTAACGCTGTTGACCTGGGTCGCACGTGTAACAGCCTATTTGAATTTCAGGTGGTTCACCGATACGTTGTCACCGTGGTTTAATTTTGTCTAAAATAATATAATTTAGACCATCATATGGTGTATAGGTAATGACGTCATATTTTAAGGCATGTGACGTCACAGTTGCACATTCAAACTACAACAATCTTCTTTAGTTTTTTGACGTGCATTTGTGCCCCCCACTTTGAAAAGGTTCCGCCACCCATGCTTATGATCCCCAGTCATGGGCGTCCGCAGAAATTTTTCCAGGGAGGGGCAACGTCGACATTTTGTTTATCCTCTTCAGCTTGCTGACGATGCAATGCAAATGGACGTTCACAAAACGCTTTGCCCCCTTGTACACCATAAAGAAAAGGCCCCATGTTACGGTGGCAGTCACAAAAATGCGTTCATTGGCAGCAATAGCCAGGCATGGAAGTCGGAAAGATTTTTTCCAGAGGGGGGGCAACCAGAGCCGTATCAGCCGACCTCCACACCCCCAATTGGGGGGCACGCTGTCACAAAGGTCCAAAATTCAGTCCCGTCGCCACGGAGAGGCTTTTGTGGTTTAGACCCCCAAACAAAGCTTCAACCCCCAAATTGAAATATGAAACACTAGAAATCAGTGAAGTTTTTATCAATCGATATTCTATACTGTAATTTATACACAGAGCAGTAAGGGAGGTATGGGACCCATGGAACGGATTTTTTGAAACGGGTGTATAACCTAGATTATCCAGCGAAAGTTGAAATTTTGTTCAGTTGAAGGTTTATGGACCAAAATTGTTCATTTCAAGTTTTATAAAAATCAATGAATGTTTTATATGTCTTTTATAAGTTTGAAAAATTTTCAATTTTGTTCCGTGGGTCCCACCCCGGTGGGACCTTCGGATCACCCCATAGAGACCGATGGAACGATTCCTTATAGTAAATAATAAACAACAATTATCACGATGATGCTTGCCAAATTTTTTGAGTATGTTCTTTCGTTGTCAAAAATAACTTATCAGCAAAACTCAGTTCGAATCAGCCAAACTTTTTTGCTATATATATATATAAGTTTAACGTACAAATGTGAATTATTTGAGTGCTTTGCCAATGCTATTTCGCTACGCTTAAAGAAAATTCTATTCGCATCATTCAAAAACTTTATACTTTTAGTTGCAAGTCATATTTTATGTGTAAACTAAGAAGATAAACTCTCAATTTCTATTAAAACTTGTGTAAAAACACCACAAAAACGAAACAGAAGTTTACATATTTTTAGGTTGTCTGCCTCCGGAACCAATGCTTAGGCTATATTACAATACCTTTATATTCAATGCACGTAGAAAATATCTGCAGTGTTTGTCCCAGTTTCATCTAAATTCCAGATTATTTCCAATGAAACTTCAGGGCTATTGTACAGTATAAGGTTTTCAAATTGTTAACAAAATTTTGAATTATTAGGATTAAAAGCCATACTTCGTGTTAAGCTTCTTGATTCTACTTTTCTGAGGCTGAGACCCCACGTTGCTTTCGAAATTCCCTCAGCTAATCCTGTACTGCTATTTGTTTCCATTGCCATTATTTTTTAATGTTGTTATCCTCATCTTTAGCACATTTTAATACAAATAGACACGCTTTCTTTTTGTTCAGTGAGTACATTATTTTGATAAGAATGGTCCTTTGGAGCACATTCCTCTTCTCTGGTAACACAGACACTTGCACAAAATATACTTTATGTTAACTTTACCTTAAAGCTGAAACGTTAAAAAGTGAAAATTGGTTATCTAAATTGCGACCACAGACTTCCATGAAATCGTCTCCGGCAATTACTCTGTGTAGACGTTTTGGATTTTTGACCGGCTGTAAAGATGTAGAGTGGCCAGTGTGATATCTAATGTTTGCTACTTGTCTCAAGTTCAATGTATTGGATTTTTTGACATCATAAAACACTTCATTTAGGTTGTTCGCAGTAAATAAACCTCTTTTGGACTTTCTTTTGTGCAATAAACTTTTACAAAACCAAGGAATTACGAATTGAGGGACCAATGAAACACCCGTGTTCCATAGGTCCCATCAACACCCATTTTTGAAAAAGTGCACGATTTTACACTGCATTCTAAACCTATCATCCCCATTTTCTCTGAGATATTTTTTAAACTCCCAACCTATCCTGAGAAACGTTTGGAACTTTCTACGTTGAAATTATGATAGACAAAGAAATCGCTAAACGATTGCAAAATATTTTACTTTGATACGTCAAAAACGAAAAAAGTGCTTAAATTTTTTTCAGATCGACACAGATTGTTCCTGTTAACGGACAACACTGCTGTCCATAAATACAATATTCACAACCACATACCAAGAGAAAATGATCACCAGCTGGGGAGTAATTTAAAGGTTTCTTCGGTCCCCGTGTTCCATGGGTCCCGTACTTCCTCTACCTGCCGCTGTTACTTGGAATAACATCGCCTAATCATTTATGATACGTTTGTGAGGCAATATACGTATTTGATGCTTGAGCGTAAAGCGTCAGCAGGGCCGGACTTAAGCCGATGCAACCGATGCAGCTGCATTGGGCCCCGCGCCATTCTGTTTGGGCAAGTTGTTCATTTTTGCCAGATACTCCTTGCGCTCGAGAATTGTGAAAACGTCTTATAGATCTCATTATTAGCAAATTATTATCTCATTTGAACGAATGATGAATTTCCTCTAATCATCGAACGTTATCAAATGTCAATTCTGATGCTAGGACGTTCAGATTATCTGCGTTCCACCACGTCCCACCCTCTATGGATAGACCACTGCTCAGAGGGGCCCCGCGCCTAGGTCTTGCATAAGAACACTGTTCAGAGGGGCCCCGCGCGTAGGTCTTGCATTGGGCCCAGCATCTGCTAGGGCCGGCCCTGAGCGTCAGCAAGCATATTCATTGCTTGAATTGTTGAACATGAAGTTAGCCTACATACCTAGTTGTATACGTCCAGAAGTCAGACTTCCATTTGATCAAAGCGTATTTTGTGTAAGTAATGATTGTTGTGAAAAAATAATAGCCCAAGTAGTCTTCTCGCATTTTGTACTGCGTAGAAACAAGATACCTTTGGTGTTTACCAACAAAGTTACACATTTGCGCAGTCTGCTGTTCAGACAGCAAGATGGAATTAATAGTGTAGTTAGAAGATTTTATTTAGCAATCAAACCTAAGCTTGTCCCAACTGAGTAGTAACCTACAGTTGGTGGATTATGGATGTTAACCATGTTGCGTCGATGTAGGCCTTAGTCTATAATTGTTAACATTTACAGCTTATTTGAGATACAAAAAGTTATTAATATAAACATGTGCCATGCACCAGGAGGTTAATAATAATAATATTTTATTGCGGACTCATGGTCCATATCACAGACACAAGAGCACAAAAGGTGGCTTGCTATACATCATCGCACACTACAGAAACCGCGTTTGCACACGACCAACATTGGGAGGGGCAAAGCACTTTATCCTCACCACAGCTGTATCGCCATTCACAAGAGCACAGAAAACAGATAACCATAGAGTAGCGCATCACACAACCGGTGTTAGTAGGTGTCCAACCTTGAGAGGAGGAAAACACTTTCCCAGCACTTCTTACTTTTCTTTTTATGCTTGGTGTGCACACAGTGCCCACATATTTTTACTTCACAAAAGCAATACTGATGAGACGTAAATACCGAAACAACTCACGAACAACTACTGCATTCGGTCTCCACCATACAGGAGCGTTGAATAATTGAGGAAAAATGAAGATTTGTAAAAAGCATCAGACATTTGAAGCGATCGAATAAAAAATTTGGATGAAGGTGTACATCGTATAAACAATCGATACAAGTTGTTTCTCAGCACGGCATCAAAGGTCCTGACACAATGGCTAACCTGGTGTGGGCGAACACTAACATTTCTGGGTATGTAATGCATAATTCGATAGGCATTGTTATATGCAGCATGTAAGCGCTTCATACTGGTCTGCGTATGTTTGCTCCACAATTGGCAAGCATACACTGGCATGCAATAGGCACGAAATAAAGTGTTTTTTACTGCAGGAGAGCACTGATCAAAAGTGCCTCTAAGTTTGTTTGCTGCACAGTATAGTGATTTCACTTGTCTCTGAATATCATCATCATCCTTCAATAATGCATTTATCCACACACCAAGATATTTCACTTGGTCAAAAATTGTACACGCGCACCATTTAGAAAAACATTTAATGGGGCAGGTTGTTTATACTTTTTTGGGCAAAAAAGAACACCAATTGTTTTTTTGCAATTAAAAGTGGTTTCGTGTTCAGCAGTATAGTCACCACAAATATTCAGCAGATATTGCAGTCCACTAATACTGGGGCTGAACACACGTATATCATCAGCAAACATTAGATGATTCACAACCATATTTCCCACAGTGCATCCCACCCTGGCTGATCCCAGCTGGATTGAGAGTACATCCAGGTAAACAGCAAATAAGTATGGGCTCAGAACTCCCCTTGCCTTGCCCCATTGGTTACAGTAAAGGGGGATGAGCAGTTGGTACCCCATTTTACTTGCATGGTCTGTTGCCTGTACCAACTCAACAATAATCTTACTATGCACACGGGTACATTGCGCTTAATTAATTTAGCAAACAGCAGGTTGTGAGTAGTTCTGTCAAATGCTTTAGATGTATCTAAGAAAGCTGAAAACACTGGAGTACCTTTGCTTACATAATAAGACACAGTCTGTTTAAGTAGAAAAATGCACATATCAGTGCCATGTTTTGGATTGAAGCCAAACTGGTTGTCTGTTGTGGCCAAAAGTGAGGAAATGCATGAAAAGATGTAGTGTTCAAACAACTTGGAGATTATAGTTGCAAGGGAAACAGGCCTATAGTTCCCAGTATCACTTATGTTCCCATTCTTGTTTTCGCAAATAGGTACAATGACTGTTTGTATGCATTCCTGAGGAATTTTTCCATTCATTAAACACACATTGAATAGACTACTCAGGTGGTTGCACACACTTGAATCAGCATAGAAAATGTGTTCAGCAAAGATGACATCTTTGCCAGCTGCGCGACTCAGTGGTGGTTTGTGCAGCAGAGATTTAATTTTGAAGCTGTTGCACATCAACTCATCAATCCCTTCAAAATTACCATGTGAGATTATATTTTGATGCATAAAATTGCCAATTTCACAGTTTTTTGATGAGTTCAGCAGTGCTGAAAAGTGTTTTCTCCACATGACAGTGACTGCTTTATTACCTTCCATTTGAGATTCTATTTGAATAAGGACTGAGGATGTGTAATTTTACGTGAAATCGATTTCCTATTAAAAATTTGCTGATCGATTCCTTGCTTACACTCATCGTGGAAAGTACATACTTGCTTTATTACCTGTTTCATCTCCCACTGTAGATGGGAGCCATGATTTCTTGCTTTTTCTGATGTTCTTCCAGAATTTTTTGGGAGATCTGTTCCATAAAGCCTCAGCCATGGCATCAGCTATGCTTTTTTGTTGGGACTTCCGACAAGCTCTTAATGCATATTTGAACTCTTTTTTACTTTCTTCCATATTGTCAAACAGAGGTCCACTTTTGGGTTTACGATTGTCAATCCAGTATAAGTATGCTCGTCGGGCAGCCTTGTGCTTTTCTCTTATATCCTTGTTCCACCCGCGAACATTATGCTTTTGTTTTGGACTGTTAGTTAACACTTCACTTGCTGCTCGTTTGAGTTCCTCTACTACAATGTGTTGTTGGTTTTTGCACATAGGATTGACACATGCAGTGGCATAGCCAGCCCAAAAATTTGGGGGGAGCCAAAAATTTTTTTGGGGTCCAAAATGTTTGATTTTAGGCGAATAACGCTATTTTGTTTGGAAAAACGCCTCTCAAAACACAAAATGACTATATTTTCAAAAAATTTGGGGGCCATGGCCCCTTTGGCGCCCCCCTGGCTACGCCTATGGACACATTAGGTAAGTTCTTCAAATAAGGGTATTTTTGAGAGCCAGATTTTGCTAGCCTGTAGGTATTTCGGTTTTTGTTGCTGTGTGGCGTTGTTCCAGTTCATATTTTTCTCATGGTGTGTCTTGTTTTCACAGAGTATGTTTTGAGGTAGTGCTGCAGTTTTTATGGTTGCAGCTACTAGCCTGTGATCAGAGAGAATGAATTGGTGTAATATTGCAATGTTTTGGATAGAGTCATGAGCAGGTTTTGATGAAACTACGTGGTCCATCCAGCTGCATGTTCCATGAGTATCACTAACATAGGTAAATGAATCAACTGGAAGAATGATTTTATCTGATATTTTCAATTCATGTTCCAAGTAGAATTGGGATAGCAATTCACCAAAATTGTTATTAGGGCAAGCATTGAAGTCCCCCACTATGAATACATTTGGGCTGGCAATTTCATCACAGAGTATTGAAATTTTACTAAGATAGTTTATGTACTCATCATAGTTGGAGTCATAGCAATATGGCATGTAAACATTTAGGATGTTCAAAGAGTTTGAGTCTAGACATACCTCCAGACCAATGATACTTTGGTCTTGGTTCATGAATGTGTTCGCATTTAGCTTTTTGTTCCACAAAATTGCTGTCCCACCATATGGCCTACCAGATGTTATGCCTTTTGTATAATCCACTTCAGCTGTGCCACAGGCAAAGTGGTTATCACTGATGTCAGTCATTTTGTCTAATGTTTGCTTAACCAGCCAAGTTTCTTGGAGAAGAATTATGTGATACATAGCACAAAGTTGCTCAATGTCATGCATTGATGCTGTAAAGCCACGACAGTTGTAAGTACCTACTGACAATTCTTCATTTTTTGCTGCCATTATTGACTGTTGTTGGGTGTTGATTGTTCCAGCCTTTTTTGTGGCTGAGAGTCCTTCCATAGAAGAAAGTCCTTCCATGGCTTAAGTCATTCCATAGTGGCTGAGAGTCCTTCCATAGTTGGTTGTTGATTGTTCCAGCCTTTTTTGTGGCTGAGAGTCCTTTCAATCAGAGCCGTATCAGCCGCACTCCATACCCCCCAATTGGGGGGGCACTCTGTCACAGGGGGCCAAAATTCCAGTCCCGTCACCACTTAGCACCCCAGAGAAAGCTTCGATCCCCCAAATTGAATTATGAAGCATTAGAAATAAGTGAATTTAGGGGGCCCTTTGAAAGAAAAGTGCATTACAGTTTCTTTGGGCCCCTTTGAAAGCAAAATATTGACACTTTATAACTGCTGTTGGGGGCCCCTTTGAAAGCAAGGTAGGCTACTTTACTTTACACATTACAGTTGCAAAAGGGGGCCAGAAGCAAGTGCCTCGCTTGCCTTCCCTTAAGCACACCACTGTATATAACCCTGACAATGATCTTATATGAGAATATGAAACCGATTGAACACGTTTTGCTTCATCCGATATGCGTACTTTCTCACCTGATGTGCGCATGTAAACACTATAATGCAGTGGTTCCCAACCACTTTTGATGCATTCCTTCCTTTGCTCATTTTGGAACTTTTCATTCCTCCCCTTATTGTTCGGGTTCGTAGACTAGTATTTACCACAATTGGAACAATGGTCTTTATTGACGACAATAACTTGATTAATAAAAGTGGGACCAAAACTATTTGTTGTCAAATAATGGCATTGAAGTTTGTCAGCAAAAACGTGTGATAGTCAACTAAATAACTTACAAATATAAAGTGATATAATTCATTGAAAGAGCCAATGTCAACGAAGTACAACACTTACAATGAATAGGTAACCTAACTGCAAGTGGAAATTCCTCCCCTGAACTCATATAATTGCTCCCTGGGGAGAAATTCCTCCCCGGTTGGGAACCACTGCTGTAATGCGAAGTTATCTTTATATTACTGGACACATTGAAGTTGTTGATGAGTTTATCACTTCGAAAAGCGCAGATTTCACGCGATTTTTCAAAATAATCTAGACACACAGGTCGACTAAAAAAACAGATCTGTGTGGAAAAAACCCTCAGTGGGAGCCTTGGTCCCATGCGGTAAAACGCCTACTTCCATAACTTGAAGTGAACATTTGAAGATTTATTGCCGTGGTATTGTTACGCAATAAAGACCAAGAGTACAACAATCCGCTAGCAAGTTTCGCAACCTGCCAGGGTTGCCAATTTGGCTTTTTTGAAGCCAGATTTTGAAATTCTGGCTGTTTTTGAACTCCTCTGGCTTTTTTTGGAAATCAAAAAAAGCCAGACAAATCTGGCTTTTTCTGGCTTTTTTTCAGTCTGAAAGGCTTGGTTCTGGAAAAACATTGTCAGAACTGCATATTCATTAAAAATCTCTTTTGAAAAGAGTCTATAACCATGCAGAGTGCGCAGAATATTGAAAAAAATTTACTTTTGCCCTAAAAATTATCAATGTTATGGATAAGAAACAAATGTACGGCAGTGTAATTATGGGGAAAGAAATTGATTCCAAGGAGTGGAGTTGTATTATATCGATGTTTATGACGAGTTTTAATGTCTATTTTGTGTTTGGTTATTCATATATTATGTGTATATGCCGTAAAACTGCTATCTGGCTTTTTTTGGGATACGGTCTGGCCTTTTTTGGTGAAAACAGGTTGGCAACCTGCCTCTGCAGGCAAAGGAGCGAACTGCGCACTTGCGGTGAGCGTGTTGGGGGCCTCGCGGTCACGACTTTGCGCTGATGGGCCTCGAGTTCATTTATCCGGCCCTGCCTACATGCCTAGTTGTATACGTTCAGAAGTCAGTGTACACGTGGTTTTGGGGTCTCATATGAGGCCTTGCAAACCGAGTGCTTTAGACTTGACTATTGCTAATACATGGGTTCGCCTTCAGCAGTCAAGTCAGGGGGGATCCTTATAATTCTCAGATTACTTAATCTCCCCACGCTTCTGTCCTGTTTCTAAATGCCTTATTATTTTTGTAAGATGTCACTGAGAAAGGTTTCGTATAAGGCTTTATTATTTCACCAAATTATACATACAAGAAACAGAGTGACTCACCAATAGAATAACGGTCATCAAACGAATCAACTCTCCAATTCTCAATGCAACTCAACAGGAACGCAAGGAAAGCCCCGACCAACCACAGTTTGATAAACACTTTAGTTTAAACGAAATATTAAAACTGACTGACTTCTCAGTGTGTCTATTCCTTTTATACAGAGTGTCAGTCGTTTATTGTCCCGCCTTTCGAGGCTTCGTTTTTCTTACAGGATGTTGTGACGTGATGCGTGCCTTCTTCAATTATTTCCTAAGGTGGCGCTCTAGCCTGGGTTGATTTGAGATGATAGAAATTTGCTCCATATGATACAAAGCGACAGGACTTAGCCGTATTTTGGTTTTTACAGAACAAAGCGACAGGGCTTCGCTGTTTTGCATTTTTATGAAACAGAGTGACATAGCTTCGCCGTCTTATGTTTTTACGAAACAGTGTGCCATAACTTCGCCTTGCTCTCATGTCACGGGCCAAGATGACAGAACTCCGCGTTAAGCTTCTGTCACGGGCCAGGGTGACAGAAATCCGCGTTAAGTTTCTGTTACGGGCCAGGGTGACAGAACTCCGCGTTAAGCTTCTGTCACGGGCCAGACTGTCAGAGACTTCCCTCGGCGTCAATGACCAGTCTAAAGGTGACTTGGAACGTTCGTCAAGGGATCAAGCCAGACAGTCTTTTGCATCGCGACCCCAAGACTTCCAGTGGAGCACTACAAGAATTGAACAAGGCAGCTGCCTTTTGACAATACCAATTCTTGTAGAGGGCGACTCATTTGGACCAGCCAAACAGTATCT